>JAABUK010008766.1_pt1 | contig 14064 bp, 16 predicted proteins | sample 5559141 | NCBI WGS metagenome assembly JAABUK01 (sample SAMN10711869, study PRJNA513367) | rock metagenome | isolation source: Antarctica rocks | place: Antarctica: Victoria Land, Pudding Butte nord | collected 2016-01-03
CGCGTGCCTGTGGTAGCCCCTGCCAGTTGTTGTTGAGTCTGTTGCTTAGGAAGGCGGGAAGGTGTTCCTGGAAGGCTCGTGAGTGAAAAGGGCGAGGTGCAATGGCTCAGAAAAGTAACGAAGCGCTCAATGAAGGTATGGAATAGGAGTAAGTGTGACTGGATCGTTCTCGAGAAGCTTCATCCAGACTATAGCAAAGAGAGGTGCTGAGCCTGACAATCGCACTTGTAGGGCCAACACTGGGTTTTGAATGCTTCGCACTTGATTTGGAGGATAATGGAAGCTCGGCTGAGTACACTCAGCTCATATGCGAGCTATCGCCATTGACACAGCCTTGTTGTCGACTCTCAAGCTGGTCGCTCAAGCCCCGCGGTTAGCGGGCCTAGCCCCCAATCCCCCAATGTACGAGTACTGTAGCCTGTAGGTGCGGGAAGCTAGGTACCTAAGAGTAGGGCTGTGAGTGGGTCGTCCCCAGCCGGAGTCTAAGCCCCTGAGTCTGACTCTTCGATTCCCTCGGTTGACTTCTTTGCTACAAAGAGACCATCACGGGATTCATTGCTTTACTTTGCATCCTGAGCCATCTTCAACAGAAGACTTCTGTTTTTTTTTATTTCAGGCTGTTTTTTGCACAACGCAGACGCCAGAGTAACAGTACCAAGTTTGGACCGTGTACTGATTGCGACAAAGACTGCTTTCGCCGACATACAAAATGCTCCCCAGTCCCGTGAACGAACAACAATCAACGAACCTGCCTCAGAACAACATGGCCAAGGCTCACTCTCAAACCGCTTTGCTTCTGGTTGACATCCAACAGGGTTTTGATCACCCAACGTACTGGGGCTCAGCGCGTTCTACCCCTTCCTTCGAGTCCAACGTCAGTAGACTACTTTCTGCCTTTCGCAAAGCCCCTGGCGCCCAAATAATTCATGTCCGCCATCACTCAATACCACATCGTTCACCACTTCACCCGTCATGCTCTGGCGCTGCTTTTCAACCTTACGCTGTTCCTCTCCCCAATGAGGTTGTACTATCAAAGACGGTTAATTCCGCCTTCATCGGTACAGACCTCGAAAAGATCCTTCGCGAGCGCGAGATAACAAAGTTGGTTGTGTGTGGCTTGACGACAGACCATTGTGTTAGTACGACCGTGAGGATGGCTGGAAACCTGCGGGTCCTGGATTACCCTGCTCAAGATGGCGACTACGAAGTATCGACTCCTGGAGAAGTCATCCTGGTGGGGGACGCTACGGCCACCTTTGGAAAAGGGGACTTCGACGGTGAGCTGGTACACGCAGTCCACTTGGCGAGCCTGAATGGAGAATTCTGCAATGTGTCTACCACAGAAGAGATTTTAAAAGGCTTGGACCATGTGTAGGAAACAAAAGCAATGCATATTGCAAGGGCGACTGACGACTAGCATGGTTGTATGGACGTTATAAAACCTTACGGCCTTATGCCAATGGGTTTATAACATTCGCTGGAAGATCAGAGAAATCCTATTTACAAGTTCTCAGAACCATTCAATGTGAGACTCCTTCCATGTCAAAGCATTCGCAAAGACGCTCCGCATGCCGTCTGTCGTCTCCAAACCTTCGACGTCCCTCCTGGTAGCCCACTGACCGAGTGCTCGTCTGGATTGACGTGTATTACGTCGGCCTCGGCTTCTACCACAAAGTTGAGCTGTACGCATGATTTCCGGATGGATTGCGCTTGTTCCATCACCACTTGGCACCTGCTTCTCTGTCTGGTACAAGAAGTTGGGAGCTCAGCGATGACGCGACTAACGTTGAGGCCCGTCTCTTCTTCGACTTCCCTGGCCAGTGCGTGCTTAAGAGATGTCGTTGTCATCGACATTGCCACTAGGAACCTCAAAGACATTCGGATAATAGATCTCATGTGTGCTTTGTTTGAGCAACAAACTCCTGGGAGTCTCTCCCAAGTCAGATAGCATCGAGGACTGAAATATTGCTGCACCGATAACAACCTTATCGAAATGCTCACCATTGACGGTGTGATAACGGAGGCGGTACTGCGCTCTAGTCATAATGAGCTTTGAAGCCGCAGAGATTTGCGTATCTGGAGAAAGTCCACAGGATATATTATGAGTATCCATATTCTTGTGGGTGAGCCTCGAAAATTACGGCAACTGAAACCCGATCTATTATGATGAGATGGTTGTGTTGGATTCTACGGACTTCGAGGTTTGCTGTCTTCTTTCTATCTTTGGTGCCGAAATGATGATGTTAGCGTATTCTCTATATTCCGCGTTACTTTGCGAAGTACGGACGTAAGGTAGATCATGATGGACGACTTGGGGGTTATGTACAGCTGGCGGGGGGTTGGAAAATTTGAGCCAGGGCCGTCCCGACTCAACTTTCTGCATATGCTAACCATGAGTTCAAAATTATTCCAACCCCGGCTCAGCTTTCTGCATAGAATAAGGTATGCTAATCATGAGCTCAAGAATTGATACTGTTAGGCTAAAATAGCTAGAGGACAGAACAGGCATATGCTTAGCATATGCGCAAAACATGCTCATTCACAAGCTATCGCTCACGTTATCTTCATCAGATCTATCTCGTGCGTTTTTTGCATCATCACTTCTCTCATCGTCTTCGACATTTGCATTGCACGGATCTTGAGCTGATTTTCTTTTCAGTATATGCGCGGCATATGCGGACTGCAACTCTCACATTCAAACCATTTAGCCAACCTGTTATCTCATCCGCTCGATTTTCAGCGCGTCGTCCATCGATGTTTCTTTATGCTCAGTTGATGCTGCGCATATGCACAGTCGAGGCCTTAGGTAGTGACCAGATGTGAATTTTTTGGTGATCTCGCTTAATGGTCTTGACATAGAGTCCACCTAGCACTCGTCTAAACCTAGCACTCGTCCAGCCCTATAGGGCTGATAATCCACATTCTATATTTTATTGCTTCAAACGATTCGTTTTAGGTGAACTACGTAGCTAATAGGACCTCTTTGGGGCCCTTCTGATACGCATGCGATTGGCCAGTTATAGATATCACGTTATTCCTCTGCTCCTGATCCTGATCCTGGTCCTGGTCCTGGTCCTGCTTCCGCTTCAGCTTCAGCTGCCTGACCCGTAGCTTGAGTGACTTGACTATCAGCTGCTTCTTCTTCTTTTGTCTAGAGCTTGCTGTCATTGATGCCGAAGTGAAGAGCTCAGAGCCTAGACGTAGTAGATCATTGACCTGCTGCCTGAAGACGTAGAATTCAGTCACATATAGCTGCTTCTTCTTCGGAGCTAAGTCTTTGAAAATGCTGATTGCGTACAGAGGCAGCCTTTCGACCATTGATTCGATCCGTAAGAGTACTCTTTGGTATGTCATGTTGACGAGCGAGTTTTGCTTTGGAAGGATTTTCGTTGGCTGCTGTAGCCTCATTCCAACGGGCTTGAGCAAGCGTTATGCGCTCTTCCTGTGAAAGTTCGGTATCTTCAGAAGGTATGAAGGACATAGGGGGGGGTGGCTGCCATCGTTTTGCTGATATGTTGAAGAATTATACGTTGGTAGCAATAAAATATGAAATGTGGATTATCAGCCCTATAGGGCTGGACGAGTGCTAGGTGGACCCTTCTACCGACCTTACATTATTTAAGGTTACCACTAAACGTACACCCCTTTTTACTACATCGACGCCCCCTACTTACTACAGCTACACCCCCTGCTCACTACATATACGCCCCCTCAGATAGGTTTAGCGGTTACCCAACTGGGGTTAGCGGCTCGATAATCATAGCAACGCGCACGCGTTCTTCATCAACTTACCTACCCACCACCCAACCCTACCTCATCGCCGCCATGAATCTTGCACCCCCTCCGGTGAGTGAGCTCTATGTGAGTCACGAGGAGCTCATCGTCGCCGCCAATATATGGGCTGGAGCTCACGATTACGCGCTCAATATCAAACGCTCGAGCAAAAACAAGCGGGGAATCAAGGATAAAATTTGGTTGAAGTGTGATAGAGGTGGTAAATCTACGAGTCCTGTCGGGCAAAAGAGACTACACGCCGATTCAAGGGTCATCGAATTCAAGCTCAAACTTATAGCGAGGCGTCCTACATTTTGAAGCTGAAGGACGTGCATTCTCACTGACGTTTCACCAAATCAGCTAGAATAGTGAGTGCAAACAATGAACCGAAGGTAGCTTCGAAACTCATCGATTCACTACTATCAGTGCAAAGTTCATCTACTGCAAGACTTCGAAGTAGATCAGCTGGTTCAACTGCAGCTGCAGCTCGTACACGTCGTGAACAACAGCTAGAGAACTCTACTCAACGCGAATCAAGCCAATAGGAACGCGTTGAAGCGCATCTGCAACAACGGGCTGAGCAAGAGCTAGGGCAAACACAAGCGAAGGGTAGGGGTAGGGGTAGGGAAGATAGGGCGCGGGGCGGAGGTAGAGGTAGAGAGCTAGGTCGAGGAGGTAGAGGGGATGGAGAGGGTGAAGCTCCGGCTGAGCCTCTATCCGAACATCAGCAATCAGGCTGTTACTGATGCCTTTCAGAGCATAATCCTACCAAACCGAATCATTCCTGCAGTGAAGTGCTTATACTGTCACCTTCAAATGGCGTCCGGAACCAGTCGTCAGCAGGCTCATCTGAATCAATGCACTGCTTGCATCAACAGGCCTATCAATGGGCCAGCTGCACTAGTTCAAACGATGCTACCACCAGCAATTAAACCACTATCTACCGCAGTGATTAAAACAGTATATTTACATGAACGAACCAACGCTTAATCGGCCGAAGGACCTACAAAAGAAGCTTCGCTATACACAGAGCATTGAAATTGATGAGGAGGAGCTACATGAAATGAAGGATAAACTACTACAGGAGGAATTGGCTGTGGCTAGGCTAAATCCTTCGAACGATGAGGTGCTGGAGCACTTTCTGAATAGCTCCATCGATGGTCACGTGCTCATGGAACAGCCACTTTAGTTGATACTATAAATATATACCCCCTGTTGCTACCCCTGTGTTTAATACATGCTTCAATAAACATGTTTAAAACATGTTTTGACTAACTTCATTTGATTAGTCAATAAACATGTTTTAAACATGTTCGTGCCCATATGCTTCGCATAGGCCCCGAAGCTTTTCCAACCCCCGGCAGAAACCACAACACCATTGTACCAGCGCTGTTAGGAATCGAACCTAATATAATTAAATTACCCAACGACTCCGACCAGCTGAAACCCGGACGACTTGCTAAGGATACTCGACTTGAGCTAGCAGGTTGTGTCCAATCTGCGTACTCTCAAAAGCCAACATAACAAATAGCGACAATAGAACAACCTCTTAGATACTTGAGCTATTCGGCAGTGAACAAGACAATTTCCTATTTCAATCGGGTTTGAAGAATTTCGGCATAATTTGACGACTAACACATACCAAGAAGAGAATAAATAGAATGAGAGTCGATCGATGAATGTTGGAAGGCGCAGCAAAAGCATCATTCAAGCGAATTATGAAGAGGTATAAGAGGTCGATGAATTTCCTTCCTTTGCCAACAGCATGCGAATATCTTCATCATTTATCTCAGCAAAGATCAAAGATCAGTGTTCACAGCAGCCTATTTCAAAAACTCTTGATCCTTCAGCATACTTTTCATTCCTTAGTGTCGACAGTGCTACCTTCTCACGTTCTCAATTCCGATCATGAAGTTCCTCTCATTCTCTATCGCCACTCTCGCGACTCTCGCGACCTTCTTCTCCACCATCTCCAGCGCCGTCCTCCCAACCACCGCAGCTCTCGCAACTCGGGACTCAGATCTCGCAGCTCGCGACTACGCAACAGGTGCTTGCGGCATGCACGTCACCCTATACACACAGACGGGGCTTATGTACAGCAGCCAATTTGCCGTGGAAGTAACTCTGAAAGATGCCAATCACGTTCAGATCGGGCACTTGGACAGAATCGAACTTAGCCCCTCCGTCAGCGTTGATAGTCAGCTACCGTTTACAATGGAAGTCGCTCGTTATATAGATAAAAATTCATTGGGCACGGCACACATCACCTTTGCGTATGGAACCGATAAGTGGGCGAATATTGATACTTCTAGATGCACCATGGGAGGTACTGCTCAGACGCCTGGATATTTGGTTAATGACATGGACTGTGGGTTTGCCTGCTAGAGGGGCATTCACACTGCAAGACGATAGTGGTGTTGGTATACAGGGAAAATTGGGGGAGGATGTTTAGAGACGTTAGTATTTCTTGTTGAAAAAGACCGGGACAATGGAACTCTACATATGTAAATGAAAAAGAGGCGTCTTTCTCAAAGAGTCACTAAGCCGTAACAGAGATATCCTAAACTTAAGATGAGAAGCTCAAATTGCTGCACATTGCGGAGGTAAGTGAAGTGAATCACGGCACCGTGAACATACCTCAATTCCATTCGCAGCTTTGGTCGATGTTCACAACCGAAGAAAGCAAGCTATCTGTTCAAAACTATTTCAGTGATATCAAAGATCTCTCTGGGCGCTACCAGCAACATTGCAAAACGTACGCAAGACTTGAAGTACATATTCTGCGATAAGATCAGGAGATTCCCGACTCTGATGGGGACAAGCGCTTTGGGAAGGTGACGGTTCGACTTCAGATGCACCCAGAAAATAAATAGGAATTTATACGACTTCAGAGAATTAGACAATTTTGGATCACCTGACTATGAGAGAGAGTAAAAGGGGCAAAGCTTCTCACTAAAATTCTCCATTTACTTTTCGGGTGCGCCTCCCACGCTCCTCGTACGTTTTCCCCCCTCCCGGTCGCGAAAGAGATCCTTTTTTTATTCAAATTTGGGAAATATGGACTTTCGTTCCTGCTTGTCATACAAGGGATTCGCATCAATCAATATTTGACAACTCGCTTGAGCTAGATATCTCCGCTGTTCAATGTTGGTGAATGGTGACCTTTTTGGCGTTCCCAAATTGTCGAAGAAGATGCAAGCCATCGTTAGCCGCGCAGACTCACCAATGACATATCGAGTGTGTCGATGTTGGCTTGATGACAAAGGTTGTTAGTGACCACCATTTGCTGGCTAAACCTTTCGTGAGGAACGCTCTCGACCGCGTACAATAATGTGGAGGAGCCTCAGCCGGGTGCTGGAGGGCCCACCCCTCAGCTCCAGGCCGAAGATACAAATGCAGAGACTTCCCCCAAAGTCCATGCTGACACTTTCGCACAAAGTATCCGGGGAATCCTGCCTTCGTGAAAATGTATGCGCAAGCAGAGTTACCAGGCAATGTCCCGGCTAGACAAAACCAGCAGCCGTATCCAGCTTGGTTGGACAGACCATATGCTCCAGCGCCCTATCCCATAGCACCATATCCACGAGAATCGATAAATCCGCCAGCTGCATTACCGGACACCCAACCAATCCCTTACGTACCAAATCAGGATGCTGGCCCGCCAATAGCACCACCATGGCGCTTCATGGTATCACCTCCACCTACCGGGCCAGAAGTATCTCCAACTACGCGAGAAGATTTAGACTCTGGGACAAACTTAAGGCAGGTCCGAGTACGTTCAGCTTGTTGACTGCGTGTATCTACATCATCATTGATTTCAGGTAGACACACCGCTCGACTAGATCAACAGGCAACCTAAATCGAGAAGTCCGCCTTGGGGATGGCAGCATTCCCACGCAAGCATCCACTCTGGGCAGAGCTGGCCCAGCTGGACCTAACGATACAGCCAATGGATCGCTACTCAAAATGCGGCTCCAGGCAGCATTGCGGCTCCAGGAAGATGGCTTTGCTGCCATTGCGCAGCACAATTCCTCAGAGGACTTGAGACGGACACAATCAAATAGAGAGTCTCAACCGTATCCAAGGCTCAGGCGAATGCGTGATGCACGGGAGGCCGAACAGATTAAGCGTGACGAAGAGCTGGCGAAACAGATCAGTGTTGCTGATCTTGGAGCAGCTTTTCGCGGCACCGGCCGGTAAGGCTCATAAACCAATCGTTTTCGGGTCCCTGCATGTTGACTGACAGTCTAGATATCAATTTCCTGCAGCCGATGCGAGAAACAGCAACGAAGCGGCGGATTCTATCGAGCCTGACGATCCCGCAATATTTGCCCTTGATGAGAGCTCTAGTGTATACCTTGATCGAAATTCGGGCTCCAGTGTGCCGCCAGGGACCTATGATCCGGATAACCCTCCGCCTCTGCCAAAACGTCCTACTCATATACCAGGATATCGTCCCAATGAGCCCTTGATCGATGAGGCTACCTCCGTGTCTCGAGGACCTACCTATGATCATCAAACGGCTGGTACAGAAACACCTGACGTTGACGTATCTCGGTCATCTTCATATTTCCATAATGATTGGGAAGTGCCAGCACAGGTTCCTGGAAGGATCCCAGTGTTGCCATCACAACCCCCAGTCTCAACTTATACCACTACCACTACCGCACATGGATCTGACATGGCCCCACCGGTGCCGCAGAAATCCGATGATGAGGACTCCTCAGAGCCGTGGAGTATTAATGCCTCTAGAACAAAGTTCATCAATGCTGGACCACGTGAGAATTATGCTGTTTGCGAGCCGTGTGGTCGCGAGCAGCCTGCGGTGGCGTATTGCTCAAATTGTGGAGCGCAATTCTGCAGCTACCATTGGGCTGAGCAGTGGGTTCATCGAGACAAATCCGATCAAAGGCTTAAAGACGGTGTTCCTCATGAGAAGACCGATCCATGGCTTGCGAACAAAATTAAAACAATTATTGAGCCTTCGTTATCTCAAGAGGAGCAGAATCGACTCCATCAACAGGACGAAGATACTACGTGGTTTGGCGTAATGCCAGACAACGCTGGGAAACTCATGTTTCATGATTTTGGAAGATACGAACAGTCTTCCTTGGAGTCCCGATTTCCGCAGAAGTCAAGCCAATACCCAAGTCTTATTTCATTTGTTGGGACAACCGGAGCTGGAAAAAGTACCTTGATTAAAGGGCTTGTAAAGTTGGCTAGCTCTAAACGCGGCGAGAAGTCTCAGACGCCAATCGTTGGGTTAGTCCAAAATCAGCATGTCCCCACAGTACGTATTTCCGTGATTTTGTTCCCTTCCTTTGATTTGAAGGCTCCAAACCTGGTTTCAGGGGCTTATCGAGTTCTTCTTTCCCTTTCGTTTCACATAATATCAGGCGTCCCTGGTAAAAATTGGTATATTTAGCAAGAAGCTTTGTCCCCTTTTCTCTCTTTCATAGTCGACTTTCATCAACACGACAAACGTATCAGACGATTAAGAAGGGTCTGATTATCTAACTGTAGATGTGCAGAATATTTATAGCGATTTTTAATGTTTTAAAAAACGATTATTCGTTTGAGAGTCGCATTCAGATCCCATATATCGCTAGAAACCCCATTCATTTTTCAGATGCGTCTGATATGTCTTGAAACTTCATTTTATAAGCCAGTAAGAATACTGACTCCGAAATCACGACAGAGTGGCGAGGTCCATTTGTATTGGGATCCCTGTTCTTTCAACAGTAACAGACCTCTTCTCTATGCTGACTGCGAAGGCCTTGGTGGCGGCAGCCGCGAGCCGATGGCTGCCAGAGCTACAGCGATAAAAGAAAGAAGAGAAAATCATAAACGAAGGCCTCAATCTGATGCTTGGCAATCCAGTGTTCCTCACACTGACAACAATCCTCGCCGTGGCTCAAACTTCAAAGCCTCCCCATTCTCCAGCATGTCTCCCAGCAATACACCCATGCCTCCCGTCAGTCCAGGACTGCAAGTCATGTCAGAATTCACAACTCCCACGCTGATGCCGTCTTACTCGCCTCATTCACCAATCAGCGAGACGGGATGGAAATCCGTTAGCAATAAGACGTACCGTGGTACGACCAGGGAGATCACGTGGGCTTGTGATAAGGAGAAAAAAAGTCGGCAATTTGTTGTAGAGAACTTATATCCACGGCTTCTTTATACTTTCTCTGACATCGTGGTACTCGTCATGAGAAACGCAAAGTGAGTACTCGATGTGCTTGTTGGAGCTAGCGTTTACTGATTTGAGAACTAGAGAGATTGAAAATGCGGTAGAGCGATTGATTCGATGGGCACATACAGCGCTAGAAAAGTCTTCAAATCAACCTATGCTTCCATTTGGCATTATTGTAATGAACGCGGTTGATAACAGGACCGATCCGGCACTATGGGATGTAAACACAGCAACGAACTTCCTCATGAAATCCATCGCGGATGCAGTCCACAAAAACCCCATTTTCGAACGCTGGGCCTGGGATTGGCGGGAAAAGGACAAGCGAATAAATTCGACGGAGGATCTCCTACGTGTCTACTACTCGTCCGTAAGGATTGTCTATATTCCACACAAAGCTCGACCGAATCTTGTTTGGAGACAGTATAGTAGGTTGTATGAAGAGATCAACGCTTCAGTAGCTGGTAGCGAAGTACAGAGGCGAAATGCAAGGCTTTTACTGAGCTCTGACCAATTTCATCCGTACCTTCAGTTCGCCTTCGACCATTTCTCGAAAACGTTGGAGGACCCCTTCGACTTCGTTAAGGCGTCCTCTGCTTTCAACCAGGGCCACCAGAATATCAACCCAATATTCTCGCTCATCAAAGACTATCGACTAGCCAAACCAGATATTGATATCATGACTCTATTCAAAGATGTTGCACCTCTCGTTGCATCTGCGATCATGGTCGATGTCACAAGGAAGCAGGTCAAAGGCAACTCGCAGGCTGTATTCCCGGCATACCGGGAGAAGTTCGGCCAGGCACTGAAAGCGTTCTTCGATGGGCAGTGGCCATGCGAAGCAAGGCATCTAAAGACTGGTGAAAGGTGTGTTAACGTCAAGACGCGCCACACGAAAGGTCATCAGACGGCGAATGGCAGAATATTTGCAGACAAACTCTGGGCAACTTCTCCATACCAATTTCACGAATGTGGAGATCTAGGCTCGTTGTTCGATCAGTTTGTACTAAAGTATCTCGGAACCCTTTTCAAGACACTTGGACTTAAAGTTTCTCGTAAAGGCCTTTCAGGAAACTCAGCAGAATGCCGCATTGCCTTCGAGATCCACCAAGAAGAAATCATACAAAAGAAGTGCAACTTTTTGCATGGCTCGGATGCACTAATAAGTAATACAGTGTGTTATTGCTGTCTTTTCCGGTATCCCATCCACTCTATGCTCTGTGGACACGCTGTCTGTGATGCATGCGTCAATTTTCATGGACGGAAGGCACGAGAGAATGTTTTGGCAGTGGAATCATGCCCTATATGCGGAGTTTCACGGACCAATGGGCGGTCACAGGTGGAGATAATCCAGAAGCCCGACAAGGCAGGAGTGAGGGTTTTGACTTTAGATGGAGGAGGTATTCGAGCCATGATCCAGCTACGAGTTCTGAAGATTCTCGAAGATCGCATCGGGTTGGATATACCTATCCAAGAGTTCTTTGACCTCATTGTGGGTACCAGTGGTGGTGGAATAGTAGGCTTGGCAATAGGCGAGAGAAATATGAGACTACCAGATGCGACTAAGATGTTCAGGGATTTCTCAAGAAGAGCATTCCAAGCGCGTCGGGGGGCCAATATTCCTCTTTTGGGCACTCTAATCAGGGTCAGACACCACTCACGCTACGAAACCCATGGGCTTGAGGATGCCTTAAAGGAATCTTTTGGTAGCGAATTACTCTTTGGTGGATCCCGACAAGTTCAGTCACCATCACGTTGCAAAGTCGCTGTTACTACTACGGATACAAACGAGCATGCTAAGCTATTAGCGAATTACAACCGAGCTACACGTTTGCAGACTCCCTACGAATTCCAAAGGTTCGAGAAGTCGGAGCAAGATCTTCGAGTGTGGGAGGCTGCAAGGGCTACTTCTGCAGCTCCAGGGTTTTTCAAAGCCTTCTACTGCAGCCAAAACGGTCATACCTACGAAGATGGCGCATTAAAGCTGAACAATCCAGTTCTGGCGGCTGATTACGAGCGGCAAGTCATCTGGCCTGAAAGATGTCATCTTTTCCCGGACATTCTGGTATCTATAGGAACTGGATATTTCCCAGACGTCAAAACCAAATCCAGCGATCCTGGGCCTTCCATCGGCATTGGCCTGGTCAACGGCGTAAAGACCTTTGTGAAGATTGCTAGAAGCTCGGTGGAGAACCAGCTAGACTGCGAACGGACATGGGACGAATACATACAGTGCACTCTCTCAGAACATAGCGAGATGAAAAGTCGCTTCCACCGCCTCAGCCTGAGGATCAATGGTCCCAAAATTGACCTAGACGCGGTCGACGAACTAGACAAGCTTGAGTACCTAACGAAGCAGCAATATGACCGAGCTGGGCCTCTTAATGAAGTGGCGGGGCAATTAATCGCGTCTTTGTTTTATTTCGAAGAGGTCACTCGGGTAGCAGGACGCATAATTGGGATGATTAAATGCCGATTGCCCCAGGAGACCTCTCCACATGGATCTCTTCAAAAATTAGCAAGGGGACTACGTCACATGGACCCGAGGTGTAAGTCACTCATTCATCCATTCAATTTGCCTTCATTATGGGGCTTTTGAGCCTTTACAACATCTCTCACGGTCGATGAAGCTAACCTCTTTCAAGCCCGCTGCTTTCGAATATATCCCAATACAGCATTAAATCGTTGGATACCTGCGGCAATCGACGACCTCATGCTTTCCCATGTTGAGAGACGAATGCAAGAATTTGCAGTGCAAGTGACGTTTGATGTTAATGAACAGTGTGCATCAAGCATAATATATTTGTGCCTACCGAGTTTCAGGGGCCAGGCCATCAGTGGGTTTCCAATGTCCTTACTTGAGGCGACGTCCGCGATGTCTTCCCCAGCACTCTCCAGGGAGAACACCGCCGGTCAATATGGAGACTGACATCCCTAATCGCAAGTTGAGGTATACCTTCCGGCTTCTGCTCTTATATTTCAGGAGTTTATTGCGTAGCAGGATGGGAGCGTGATGGCGGAGTGATAATGATACCCTTGGATACGACTGCTAATAGGTAATAATTCGAAAGATCTACGGTTTTTGTGGGGAAAGAATGATCCAACCAGCAACAATAACCTCTCATCCTGGACCATTGATATGCATATGTGGAAGGGTGCGTCCCACGACACCGTATAATCATATTGGTGGATGATCGGGGTGCGGAAAGTAGATAGCACACCAGAAAAACTATTGGATAAAGCGACGCTTTGAATGTGAAGTAGATAATAATCCGAGATTCATCATTTCCATATATTCGTTTGCCTAAACGCTCTTATTGCACTTTGCAGTGATACCCGAGTCGGTACGGACACGAACACCTCCTCGCCCCATGACGTAAGGCAAGCGGAGATTCTGAGCTCTCGCTTGCCCAGTCACGCCTTTCGAACACGACAAGCTTCATGCTCAGCAACTGGTCAACTGCCACCTTGACATACCTCGTGGACCATATATCCTAAACTACAGCATTTCAAATCCGCGCCTCGAACGCTCCAGCCCATCTCTCGTTGCATTACTTTACGCTGAGGTCGATGCCGCAACCCACTGTCAACCATGGCTAATGAAATACTAATAACCGCCCTCTTCACTCTCATCGTCCTCGCTCTCGGCTTCGCTTGGGTGGGGGGCTACCTCGACACCTACCAGAAGAAGGCGCAAGAGCGAGCTTTGGATATGATGGGCGAAAACAAAGCCTCCTACGGCCTGAAGAGTATGCTTTCTACCAGGCTTTACCGAGGATTGTATGGCCCGGTAACTCACGTGTATCAGGTACCCTGAAGAGTCAGAAGATTAGCGAGGAGAAGGAGCTGAGCGATCTGCAAGATAATATTGCCGACCTGGGTGGGGGGTTGGTTGGTAAAGGAGGGATTGGGGAGGGTGTGGGAGCTGCGGTTAGTGAGGGCCTGTGAGGGTCGGTTTGCAGTCGTTTATATCGCACAAATGTCCTCGGAAAATCCGAAACAATATAGCGATGGTTTTGGATTATTGCATGTGCTTGTGGTCGGTTTAATCTCGGCTCCCATGATCCAACATGAGAGGAGACGGATGATCCTATCTT
>JAABUK010008767.1_pt1 | contig 14063 bp, 16 predicted proteins | sample 5559141 | NCBI WGS metagenome assembly JAABUK01 (sample SAMN10711869, study PRJNA513367) | rock metagenome | isolation source: Antarctica rocks | place: Antarctica: Victoria Land, Pudding Butte nord | collected 2016-01-03
CCGCTGCTCCAACGACACATAGCTGAACATCCCATCCTGAAACCGCTCGTCTCCACGCATACCCGTAAGACGACCTCCACGTGCTCAGAGCCTGTGGATCGGTATCTATTTCAACAAGCTCCTAGGTCGTCAGCTTGTGTTTGGGCCTCACCGGTAGTCATTGCGATATACGAAACCGATCTCATTCCATACCAGCGATCGGCCCCGCGTCCCGAAAAGCGTAACAGTCAACTTGATGGGATCTGTATCGTCGAAGAGGCTCTCATAAAGTCTTGTGAGGCAGAAGATACCCTCCGCGAACTGCCATACTACGCGCGGTGCAGCAGCATCTGGCGGCTTTGTGTGGGAGGTCGGCGTTAGCTCGCGCTTGTAAAAGAGGCCCGACTCATTGAATCGCCAGAAGTCTAAGATATCCACCCCAGCAAAATCGGTCATGTTGATTAGCGTCTCGATTCCATCGTCCGTTTGGGAGAGCACATCACGCCGGTTGTAGTGGAAAAAGAGAAAAGGCCACCCAACAAAGTCAATGTGTGCGCGCTGGGCTGCGGACTCCAGGCGGTTCGGTGTGAAACGGTACTGATCGAACTCAATAGGTTCGAAGACCGTTTCGATAAAGAAAGTGAAGTTTTTTTCCTTCAGGGGGTTCAGCGACTCGATTTGAGCGCGGGCCCGCTCGACCTGTTCCTGGAACCGCAAGGCGGCGGAAGCTGAAGCAGTCGGCTCTGTATTCTGTCCTGTGAGAATCGACCTAAACGACGTCAAAAGCGAATCGGTTCGGTTGCGCACGGCCGCTTCTATCAGGGCACGAAAGTCGGTCGAGGACTTCATCACTGCGGACTCGTTGTTATCTGTCCGTATATAGAGCTCCCTATCTCGCAGGACTTCAGGGAAATCCTTCTGGCAAATGTGCGGCGTGTCGGTGAATCGAGGGACTTCCAGAATCACGAATCTAAGGCCAGCACTCGTCACCTTCTGAACCCTGACGTTGATCGGTGGGTCGGCATACTTCTGCACGAATCGGCAAATCTCTGACGATTCAAAGGTGCCCGCCTGCTCGACGGTCACGCCGTCGAGTCGAAAACCGTGGTCAAGCTCTGCAATCCCGATGACGATGTAACCACCCTGGGTATTCGCCATCGCCATTATGTCTTTGACTAGCTCGCAACACGCCTTCTTATCCTTGCTATCCCAGCCGTTTGGACCTTTGTAATCAAGGTCTTTCGATTCAAAATTCCTGTGGAGGATGGCTAGAATCTCGTTATTTGCTGGAATAATCTCTGCCATAGTGACTCCTTAGACCACTGGGATCAAGAATTACAGGTCTGAATGACCCAGGTTTCGAAGGCGTCAGGGCTGTGTTGACGCGGGAATCCATCTATATAGCGTGGGAATGGATACCCCAAGGTTGGCGGCAACATCCCTTGGCGGAACCCCGCTCGCGAGCAACTTCTTCGCCGACTTGATCTTCCTGTCTGTCATCTGTCGCTTCCGGCCGCCCTTGCGGCCGAGCTGGCGTGCGACTTCAAGGCCGGCACGGGTGCGCTCTACGATCAGTTCCCTCTCCATCTCAGCCAGGCTGGCCATGACATGAAAGAAGAAGCGGCCGGAAGCCGTGCCGGTGTCGATGGAGTCAGTAAGACTCTTGAACTGAACTCCTTGCTTCTGAAGTTCCCCGACGAGATCGACCAGGTGCTTGACGCTGCGGCCCAACCTGTCCAGTTTCCAGACCACAAGGGTGTCGCCCTCGCGGAGGCTTTCACGGGCCTGAGCGAGACCAGGGCGCTCGGCTCCGTTGCCACTCGCCCGGTCTTCGAAGATCTTCTTGCAACCGGCCTTGTGTAGTGCCTCAGTCTGTAGGTCTAGGTTCTGGTCCTGCGTTGAGACCCGCGCGTAGCCGATCAGCATGCTTCGATCCTGCGGCCGGTTTCCGCCAGGCTTCGTGGCGGGCGCTTTCTTCTTGGAACTTGTCAATGTAACCACGACGTGAGAATAGCATTTGAGAATGTGTTTCGAGAACGCGAAAAGTCAGTGATTGTGCAGATCGCGCTTCGGCGCGACATCGTTCTCTCAAATCTCCGTTTCCGAGAATGGTGAAGTCTGTTGACCATAGTCATGGCCACATCGAGTTGACCGACTATGGGACCTAGTTATCAATTAGCTGTCGGTGAGCGCATTGGCGATTTGGTACTCACCGAGCCCTGCATGCACGGAGGGGACGGTACACTCACACAAATGGCTGAAATGTTTCAGACACCCGCCGGATTTGATACTAAGCATCCCGTCCAGAGCGGCAACTCCTTCATATAAATCCGAGCCTAAGGGGGTTGCATGATCGAGTTTGCAGTGGATCAGGATGGGCTGATCCTGAAATATTCACCCGAGCTGCAAGGTGGCGATTGGATTTGGGAGGAGTTGAAAACTTCTGGAAAGGTTAAGATCAGTCGGGTGTTCACGCTGGAGCGCGGGGACCTAATCGAAGAACCCGGTGAAGACGAGGATATCGGTGGGTTCGAGTACCAGTTCCGGTTCGCAAAGCGGGACGGTGCCTACCATCGGATCGAGGGTCGCGTGTTCGGCATACCGAACGGCGTGCTGCTCGCAGACAGCGGCATCAAGCTGGAGCGCAAGCTCTTCGTGGCCGAGCGCAACGTCTCGATTTTCCGGCGTTTAGCCGAGGTCGTAGGACAAGGTCAAGACATAGCTGTCGGTGGCGGCCAGTCCGGCAGCATCCCTCTCGAAGTGTTCGAACAACTTCTTAAAAAGTTTCCCGACTCCACCGAGCTTGACCGCTATGCCAATGCCCGAGTATCGAACATCATTGGGGAATACTTCGATGGGATGAGGGATTTCAGGGCGCAGTATGAGACCTATCTGAGCCGGCGGAAGTCTGTGGTTTCGGCGACCAAGTTCCGCCCTGAAGAGCTCCTGGAGGCCGAGATCAACAAGTTCGTCCTCATCCGCGACACGATCAGTCAGTGGCTTGGCTCGTCGGAGGGCCGAACCGAGAAGGAATGGCAGCAGATGATCCTCACCTTTATCCTGCTGATCTTCCCCAAGTACGTCGCCGTGCTGGAGAACGTCCAGATCGAGGATCACTACTCTAAACTCGGCACCACCAGCGATCGCTTCATCGACATCGCCCTCGTGGATGCCAACGGCAACCTCGACGTCATCGAGATTAAGCGCCCCTTTGATGACATCCTCCTTTCGAAGACGCCGTACCGCGATAACTTCGTGCCAACCAAGGACTTATCCGGCACGATTATGCAAGCCGAAAAGTACCTGTTCCATCTTTCGAAGTGGGGCGTCGCTGGAGAGACCAAACTCACCAAGAAGTTCGGCGGGCAGTTGCCGCCAGGGATGTCGATCCGGATCACCAATCCCAAGGCACTGCTCATTCTGGGCCGCGACCGAAACCTGACGGCAGCATGGCCCTCGACCAGCGTCAAACATTTGACTTGGAGGTCATCAAGCGCAAATACGCGAATATGATGGACATCATCACCTACGACGACCTGCTACGCAGGCTCGACAACACCATCACATCGCTGCAACGTAGAGCCGTGGCAAGCCAACGCTGACTGTTGCCGGAGCGATACGTCCTGAAAACGCGTCAGTGTCCGATTGTCCTATCCCTCGTCGATTTAGATGAGGGAACACTGGTCGACTTATGCTTGCTCATCGCCAGCGCTTTGGAATCTCGACTGGCGACTTCAGGCCAATGCACTCAATGACCGCGCCCGCATCGCCATTGCCGGTTAGCCAATGAACAAGGATTTCTCTTGCTGTTCTCGCAAACCAGCGTTTATGAGAACATCAGAGCACTGCTGCAGAACAGACCTTTTCTCTAGCAAAACGGCACATGTTACGCATTGATAGGGTACACGCTAACGGGACAGGGGAGGAAGCGCTTTGCTGAACTCTCACCCAGAGTATTTTTCCCACCAAGGTGGGAGAATGTTAGCGAACTTGCCGGGGACTTCAAATCTAGGAAGCACTTCGTTCACACCGGCGGCCATCGGCTTTTTCGCAGTGCTTTCCTCCACTTCCTTCTATGCTCATGCTCAAACTCAGTTAGAAGCGATCGTCAAGTCAGAGCGCGCAAGCTCCTCGGTGCTAAATTACACGCAAGTGTCTGTCTATGAGCATAGCGAAGCCGTGCAGTACCATGGTGTCCTCTTCCTCCATCTTGATGCCGTCATTCTGCATGATTGTGCGATCACCGCAACGGTCACCGTTCAGGACAGGTATTCAGCAGCCGAGGATCGACGGCAGCGTTTCAGCGGGATGATTGTCCATCGAGAGACAAACGAGAAGGCGGACACATATCACTACACGTACGCCGTAGATCTCAGAAATATCATGCCAAGCGCTGTCGGAACGGTAGTCGCGCGACCATTCCAGTTGAAGGACAACGCACGTCTCAGTTGTTCCGAGGAACACGCCTGCACCATCTCGTGGCTACAGCTACAAAGCGCCTCTCCCGAGATCAGGGAGACCAGGGAGACGAATGGATTCGAGGATGTGCATGCAGATGTCAGACAGATGCTAATCCCAATGAGTTCCGCAGATTCAGCGGCAGTCTTCGCGGAGCGACTGAGGAATGAAACCCGCTCATGTCACCCGTCCCGAGTGCCCTAAGCTATTGTCTCGGTATCACCAATAGGGAAAGGGACCCGCGGGATATCGGGTCCTTCGAATAGCTCTGTCAGGTGTTGCACTAGATGCATCACCTGTTTTACATTGTCAATATGGGCAGAGAGGCTGACCTGCGCAAAGACACCGATTATGAAACGCGTTTTCGGTGTGCCGGCGGGATCGGCATCCTCCGGGAGGAGGTCTGGGTCAATGAGAAGGGTGAAGTTGTTCGATACAATCTAGCCTTTCTCCTACCTCATGTGTTCAGAGTAGACAGAGGCCGCGTACTCGGCTTCGATAACGCACATGGTGTCCATGAGCGTCACTTTAGGGGCGATGTGCGCCCGTCCACTTCAGAGGATATCTAGCGACAGCAAAGCGCTTCTATCGGGAAGCGGAGGCTATCAGGAGAAGCTATGAAGACTAAGGTGTTCCACGACGGAATTGAAGGGCATGTGCGGCGTTCCCTAAACCGCGCCATCAAACGAGACAAGGGTGAGCGGCTGGAAGCAGAGAGGATCATCACCTTTGCTGACCCGCTCGATATGATGGAATGCCTGACAGCACAACGCGTCCGGATTTGCCAAGTCGTCAGGACGAAGCGGCTGAGCATTTCAGGGCTGGCGGAGGAGCTGGGCCGCAACAGAGGTTCAGTAACCAGAGACGTGAACAAGCTAAAAGGGTTTGGATTGCTGCGACTGCGCGAGCAGGTAAATCCTGGACACGGCGTTGTGCAGATCGTTGAACCCGTCGCGCAAAGATTCCAGATGCGGGTCGCCTTATAGCCTCTGCATTGGACAAGCCACCTACTCCAAAGTTTGTCGCCAGTACATTGACTTCTCTCTTCCGCTCAGGGTCGGTCCGAGTCATCAACTGACTCGCGAGCCAGTGCGAAGCGTCTGCGAACAAGCCAAAGCTTCAAGGTCCCTGCTGATTTTGGACCACGGTTAATTTCTCCTAAAGCTTGAACCTCAAAGCCAGGGTTGAGCCGGATCTTGCGGTCAAACCAGAACAGGCCGGGGTCATCGATGACGACGAAGGCTGGGGTTTGCGCGAGGAAGGTGTCAGAGTATTGGATCGAGCCAGAAAAGTACCCCACAGATCTCCAGTTCTCCATCTCGTGGTAGCCAGAGACCTCACCCCGGGGGCTACCCGGAGCGGTTACATTTTCCCAATCCAGGAGATAGGTGAACTGGTACCCGGGTTCTCGATGATAGGCCAGAAGCTGATCGAAGACGTCAACGGCCTCGACCACGATTGGAAGATCCTTTGGCAGCAAGGGAATCAGGCCGAGATTGGAATCCGGAGCGGGGTATCTCCAATAAGAGGGAAACTGAACCAGGGCTATCAGTGCAAGCACTGGAGCCAACGCAAGCCAGGCGTACCGAAATAGCTTGGAAGCGACGAGACTGGAAGCTCGGTCAGCCGAATCGGAAGCCGGAATAAGCGACGAGAGTAGCTGACAGAGCAGGAAGCACATACCAATCACAACCGGAACCAAGTAACGATCAACAAAAAGAGAGTTGCCGTGCTGCGAGATGAGGAAGACAAAGAGTGGCACAGACAGCAGACCGGCGCTAAGGAAAAGGATCGAACGATCCACCGTCACAGTTTCCCACATCCTTTTCTGCTGAACCCGAGCGAAGCAGAGACGTGCAATAAAGAAAGTGGCAAGTGTGCCGAGGACAACAGCGGTGGCGAGGCTCCAACAGGAGTATGCATTACCAAGGTCAACGAGTTCCGGCTTGGTTGTCCAGAAGTGCGGTTTGCCGACTGCAGCCGTATTCCGCATTGCCTTGATGGATAGCAAAAGGATCCACCAGCCGGAGAGCGCAGCCAAGTAAAGACGTGTGCGGAGTCGATGAGCGAGAACGTCCGACGAAACCATGACAAAGATGATCACGCCGCTGTAGAGAACACCGAACGGGTGTGTTCCAGCCAAAAGGGTGTGGCAGAGGAAAGTAAGCACGAGACGCTTGGTCGTCAGCGTGTCAGATGTTAGGACGAAGAGATAAGCGGCCGCAGCAACCCCGGCAAGAAGAAGTCCGTAAAACCGGGCCTGCATGATCTGCCAGAGGACGACGTCAGAAGAAAACCATAGAAGCGAGACGCAGAACGCTGCGATCTCCCAGCGGAAGAAGAGGCGTGAGGCACGGAAGGTAAACACGGCTCCAAGAGCGACACCGGTTGCAGAAAAGAGCCTGAAAGCTGTAGCGGTCTGGCCGAACAGGGCTAGCCAAAGGCGAGCTAGCATATAAAACAAGACCCCCCCACCGTCCGCGCCTGCGTTCCATGCGTGCAGCATGTGATCGATTGAGGGATCTGTGACGAGCATCCAACCAAAGAGCTCATCAGACCACATGATGCGGCCATGGGAGTAGAAAAGCGAGAGAGCCAGAGTTGCGATAATGAGAGCGCCACTAGTGAGATTGTCGCGACTCATATGCACACGTTCTGTCCTCGCAGTTGGCTACCATAGGTAAAAACCGAACGAACGTTAAACATCCTAAGCAGCACACATGCAAACTCGGTTTCTGCATATTCTTTGGCAAACAATATCCTAAGCGTTCATGCACTTCGGTGCTCGAAAGCGAAGGTCAATTGCCTTTACCGTTTCACTACCAGTCCCAAAGTCTCGGAATGCTGCAGCGCGCTGCCGGTCGCGTCGGTACCGGTAAGCGTGATTGAGTACGTCCCAGGTGTGGTGTGATCCGGATACTTGCCACTACAGGACTGAATCCCGAGCGCCATCGCGAATAGACCGAAGGCAAGCATAGAGTTCCGAAGTGAGCCAAGGGTCGAACGTTTACGTCCGATGAGACCGAAGAGTCCCATCGCGGGCAGGAACAATGCGGCCAAAACTCTCCCGTGTGACTTATTCGAAGACTGAGGTGTGCGAAGGCGGCTCACCTGATTTCCATAACGATAGATCGCGCTTGTATTCACAGTGAGCTGTACGCTCCGCGTGCCCGCAGCGAGGGAGACCGTGTTCCCACCGTCGACAACACAACTTGCGTAGAGCGGCATATTGCGACAGCTGAGCTGGACGGAGCCTTGGTAGCCACCGATCGGGGTCAGCGTTACGGTGATCACCGACCAATCCCCACTGGGTATGGAGAGCGCTGTCTTGGAGGTGCTTAGGCCAAAGTCGTAGGCCAGTACTACCTCGTTCACGACTGACGACGAACTGCCACTGAAGCTGGAGCCGGCGGCCAGGATCGCTTGCAGCGGGTGCGTTCCGATGGTCAACGCGGAGAGGGTGAGGCTTGCCGTACCGCTGGAGTTCAGGGCTGATGTCCCTAGTACCGTGGCACCATCGCGGAAGGTAATGAGACCGTTTGGAGTGAGCCCCGCCTGCGCCGCTGCAGCAGCAGTGATCGTGATCGCCTGTCCAGTGTTGGCCGGATTCGGCGTTGCCGTAAGCGCCAGTGTCGTGAAGACCGTATTGATGGTTTCGGTCAGCGAGGCACTGCTCGGATTGAAGTTTCCGAAGCCGCCATAGCGTGCAGTGATGGTGTGCGCTCCCACTGCTAGAGTCGAAGTGCTGAAGGTGGCTGTGCCGGCGGCGCTGAGGAGAGCTGAACCGAGAACGTTGCTACCCTCACTAAAGGTGACCGTTCCTGTCGGTACGGTGCTCCCTTGCGCTACGCGGACACTTGCCACGAACGTTACGGTCTGCACTAGGGAGGCCGGGTTGGGTGAAGCAGTCAGCGTGGTCACGGTATCTGCCCCCCGTACTGTTTCGAGCACCGGTGACGAGCTGCTGGAGGCAACGTTGGTATCCGCGCTATACGTCGCAACGACGTTGTAGGAGCCCGCTCCCAGGATCGAGGTGGTAGCCGATGCACGACCCGCCGCGTCGAGCGTTGCCGTTGCCAGAGTTGTGGCTCCGGATGCAAAGACTACGGTGCCGGTGGGGATGCCGTAGCTCGAGGTCACGGTGCTGCTGAAGGCAATCGGCGTAAAAGCATTGGCCGGATTCGGCGACACCGATAGCGACGTGGCACTCGGGTATCCAGTGACGACCTGGAGCAGGGTGCCGGAGATGCTGGCGTCGAAGTTAAAATCTCCCGGGTAGGTGGCGGTGATCCTGTGCGTGCCTACGGTGAGCGGGGCGGGGGAGAGGCTTGCCGAAGCCGAACTACTATCGAGAGCGGCCGTTCCCAGGGGCTTGCCGTCGCTTAGAAAGGTCACGGTTCCCGTAGGTACGTTACAGTTGCCGGATACTCTCGCGGCAAAGGTGACAGATGCTCCACCGGACGAGGGATTTTGCGAGGAGGTCACCATGATCGCAGGTATAGGGTGTACCTCGTAAACCCCCATGTCGATCGTACCGCAAACGGTGCGTGCCCTGGCGTCGAAATCTGTAGCGGGGATCTGCGGTGCGCTGTAGTCACCGGCAGCAACTACGGGTGAAGTTCTTTGCGTGTGAAAATCGCCTGTGGCTTCATCGATGAAGAGCGGATCGACCGTGAGATTTCCTGCTGCGTTATCGCTGCTGGCACACCCGCTCAGATGTACCACGGGACCGGGGTTATAGATGTCGTTATGGGCGAAAGCAAGCGACAAGGGCGGCGATGCAAAGCCGCATTCAACAGCCGTGTCATCCACGCTGCTGATGAAGAGGTTATTCTCGATAGTGACGGAAGCAAACACGCTGCCGACAACGCTTACCACAGCGAATTGGTTACCAGGGTCGATCGGCTGTCCGGGGTTGTTGTTTCCGAAAAGAGTGTTATTTACAAAGCTAAGTGTTGCCGCTGGAAGCCGGGGCGACGCATCATTGATGATCGTCATACCCGATCCTGACCCACCAATCAGCCCAGTCTCCTGTACTTTGACATTGTCGTAAACAAGGTTTTGAATGACAGCGAGCTTGACGATACCCCGCTCAAAGAATGCCGGTGCACAAGCCGCGGTGTTGTTGCGAATGATGTTTTCCTTAAGCAATAACGATGATGCGTTATAAGCAACAATGGCTCCACCGCAATACATGGAAGTGTTGCCTTCGATGGTATTTCCGATGATCTGGACGTCATTACCTCCAAGCACACTCAGGCCGATGCCCATATTCGCGTAGTACCCCGGCCCGGGAGCATTGCAGCCCAATGATCCTGGGATTTGCGTGTTAGCGATCCGATTCCCTCTAAGGATTGGGCTGGCTGTCGCCCCAGCCACGACGACAGCACAGCCAGCATTATTCACGATCGCATTGTTGCTCACCGTCGACGATGAGCCCGAGAGAAATACCGCCGTCGACCTGCCGTTCTGGATGGTGAAGCCGTTCAGGATAGAGGCGCGCGTCTCATTGGTGTGAAAGAGAACGATTGGCCCACTTCCGTTGCCGGAGATCACTGTAGCGGCTGCCGCGGTAAAGTCAGTGGCGCCGCTCGTAACCGTGATGGCCTTGCCTTTGAAGTCGATGTTCTCGGTGTAGGTTCCTGGGGCGACGAAGACCGTATCGCCGTTGTGGGCGGCGTCGATGCCCGCCTGTATGGTCGAGGCATCGCCGGGTACATGAATCGTCGTCTGCGCCTGGCCAGACGAGATTACAAAGATAGCTGTCAATAGGAGGAAGTAAAGGGAGCGCCATTTAGAAAGCCAGAACGCATTGGAACAAGTACGATGATGTATTGGAAGCACAAAGTTCCCCGGTCTTGCATTTCACGTCGGTCTCCAAAGAGTTAGGACTCCTGCACATGGCGTTGGCTGTGCAGGTCGTTGTTCCCTGAACCATAATCCTTTGAAGGGCGGTTGCCAACCGCACGAGATATTGCCATTCCTGCTGCGCATACGCAAAACAGCATGTTTCGGCACGGTCATCGCCAAGCATACTGACCATCTCTTCTGCAAACGGGGCGGTTGAAGCGTACAAGCAGGCGAAGGAGCCGGCAGTCGTTCCAGAGCCACAGGCGCAGGAAGCCGGCAAAGAGCTGACCGTGAAGAAGGAACCTGCGAAGGAGCTGGAGATAAAGATCGAGCACGACCGAGGGTTGGGGTCTCGGGCCGTAAAGGTTGTGAGGAGTCGGGCTATGGAACAGCAACAGCTGGAGAGCAGTGCCGGCGAGATGATGGTGTTCGGTTTGATCGAGCAGGCCGATCGCATGGGCAAGTCGGCTCAGGGAAGCACCGCCCCTTGACCGAGCAGATAGGGGCGCTCACGCAGTTGCAGCGACGGTCCGTGGATGCAGCCTGGAGCTGCAGAAGCGGGCTGACGTCACCATCCAGAAGCTCAAGGCCGAGCGGGCACAGCTGCAGGGTGCGCGGACTAATCTCGAGCGCCAGGCTGTCCAGGCGATTCAGGGAGCCGTGCGGCAGCAGAGCTCCGAGATCGAGCGGCAGACGGTACAGGCCTTTGCTGCACCGCTCCGAGACATCCAGCAGGCAGTAGGCTATGTGCGCCAGAACCTGAGAGAGGTGAGCTGGCTCATGATCGGCCTGATGCTCTCTGCCGGCTCGGTCATCGGGCTTATGCTCAGCTACTGGCCACTGAGAAGCAGCCAGAACAGCATGCAGGAGCAGTCGAACCGGATCGAGCAGTACCTGGCAGTCACTTGCGATCCAGGACGGAAGCAAATAGATGGAGATTAGTGGGCCGAGAAGTACGCCCCAGCCAAGGCATGCGCAATCTCCAACCTCACATAGAGCTGCAAGCGACAAGCTGACTTGAGAAAATTGGTGTGAAATCTTTTTATGGACAGATTTAGCGAAGTGACCGCACGGTGCGTAGGTTTCATGATCAATGCCTTGAACGAGGCTTCCCGCGCCAACATAGGCGACGGCAGCGACGGAAGCACTGTCTTCGTGAAGAACGCTCAGGCTCTTCAACTGGGCAAAATTGTCACTGCAGTTGGTATCTTCGCGATCTTTGAGGCTAGGTTGCAGGATGGCCTAAGCTGCTTTGATGGATTCGCTGAGCTTCGAAAGATTCTGTTCAGCGCCAGTGAGCAGGATCTCGCGTTACGCTTTGAACAGTTCGCCGCTGCCGTGAATGTACTAAAACACGGTAGAGGCCGAAGCTACGATTGGTTGCTCTCTATGCGTGAGGCGCTCCCTTTTATCCTTAAGGCACGGGACCAGAACTTCTTCTTTGAAGGTGACGTGTCGGAAGCGCACACTCTGGTTCTCGTGGATGATGCTTTCGTATGTTCCTGTGCGGAGTTGGTCCAAGCCTTAATTGAAGCCGTGCGAAGCGTAAAACCGGACGTTTACTTCGGCTAAAGCGTGTTTGGCCGTCCTGACCTCCTACTCCGCGATGACCCAGAGATTGTCTCCGCATTGTTCTTCCGTACTGACGGAAGCCTGGACTTCGAGTGCAGTGCTGACGTTACCATTACCTCCGGCATCCGGAGTTGTCGTGGATGAAGGCACCAGGGGAGGCGTAGGAACTGCGTAGACAAGCACCAGCAAACCTTTTAGCCGCGCTTTTGTTGGTAGAGCATGCCGCTGCAGAAGATGTACCGTTAGGCTCCCCCATTAAGCTTATTCCTCGTTTTCTACTGGCCCGGGCTTGCGATTGTCTGACGTCGCCGAAGCGACAGTCCCGAGATGTAACAAAAGTTCACCGGGGTGGATGGGCTTATTTAAGACGTTAAAGACATGGCCTGCGTGGGCGGCGCGTTGTACCAGGTCGCGGGTTGCCGCTTGGCCGGCAAAAAGCCAGATTTGGCATCTAGGCAGAAAGGACCGGATCTGTATTCCAGTCTCAATGCCGTTGATTCCCGTCATGATCACATCGGTGATCAGAGTTTGAGGCTTGAAATCACGGGCTACAACGATCCCTTCTTCGCCGCTGAATGCCGCTCTCGCCGCATAACCCGACTGCTCCAAGATAATCGCGAGGGTGTTTGCTATGACCGGATCATCGTCTATTACAAGCACCCGGGGACGAGGCCTGTGCTGTCGCGTCTCGCGCTTCGTGGTGTCACGAACCTTCGACGGATTTGTTTTCCTCAAGGCTTCAGCATCCATTGCGGCGACCTTACGCACTTCAGCTTGGTCGCTTTGTCTAGAGATCAAAAAGCTGGCTCGATGCAGGTCAAGCGCGAAGAATACCTTCCCTAGAAAGCCAGGCGTGTCAGCCAAAGCGGCCGTCCACTCCTCCAAATACCTTTCCTGTTTCTCGGACGGTAGTGACCTTACGGCCCCACGCATTAGCTTCTGAGCTAAGCGTGGCGTCCAAGCCTTCCACTCCTCCGTGAACACGGCCCCAACTATAGAATTCGAAGCGCCGACGGCAAGTAGAGATGCGACACCTGACGCGAGAAAAGCAACGTGCTTTAAAGACTCCATGCTGGCACCCCCGAGGGAGCTTGCACTTCTCGAAATGCTTCCTTAGCCTGGCGCACACCTAGGCCGGTCATCTCGTAAAGTCTCCGGCGCGGACGGCCTACCTCCTGCGGCGATACGTTTTCCCACTTGCTTAAAAGCAAACCAGCTTCCTCTAAGCGACTGAGCAGAGGGTAAAGTGTGCCGGATTTGAGATTGGCTCGTCGTGCGATGTCAGCGCCAGACATACTCATGCCGGGCCGCTGCAGAAACTCATGCAGCACCTTCAGCAAGGGGCCAGTTATCCGAAGATCGAATGCCATAGTAGAAACTCTACATAGGGGTAGGCACCGCGTCAACTCAGAATCTTCATGGGTTTTTATTCTGCCTGTATTCACTGAAACGTGCGTTTCACTTTGAGCGAACCGCCACGCAAACTTCTATCCTCTTGGAATGCAAGAGGAAGAGCTTCGACGGTATTTTCTAGGTGAAGTAAGTGCCAGCGAGCTGACCCGGGATCTACAGGGTGCTGTGGTCCATGTCGATGATCTGAGCTCGATAGTTCATATTGCTGACATGCAAGGAACGTTTCTGTTGAATCGGCCGCATGTCATCAAGCTCTGTAGTGCCTTTCAGGAACGGGCCCTGAATCCTGAGCAAATCCATGCGATCGCATTCGCCCTGCTCGCCTCTGACACTTTCGAGTGGGATGACGACGTGATAAGCGAGGTCCTGTCAGACTGGTCGGCCCCCGAAATCAATTTTGAGCTGAATGACGAGACGATGACCATGCATCAGGGCTGGCTACTTGGAATGTCCGAGCCGCCCCCGCGTTCCATGGTGGGGTCTTGAGATACGTCAGGTGCTTGCCTAATCTCTATTCGAAGCAAAGCGGCGTACAAACCTAGTCCTTCGTGACCGTGACTCGCTCTTTATATTTACTGAAATGGTCCTTTCAGACGATCATCGATCGCCCTGGGAACAAATGCCTTCTCTAGTCGAAAGTAGGCTCGCCATCCATAGAGGAGGCTTAGGAGCTTGTTGAAATAGATACCGATCCACAGGCTCTGAGCACGTGGAGGTCGTCTTACGGGTATGCGTGGAGACGAGCGGTTTCAGGATGGGATGTTCAGCTATGTGTCGTTGGAGCAGCGGGT
>JAABUK010008768.1_pt1 | contig 14062 bp, 16 predicted proteins | sample 5559141 | NCBI WGS metagenome assembly JAABUK01 (sample SAMN10711869, study PRJNA513367) | rock metagenome | isolation source: Antarctica rocks | place: Antarctica: Victoria Land, Pudding Butte nord | collected 2016-01-03
TCGGGCCAACCGCCTGCGACTGTCGTTCCACATCTCCACCAGCACCCACGACGTAGACCGAGCCGTCAACATCCTCTCCAGGCACCTCCACCCCTGACCGCCAGTCACTGACTCAGCGGATGCGTGAGACGTTCCGCAAGCCCGACCTCGACGAGAACGGCCAGCGCCGGTGACCTTGTGTCGTAGCGGGATCGGCTAGCGGGCAGGTAGAAGCATGGGGTCGCCGTAGCCCAGAACGTCAACCCGCTCGTCATGAAGTGCCTGGCGAATCGATGGCGCCAAGAGAAAATCATGATCCGTGCTCCGCACGTCAGAGCCGCTGTCCGCCGGGATCGGGCGAGCCGGGTGGACTGCCCACTCACTCAGACCGTGCGGCAGGGCACGAATCTGCGCGAGCATGTAATGCTGCTTCTGGTCGAGGGGCACTGCGAAGCTGTCAAGGAACGGCTGGTTCTGGGCAGCGCGCCCCTGCCTCCGTAGCGCGCTTCGACCGTGTTCGCTCCACGCTCGGATGCCCGTCCGGTACTCCCCAGCCAGAGCCAGAGTCAGGTCGAAGATATCCTCGCGGCCGCCGTCGGCGAGGCAGTGCCAGTCCAGATGTGTGGGTTGAAACCCGGCGTCGAGCAGCACCTCGATCTGAGCACGGAACTCGGCCTCAACCTCACGGGCGTCGACCTGCGCCAGCAGCCTTTCCCGCTGCTCGATCCCCAGGAACCGTCCCTGTTCCTGGATGGACCGGCCGCGGGTCAGCGGCGACCAGCCCACCTCGGGAAAGTCCCGTGTGAGGGTGAGGTGCACTCCCACCGGTATGTCAGGATGCGCGGTGAGCAGCTCAAGTGCTGCCGTCGTGCCTGGACAGACCGTCATGACGCTTCCCGATGCGGCCACTCCATCGGTGATGGTCTCAACTGCCGCATCAACCGCGCCCTCGTGGATCCCAATGTCATCGACATTGATGATGAGTTCGCGCTGCGTCATGTCCTGCATCTTGCCTCCCTCACGGACGGAACAGTTCCCTCGCAGTTCCAAGGAATCAACCGGCGAGGGATCGCTTACAGACGTGGCCGTCGACCGAGGGCACTCCGCGGCTGCCCGGTCATCGATCCCGCTACGGGACGACGAAGATCATGTCGTGCCAAGGCGGGACAGCCTTCGCACGTGCCCGTAGACGGTTCGTCTTGCGGCACAGCCGCGGAGCGGCGATTCGCCGGCCCTACCGTGCGGTGGCCGGTAGCGGGGCTGGGTGCTGGAGGGCGGGGAACGCCAGCAGGGTGGCGACGGTCAGGACGATTCCGCTGGCCAGGTAGGGCGCGTGCAGTCCCCATGCGTGGGCGGTGATGCCGCCGGCGGCGGCGCCGAGCGGCATGGCGGACAGTGCGATGACCCGGTAGCTGCTGGTGACGCGGCCGAGCAGTTCGGTGGGGACGGCGGCTTGCCGGTAGGAGACGGTGACGACGTTCCACGCGGCGTTGGACGCCCCGACGATCGCGATGGCGGCCGTCGCGATCGCCAGGTTGGTGGTTGAACCTACGGCAAGCAGTGCGGCGGCTTGGCCGGCGGCGGCGCTGACGACGACGGGTCGGAGGTCGACGCGACGTCGTATGGCGGGGGCGATCACCGTGCCGAGGATGCCTCCGACCGCGAGGCTCACGAACAGGGCGGTGTAGCCGGAGTTCGACAGGCCCAGCGTGCTGCGGGCGTACAGGACGAGTACGGCTTCTCCGGCGCCCAGGGTGCCGTTGATGACGATGAGCAACAGGCAGGCTGTGCGCAGGAACCGGTGGCGTGACAGCCACCGCAGACCGGCACCGATGTCGGCGCCAAGGCTGGTGCGCGAGGTCGAGCTGGCAGGTCGGTATCGGCCGGGTAGCGACCAGACCATGGCGGCGGCCGCAGCGAAACTGACGGCGTCGGCCGCTGTCGGAAGATACCGCGCCACCCCGTATAGGAGTGCACCGATCGGGGCGCCTATCAACGTGGAATTGGCGGTTTGCATGCCGATCAGCCAGGAATTGGCCCGCTCCAGCCGGCCGGGCGGGACGAGCTGCGGCACGATCGCCGACGCCGCGTTGTCGAACAGGGTTTCGGCCGCCCCGAGCAGGAACGACAGGACGGCCAAGGACACGATCGTGGTCGCGCTAGTGACCAGGACGGCGGTGAATGCTCCTACCGCGACCGCACGGACCGTGTCAGTCGTCCACATCACGGTGCGCCGGTCGTGCCGGTCCACGACCGCGCCGCCCAGCAGCCCGAACAGCGGCCAGGGCAGGTACCCCGCAACGAACACCGAAGCCACGGCGCGCGGGTCAGTGGTCAAACTCGCGGCGAGCAGCGGGAAGGCGACGTATCGCAACCCGTCGCCGAGGGTGGACACCGCCGATGCCGACCAAAGAGTCCAGAACGGACGACCGAGCCTGCCCGCAGCGGTGGGCGGCTGGTCAGCTGCGGTCATCGCTGTTCGAGGCGACCCACCCGCGCCCGGATCTCCTCCAGCGCCGCGGAGACCGCCTCGTTGACCACGGTGCTCGCTGATCTGGTTCGCGCGAAAGCGGCCGCGGCGGCAGCGGTCCGGGTGGCCTGCCGCACGGTCGCCGGGTCGGCCCCGGCGTAGGCCAGGACGCGGGCGGCTGGCCCGTCGGCATCGGCCACCACCGCGATCAGCAGATGCTCGCACCCGATGTGCCGGTCACCCAGGTCTGCTGCCTCTGTGGCCGCGTGCTCGACCAGCCAGTCCAAGTCGTGTCCCACTGCTTCGCCGGCGGTGGACGGATCGGCCGTCGCTGACCAGGTCGACGGCTCGTGCCGCTCGAGCCCCAGGCTGCGCAGCACCACCAGAGCCAGGTTGCCGCCTTCCCGTTCGAGGGCGTCGAGAAGTCGTAACCCCGCCGACAGGCCGACGCTCACATCGTGGCGCCGGGCATCGCGCAGCACCTGTCGAGCCCGATTGGTGAGCATCCGCTCGACGTCTGGTGACCGGCCAGGCTCAGTGTTCCCGCCGTCCCGCCCTGGGCGTTCAGCGTCAGCGCCCAGAGCCGCTTCCAATGCCTGCTGACACACCGACGACACCGGTACGCCGGACTCCTTGACCGCCTCGGCCAGCCATGCCGGCAGGTACACATTGATCTTCGGCACGACGACTCCCGAGCGTGGGGTTACAGCTACGGGTTACACCCTCTCACCTCGACCGACATCCCGCCAGACCCACCTCATCAGTGGAATTTGCGTTCTCGAATAGCCATCCCCATCTGCGACGGCCAAGGCCAGATTCCTATGCCCTGTTCGCACGTCGCGATGTCGCCGTGGGAGGTTCGGCTACTGACACACGCCGGTGTCTTCTCGGGTCGACTCAGCAAGGCTTGAGAGCGCGCGAACGAATGCGGTCCGATCCGGTGAGCTGAGTGTGCTGAGTAGGTCGGATTCCATGGTGCGGATGTCGCGGCGGCACTCTGCAAGCAGGGTTCTGCCGGCGTCCGTGAGGGTGACGATGCGGTTGCGGCGATCGTCGGGGTCCGGTGTGCGGTGCAGCAGTCCGCGGGCTTCGAGGCGGTCGAGGATGACGATCAGCCTGGTCTTGTCTCGCCGCACCGTGGTCGCGAGCCGGGCTTGGGTGGGAGCGGAGTCGTGTTCAAGGCCGCCCAGCACGACGTAGTCCCACATCTCGAGCTCGTGGACGCGCAGCAGCGGCAGCTCCCGCTGCGCGACAGCTGAAGTGAGCCGGTGCAGCATGACACCCAGATCGGGTCGTTCGCGCGCCATGGACCCTAACTGTAGACGTTGACATACCATCTACAGCAGTAGACGATAGCGGCATGCACACTGTTGACAAGCTCAGACCGCAGCACTGCCGAGCACTCGCGCAGGCCGGCGAGATCGTCGCCCACGTTCACGCGGCCGACCTGGCGCGGGCGACGCCGTGCGCTGGCTGGGACCTGCAGGTACTGCTGAGCCACATGATCGGGCAGAACGACGGGTTCGCCACCGCCGTCACCGCCGGTGACGCGCCCCAGTCGGCCTACACACGCACACCGGTCACCGCCAGCGACCTGGCCTCGGAATGGCGCCGGTCCGCAGATCGGGTGCAGGCCGCGTTCGCCCACGCCCATACCGACGACGAGGTGCGGTTGATCGAGATCAACCCGGACAACACCGTGCCGGTCGCCGCCGCAGTGGGCATGCATCTGCTCGACACCGTGATCCACACCTGGGATGTCGCGATCAGCCTGGGCAACCCCTACCGGCCCGATGACGAACTCCTCGAGATCGTGGCTGCCGGCGCGAAGCAGGTTCCGGCAGGTGCCTCCCGAACCGAGCCCGGGGCCGCGTTCGCCCCAGCGGTCACCACCGACCAGACCGACTCATGGCTCATCCTGAGGCAGCCGGCGTCCCGCTGGGCCATCCCCGATCGGCGCAGCCGGCTGCTGTGTCGAGGTCACGAGGTCTTCTCCCGTCCGAGCAGTGCGAGGGTGCTCAGTGGCCCGGGGCCTTGACCTGGGCCGGTGGGCGTTGGCCAAGGGTCAGCTGGTTGGGGCCTCGTTGGTGAGGTCGATGTCGTCGAGGTCGAACCACTGACCTGACGGTGGCTGGTCGACCATGCGGTCCATCCACCGCAGCCGGATCCGGTCAGGGCCAACCTCGACGAGCTCGGCCTCCCGCCACGCAGAGTCATCGAGGGTGCGGACCCACCACGGTTCGACCAGGCAGGTCATGCCTTTGGCGTGCAGCAGCTCGATGGCCGCGTCGTGGGTGGTGACGGTCCCGAGGGGGGCGTTGAAGGTCGTCATCGCCTGCCACCCACCCGAGGTGGGCACGACCCGGCCGAGGAGTTCCCGTCCTCGCGGGTCACGTCCTGCGGGGTAGGGAAGTCCGGCCACATGTCCTCGATCGCTTTGACGATCTTGGCGGTCGACTGCTTCTGCCAGGCGATGCCCTCACGTTCCACGGCGCTGCCGGGGTAGGCGTCACCGTCCACCGGCCGGCCGAGCACCCACACGCTCTTTAGGTCCTGCGTGGCGGTGATGTCCGCGGTCGGGTCACCTTGGACGAGCAGGAGATCCGCGCGTGCGCCGGCCTGGATCACCCCGCGGTCGGTGAGCCCGAAGGTCTGCGCAGGCAGGGAGGTCGCCGCCACGAGAGCGTCGGTGGGGGTAAACCCGGCGCGGGCGAGGTGCTGCAGTTCGCGGTGCAGGCTCGCGCCAAACACCAGGCCAGGGTTGGGCACGTCCGTACCGGCGAGCACCCGCACACCGGCCTCGTGCAGCGCCAGCGTGTTGTACCCGTGCGCCGCACCGTCGGGCGGCTCGGGTGGCATCCAGCGCGTCGCCTGGCGTTGCAGGACACGGCGCCACCGTGGTGGCAGACGCTGCACCAGGGCTGGCTGGCTCAGCAGGGGCATGACGCCGTCCGGCCCGGGGAAGCCGTCGAGGATGCTCAGCGTGGCGATGACCGCGACCCCGGTCTCTGCGACCTCCGAGACCTGGGTGTCGGACATCCGATCGAACGGTGCGTGGGCCAGGAGGTCGACTCCGCACCGGGCGACGGTCACCGCCCCGGACGCGGTGGACACGTGTGCCGCCACCGTGAGCCCGTGGCTGTGGGCGGCGGCCACGAGGGCCTCGATCGTCGGGACGTCCAGGGAGGGGATGTTGAGCATGCTCCCCGACCCGTCGTCGTAGATCAGTTTCAGGTGCGTCGCGCCCTCGGCGACCCGGTCGTGGACGAACCGGCCGGCGTCCTGCGGTCCCGTCACATACGGGAAGGGCGAGTACGCCATCGTCGGGTGACCGCCGGGGGCCGTCGCACCGATGCTGGAGGTCCGCAGGTCAGCGCGCACCGGCCCCTCACCGCGGGCCGAAGCCGCGGCCGCGGCCCGCTCGGGGTCGATGACCTCGGGCTTGCTGAACATGTCCAGCACCGTGGTCACCCCGAACGTGGCTGCCAGCTGGGTGCATCCCGGCACCAGGTGTACGTGCGCGTCGACCAGGCCCGGCAGCAGCGTCATGCCCTGACCGTCAACGAGGACGTCCCCGGGGCGCCGGACAGTGGCCTCACCAACAGCGGCGATGCGGCCGTCCTCAACCCGGACGTGCGCGGACTCCAGAACCCGGCCGCTGCCGGTGAACACGCGGACGTCGCTGATCGTGAAGGGCTCGTGGGCGCTCATACTGACAACGCTAGAAGTTGACGTTACGAGAAGGTCCAGCGATTAGGCTGCAGGATGTGGAGCACTCCATCAGCGATGTCGCTCGCATGGCCGGCGTCTCCTCCCGGACGCTCCGGCACTACGACGACATCGGACTCCTGCACCCCGCCAGGGCCGCCACGAACGGGTACCGCTGGTACGGGCGCCCCGAGCTGCTGCGGCTGCAGCGGATCCTGCTGCTGCGCGAGCTCCGGGTCTCGCTACCCCAGATCCAGCAGGTCCTCGACGGGGACATCGACGAGCTGGCGTCTCTGCGGCGACACCGTGAAGACCTCGCCGCCGAACGCGACCGCCTCGAGCAGATCATCACGACCGTCGAGCGCACGATCGCGGACCTGTGCGGGACCGAGGCCCTCACCGACGAGGAGTTCTTCACCGGCCTCGCCACCAGGCGAGAAGCACTCAGGAACGACCTCAAGAGCCGGTACGGCGACAGCGTCGACGACCACTTCACCAGCGCTGCGCAGGCCACCGCGGGATGGACCCGACAGGACCACGAGCACGCCGCCGAGCAAGGACGTCAGCTCCTACGTCAGCTTTCCCACGCCCGCGCCGGAGGTGTTGCCCCTGACAGCGAGCAGGCGCTCGACCTCATGGTCGAGCACTACCAAGGGGTACGAGCCATGTGGCCAGCAGACGCTGCCGCTTACCACGCGCTGGCCGATCTCGTCCTCGACGACCCCGATCAGCGCACCATGATCGAGGGCCTTGACCCCAGCCTCCCAGCTTGGTTGGCGAATGCGATCCGGGCGTACGCCACGAGAAGACTCGGCTACTCCCCAGGCCCCACTCCACCAAGTGAGCCCGTCGCTAGCCGCTGAGGGATCGCTGATCGGTTCACTGTGACAATGGCGGCATGAACCGGACGTGGCAGATCTGACCCTGCCGGAGGAAGACCGCCGGGAACTGATTCGCTGGACGGCCGTGTGCGTCGAGCGCCTGCTGCCCCTGTTCGAAGCTGACCGACCAGCGGACCCGCGTCTCGCCGCTTTATATGGAGCACGACAGTTTGCAACCGGGCATCTGAGCGTCGGTCCGATGCGAAAGCTCGCCTTCGGTTGCCACGCCGCGGCTCGCGAGGCGACAACCATCCCCGCAACCGCAGTGGCACGAGCCTTCGGTCAGGCCGTCGCGGTCGCTCACATAGCAGGCCACAGCCGCGAGATATCGCGCTACACGAGCAAAGCCATCGCTGGCGAGGCACTGACTCGAACTGCAATGGCAGCGGACACACCTGCCTGCTCGCTTCCGCGAGTACGTCTACGGCAACGCCGCGCAGCACTGCGTCCGATAGGGGATCCCTAAACGACGACGCGCGTCCGCTGTTCGACCGTCGTCAGTGAACGACCGTTGTGAAGTACTTGGTGTCGTTTGCTGTCAGGTATAGGTCGAAGCCCATCTCTTGGAGCGCCGCACGCAGTACGTGGGCAAGGGCGATTGCCGTCGAGGCCAATTCCCCGTGCGTCACGATCTCGGGTGGCGCTTGGATCGGGTGGACGGCCTTCAAGACAGCGGGCATGACGCTGATCGGAGTCCACTCCGTCGGCAGCTCAGACGACGGCACGATGCTCGCAGCACCGTACGCGACAAAGTTGCTGAGCCGCTCTAGAGCCGCGAACACAGCCAAGTACGCGGCCATCAGGTCGCCTGTCCGTTCGTAATCGTGCCGACAAACGTCAAAGAGCGCAACGATGCCCGGGTAATCGCGGACCCAGCTGATGTCGGCGCTACCCATCCCCTTCTCATGCATGGCACGCTCGCAGCGGAACTCGTCGATTAGCCCCTCCGCAAGCCACACAAATTCGAACTGCAAGGAGTGGGGCAGATCAAAGGCGATCAGCCGATGCACACCCAACGCCTCATCACCGTGTTGGTGCAGGCGGACATGCTGAGCCTCGTGCACCATGGCGGCGAGGGCGAGACTCTTGTGGACTCGGGCCAAGCCGGCCCCGGCTACCACGGCAACCCGGTCGCCTGGCAGTGGGATCGTCCTAGCGACCGCTAATGCTCCGTCCGGCTTACTCGCTCTGTAGTCAGTTGCTGTCATGTCTTCATTCATGCGGACCGGGGACAATACGGCGAGCTCTCCCGCGATCTGTTCATACCGGTCGGTGATGATCAGTTCTACCCGTTCCGGGTGGGGCACTTCCCTGATAAACGCAGACGCTAGGACGTCCCACCTTGTTTGGTCTTCGAGACGGAGGCCACCGTCGACCTCCACGGTGACGGTCAACTCGCTTTTTGCCATGAAGTGATTATCGACCAGCGTCGGAACGGTATCCCGCAAGCGAACCTCGTTCGGTGTCTAGCGAGCACGAACTCACGGATGGGGCGCCGTCCCGCGGGGGTGTGGCCAGCGGGACGGCGCAACAGTTTGTCAGCCGGCGATCATGGTTGTGCCCACAGCGACGTCGGTGCGGGCACGTTCCCGTTCGAGTGCGCGGTAGACCGTGGAGCGGCCGATGCCGAACAGGTCGGCGAGTTCAGCGGTGCTGTACTCGCCACTGTTTCACAGGGACACCGGGTGAGCTTCCTGTCTGTGGTTCAGCTTGGGCTGTTTGCCAGGTAGGTGCCCTTTGGCCTTGGCCACCTTCATGCCCTCCCGGGTGCACAACCGAATCAGGTCGGTCTCGAACTCGGCGACCATCGACAGAACGTTGAACTGCAACCGGCCGACCGGGTCGGTCGGGTCGTATACCGACCCGCCGAGGTTGAGACGGACCTGTCGGTGGGTGAGCTCGTCAGCGATGGCCCTGGCGTCGGGCAGCAACCGGGCAAGGCGGTCGAGTTTACTGACCACCAACGTGTCACCTTCGCGGCACGCGGCCAGTGCCTCGCGTAGGCCGGGCCGTTCCCGGTTGGTGCCGGTCAGGCCGTGGTCGACGTAGATCCGGCTCGTGGCCACGCCGAGTGCGGTAAGGCCGTCAGCCTGCGAGGGCACTTGCCATCTCCGTTGACTCGATCGCGCACTCACCCCTAAGGCGGTGCGTGGGGTTGGTCAGCGTGCCAGCGAGCCCATCGGGTCCCAAGCGGGCAGCACGATCGGCTCGGCCTCCAAGGCGACCAGTAGTTGCGGTGGCAGGTGGTCACGGGGTGCGGCGATCTCGAATACGTGCTCGTCGAACCAATTGTCGTTCATCGTCCAGAAGCCCTTGTCGGCCTTCTCGTCTCCCCAGCTGTTCTCGACACGCCACTTGCGCGCGCTCCCCTCGACGACATCGACGCCAGTGAACAGCATCGCGTGGGTCATCAGGGTGTCGTGCAACGCCAACCGCTCGGCCTTGTCAAGGGAGAAGGATAAGTCGTAAACAGACTCAAGGTCGTATAGGCGGGCGTCCCAGATACCAAGGTCGTTGTTCCGCATCTTGCCCACGTCGCAGCCGAACCACACAGGATTGCCACCGACGATGGCGTCCATGGCCGGCTTCTTCATGACCGCCACGTCGACGTTGAAGTAGACCACCGGGGGCCCACCAACGACGTTCCCCAGATAATCCACGGTGAACGTCCGCCCCTTCGGGCTGTTCGGTCGGGGATCGTCGACCAGGCAGACGTAGTCGTCCAGGGGAAGCCGGACGTACTTCGCTGCGAACTCCTTCGGCGTCATCTCACCGTCGCGGTGGAACCCCCGGTCTTTGTCGGCCCACTGCCAGACAAAGCGCTCCGGCGGGGTGCCCAGGTGGATGCAGAGAATGCGGTAGACGGCCGCCACGACGTGCTGCTTGCGCTCTTGCTGCTCCTCGCTCGGGCAGCCCCGCACTTCCAACGCGCCCTGGCGCAGGACGCTCTGCAAGATCTCGTTCATCCGCGAAGACTTGGAAGAGCTGTGCGTCTCCGGCATGACGGTCTTAGGTACGACACCGTGCTTGGCGACGAGCGCAACGAACATGTTCCACTGCCCACCGTCATTGGTCACATCGGAGAGCAGGTACGCGACCGTGCGGTCGTCCAGATCCCGGTCCGCGGTCTCGATCATCGCCTCGAGGAAGTAGTTTGCCCGCTCAAGTTTGTCCCAGAACATGAGGTGGTTCTGGGAAAACTCGAACTCCTTGAGATTCATGGTCTGTGCGGCGCCCACCCGCAGAAGGTTCAGTCCCGCGAACAGCCAGCAGCGACCGCTGTTTTTCTGGTTTGTGACACTCCAGTCGTCGAGCAGGTTCGACACCGTTGTGTCGGTCCCGACGACGACCTCCCGGTCCAGGGCGACCTCGTCGATCGACGTTTGCGACACGGCGTTCTGAGCCACGCGGTTCTTGGGGCTGGCCGAGAACTGCTTGCGCATCAACTCCAGGTCCGACTCGGACAGGTTCGTCGACGTACGTGCTCCGTGAAGTTCATCGGTCGCGGCCATGGTCCTCACCATAAACCCGGTATCGGAGAGCCCACTTATGGCCGCGAGTACAGCACCGCCGGCTTGCCGGCCTGTTCGGGGTCCGATCCACCGTCTACCTGGCGCATGAAGAGGAACGGGCTCACGACAGCATGAACGAGGTGCCCACGGTCGGCTGACACGCGTTGCGGTGTCCCGCAGGCGAGCGTCCAGCTGAGCACGTGGTTGCCGCGGACCGCCGACTTGATCGTTCCGTAGCCCGATCGATGCTCCTATGGATGTCAAGGCCGGGTGAAGCGCTGCTGGGCGGCTTGTCTGGTGGTGCCTAGCACGCGGGCTATGGCGGCCCAGGTGGCATCGTGTTGTCGGGCGCGGGTGACGGCCGACGTCAACTGTTCGGTGGCCGTTGTGAGTTGGGTGTAGGCATCGACCAGGAGGTCGAGGGGGTCGAGATCGACCGCGGGGAGCTGCCGGCCGGCCTGACCTTTGCCGAGCGTGCTGCGTCGCTCATTGCATGGTGTGCTCAGGCAGGTGGTGCCGTAGGCCACGGTCGCGGTGAGCTGGCAGCCTGGGCGGTCGGCGGGTCGTAGGGCGTACAGACAGCGGGCTGGGCCGGTGGTCATGTCAAGCCGCCGTTGACATGGTTGACATAGTCGTGACCTGATCCTCGGCTGCGCGGGCGTTGATGACGGTGTACACCTCGCGGGCGACGTAGCGTTTGAGGCATCGGATAATCTCGGGCTTCGACAGCCCTTCGGCGGTGCGTCGCTCGGCGTAGGCCCGGGTGCGGGAGTCGTAGCGCAGCCGGCCAAGGACGACGATGTAGAGGGCTTTGTTCGCGGCGCGGTCGCCGCCGCGGTTGAGCCGGTGGCGGTGGGTCCGCCCGCTACTGGCCGGGATCGGAGCAACGCCGCACAGGTGGGCGAACGCCGCTTCCGAGTGCAGCCGATCGGGGTTGTCTCCAATCGTGGTCAGCAGTTGTGCGGCGACCTCGGTGCCAACACCGGGAAGCGCGATCAGTCGCGGGGCGGCCGCGATCACCAACGTGCGCAGGTCGGTATCGGCATCGCCGATCTCCGCCGACAGGTACTGGTGACGTCGGGCCAGGCGGGCAAGCGCGGTCTTGGTGGCGCGGGTGGGGTCGCCAATTTCGCCGGTTGGTCGCAGCCGGGCGCAGGTCGCGATGAGCGCGGTGGTGCTCAGTGTCCGCAACTGCTCGCGCAGCTGCGCCGGGGCGGTGACAAGCAGCGCCTTGAGCTGGTTGGTGGCCTGGCTGCGGGCCTTGACCGCACTGCTGCGGGCCACACGCAGCCCGCGGATTGCCTCAATACGGCCGTCTCGGGTCTTGGGGACGCCGGTGGCTGTACCGGCCAACGCGGCTCGCGCTGCCGAGTACGCGTCCAGCGGGTCGGACTTTCCTTTGGCCCGGCGAGCCTTACGGTCGGGGCGGTCCACCTCCACCACGGTGACGCCTGCGGCCCGCAGCTGCCGAGTCAGGCCCGCCCCGTAGGTCCCGGTCCCCTCCACGCCGACCCGCTCGAGATGTCCGTACCCCTGCAGCCAGTTCAACAATGCTCGGTAGCCGGCAGGGGTCGTGGGAAACTCACGATCGCCGAGCTGACGACCTACGGGGTCGAGCGCCGCAGCGTGGTGGGTCTGGCCGTGGGTATCGACACCGCCGGTGACAACCGCCGTCGTGGTGGTCATGCTTGTCATTGCCGTCCTTCTTCCGTTTGCCCGGATAGGTCGGCACGCGGCGGTCGGGCCAGGCGGACAAGCCAGTGATGGGCGCCTCATGCGCGCAGGCTCCTATGAGGTCACGCCACCCGGTCGCGCGCGTGCGAAACGGCACCACCCAACAGGGCCGACAAATCGAACGAAAGACAGCAGAATCGCGTCAGGCTTACGGAGGGTCAGACCCAGCGGGTGGTGCCAGGTACATCCTCACTGGCTTACGGCGACGGTAGGTTCGGCGGGAGAGGTCAGCGACCGTCACCGGTTGCCGTTCGGCATCCGCTCAGTCTTTGTCTGCGGTGAGCGCTTCGAGCGGTGCTAGCTGCACGACCTCCTTGGCCTTGGACGCCAATGCGGGGTTGACGGTGACCAACGCGTCGGCCTGGAGCTTGGTGACGGCGAGGTACTCGGCGTCGTACGTCGTCTCCCAGCCCTGCTCGCGCGCGATCTTCCAAGCGGTGCGGCGCGACACCCGGTCACCGAGCAGCCGCATCTTCAGCTCGGTGAGGCGCTCATGGTGCTGAAGCGCTAGATCCTCAGTGAGGTCGCCGTGCCGCACGGCCTGGAAAAGCAGGGTAAGTGCTTGGGAGCGGATGAGGTTCGGGGCGACGATCTGATGCCTCGGGCTGACCGGGACATTGCTGGCGACGAGGTGCAGAAGGGTGGGAGCGTCGATCACGTAGCGGGTCATATTCGCATGGTAGGCGCGCTCGCCTCGCGGGTCACGGCCCCCGTCCGAGCGTGTCTCAGTCGCCGATCGGCAACTGGCGCAACCACCACGTGCAGACTATGATTCTGGTCTATGACGACGTTACCGCTGTCGGAGGTCAAAGCGCGCCTCTCGGAGATCGCCGAAGAGGTCGCAACGACACATGAGCGCGTCCAAGTCACTCGAAACGGACGCGACTACGTCGTCCTGCTTGCCTCCGAAGATCTCGAATCGCTCGAAGCAACCCTTGAGCTGCTGAGCGACCCTGAGGCCCTGGCACGTATCAGGAGCGCCGAGCAGGACATCGAGCACGGACGTGTCCTCGACGAACGTGCGGTTCGCGCGCTCCTGCCCAAATCGGCGGCGGCTGAGTGAATTTTCGGGTCGTCGTGACCCGGACGGCCGCACGGCAGCTGGCCGAGCACCTCCCCGAAGCGGTAGCCGCCGCCTGCGTCGAGTTCTTGTTCGGTCCACTCGCCGACAACCCGCTTCGTGTCGGTGCCCCGCTGCGTCCGCCGTTCGCTGGCCAGTGGCGTGCCCGCCGGGGTGAGTACCGCGTCCGCTACCGCATCGACAACGCGGAGCACGTCGTGTACGTGCTCGACATCGATCATCGACGAGACGCCTATCGCAGCTGAGACCATCGCCCCGTCAGCGATCCGGGGCCGGGCGGCGAGGGCGTTCAACCGCGGTGACCCTCGCGGATGTACTCGGCGTCGTTGTCCGCTGGCGGATCCGCTTGCGCATATCAGTAACCTGACGTGCAATGAGCACGTCGTGCTTGAGGTTCGAGTTGTTCGTCGATGACGTCGAGGTCTCGATCCGGTTCTATGAGGCGGTCCTCGGCCTGAGTCCTCCGCCTACGTATGACCCGGACGGCTACGTACCGGTCAGCGACGGTGCGGTGACCATCGGTCTCCAGCGACACACTGCGCTCCCGCCTGGACACCACTTCCGTCCCGAGGACTTCAAGGGGCCCCGTCGTGGTCGAGGTCAACGACGTGCATGCGGCCTTCACGAGGGCAGCCGACGCCGTTGTCAGCTACGACGGGCGACTCGAGCAGCTCGACGATCGACCTTGGGGCCGGAC
>JAABUK010008769.1_pt1 | contig 14062 bp, 11 predicted proteins | sample 5559141 | NCBI WGS metagenome assembly JAABUK01 (sample SAMN10711869, study PRJNA513367) | rock metagenome | isolation source: Antarctica rocks | place: Antarctica: Victoria Land, Pudding Butte nord | collected 2016-01-03
TGACCCGGGCGCTGGCCAAGGAGCTGGGGCCAACCATCCTGGTCAACGCGATCTGCCCGGGCGTGATCCAGACCGAGCTGGGCAACGCCATCACCCGCGCCCGTGGCCCGGAGCTGGCCCGCGGCATCGCCCTTGGACGCCTCGGCACGCCGGCCGACGTCGCGAATGTGGTGGCGTTCCTCGCGGCCTCGGAGCCATGCTTCATCACCGGGCAGGAATTCGTCATCGACGGCTTCCAGTTCCACGTTTGACAAGGGAGGGAACCAATGGCCAACGACCACCCGATGCAGGCGGGGCGCCGCGCAGTGCTGGCTGGCGGCACGTCGCTGGCCCTGGCCGGCCTGCCGCGCGAGGCCCAGGCGGCCGCGCGCACCCGGTTCGTCACCGCCAACAACAACCCCTATGACATCCTCGACCCGCACCAGGTGTTCGACATCGGCCGCATCGCCATTCGGCTGAACATGTACGACGCCCTCACCCGCTGGGTGGACAACCCGCCCAAGCTCGAGTTCTGGCTCGTGGGGGCGCCGCAGGTGTCCGAGAACGGCCTGACCTACACGTTCAAGCTGAAGCCCGGCATCAGGTTCCACGACGGCAGCCCTATGATCGCGGACGACGTCGTCTGGTCCATGGAGCGCATCCTGGGCATCAAGAAGGGTGCCTACGGCCTGTTCAAGGACTTCGTGGCGCCGGGCAGCACCAAGGCGCTCGATGCGGGGACCGTGCAATTCAACCTTACCAAACCCTATGCCGTGTTCACCGCCATCCTGTCCGAGCTGTGGGTGGTCAACACCAAGCTGGTCAAGCGTAACCAGAAGGCCGATGACCTCGGCGCCGAGTGGCTGGCCCGCAACGAGGCGGGCTCTGGCAGCTATCGGCTGCGCCGTTTCGATGCCGCGATTGGTTTCCAGGCCGAGCGCTTCGTCGACCACTTCGCTGGCTGGGGTCAGAACCCGGTGGACGACGCCGAGTTCCGCGTCTCGATGGAGACCGCGACCCGCGTGCTGGGCGTCATGAAGGGCGAGTTCAACACCACCGACGGTTTCTTGCCGGCCGAGCAGCTCGCGCGCATGCGGGCCGGCGGCACCGTGAAGTTCGTCGAGGCCGAGAGCATCCGCACCTTCTATTTCATCATCAACAACGCCAAAGCACCGCTGAACGACGTCAACATGCGCCGGGCGCTCTGCTACGCCTTCGACTATGACGGGTTCATCAACAACATCCTCGGCGGCACGGTGGTGCGGAACGCCGGCATCATCCCCAACCCGATGTGGGGGGCGCCGCGCGACCTGAAGGGCTACACCTACGACCTCGACCGCGCCAAGTACCACCTGGGGCTGGTCAAGGGCGTCCGCCCGCTGCAGATCGGCGCCATGTCCGGCTACCCGCAGAGCGAGCAGGGCGCGCAAATGCTACAGGCCGGTTGCGCCAAAATCGGCCTCGACGTCAAGATCGTCACCGAGCCCTACACCACCATCTCGCCCAAGCTCGACGACCCCGACCGCGCGCACGACCTGGTGCCGCTGTGGCGCAGTGCCTACTTCGCCGACCCGCACAACTGGACCGGCTACATCTTCAACAGCAGCAACATCAAGGCCGGCAACACCAGCTTCTACAGCAACGCAAAGGTGGACGAGCTGACCGACAAGGCCCTGCTGGTGACCGACCAGGCGACACGGCAGGCGCTGTACGAGGAAGCGTCCCGCGTGCTGGTGGACGATGCGGCCGGGCTGTTCGTCTACAACACCAAATATTTCGGCCCCTTCACCAAGAACGTAAGGAGCGTCCGCTTTTGCCCGATCGGCGACGCGCAGGACATCCGCTGGATCGAGATGGAGGCGTAACGCCTGCATGCGGCTGCTGGCGCTCGCGGCCCGGCGCCTCGCCTGGATGCCGCCCACCCTGCTCGGCCTCACCCTGATCGTGTTCACCGTCTCGCACATCATCCCTGGCGACCCCGCAAGGGTCATCGCCGGGGAGAACGCCTCGGCCGCGCAAGTGGAGGCGCTGCGGGCCAAGTTCGGCCTCGACCTGCCCTTGCCGCAACAGCTGCTGCGCTACCTGACGGACGTGCTGTCCGGCAATCTCGGCATGAGCCTCTACACCCAGCGCCCGGTCATCGACGACCTTGTCGCCCGGCTGCCGGCGACGTTTGAACTGGCCCTGGCCGCGATCCTCCTGTCGGTATTGCTGGGGGTGCCCCTGGGCGTGGTCTCGGCGCTGAAGCGCAATTCGGCAATCGACCAGGCGATCCGCCTTGTCACCATCGGCGGCCTGGCGATGGCGGCGTTCTGGCTGGCGATCCTGCTGCAGCTGCTGTTCAGCATGCGGCTGAACCTGCTGCCGGTGCAGGGGCGCATCGATGGCTGGGGACCCGACCCGATCACTGGCTTCTACACGCTCGACGCCGTGCTGCGCGGCGACTTCGCCACACTCGCCGACGCGCTACGCTACCTCGCCCTGCCGACACTGACGCTGGCGATCCCGGCAACCGCCACCATCGTGCGCTTCACCCGCGCCGGCGTGCTGAACGTGATGTCAAGCAACGCCGTGTTCTACCAGGCGGCCATGGGCATCCCCCGCCGGGTCGTGATCTGGAAGTATATCCTCCGCAGCGCCTTGATCGGCACACTGACCCAGATCGGCCTCGTGTTCGGCAACCTGCTGGCGGGTGCGGTGGTGGTGGAGACCGTGTTCTCCTGGCCCGGCCTCGGCCTGTTCGCCTATAACTCCATCCTGCAATCGGACTACAACGCCATTATGGGCTTCACGCTGTTCACCGGCAGCGTCTTCATCGGCGTGAACCTGCTGGTGGACGTCGCGCAAGCCATGCTGGACCCGCGCGGCCGGTGAGGACGATCCGCCGCCTGCTGCGGGACAAGGCGCTCGCCACCGGGCTCGCCATCGTCGCGACGCTGGTGCTGGCGGCGGTGTTCGCCGGGCCGCTCTCCACCTTCCCGGAGCATGTGCGCGGCTTCGACCCCACCGCCCGCCTGCAGCCGCCCGGCGGGGTGTTCCTGCTCGGTACCGACCGGATGGGTGCGGACATCTACTCGCGCCTGCTGTTCGGCGCCCGGCTGACCATCCTGGTGGCGGTGCTGGCCACCACGGTCGCGGTGCTGATCGGCGTGCCTATGGGGCTGGTGGCCGGCTATTACCGCGGATGGTTCAGCGAGTTGCTGATGCGCGTCTCCGACGTTTTCCTGGCGGTGCCGCAAATCGTGCTCGCCATCGCCATCGCGCAGACGCTCGGGCCCGCCATCCAGAACGTCATCCTTGCGCTGTCGGCGACCTATTGGCCGTTCTGGGCGCGGCTGGTCTATGCCGAGACGCGCAGCCAGCGGAACGAGGTGTATGTCGAGGCCGCCATCGCCATGGGCGCCTCGCCGGCCCGGGTAATGGCGCTGCACATCCTGCCCAACATCCTCAGCTCCATTATCGTGCGCACCACGATCGGCATGGGCGGGACCATCCTGGCCGCGGCCTCGCTCGGCTTTCTCGGCCTCGGTGCGCCGGCGCCGACGCCGGAGTGGGGCCGCATGATCGCCGAAAGCCGGGAGTTCCTGCCGCAAGCCTGGTGGTACGCCACGGCACCCGGCCTTGCCATCCTGCTCGTAGTGATGGGCTTCAACCTGCTGGGCGACGGGCTGCGCGACGCGCTCGACCCGCGCATCAGGCGGAATGCCAGCCGTGGCTGACCTTCTCTCGGTGCAGGAGCTATCGGTCTCGTTCGGCACGGAATCCGGCGAGGCCCAAGTGCTGGACCGGGTCAGCCTCGCCATGCGGCCGGGCGAGATTATGGGCCTCGTCGGCGAATCCGGCTGCGGCAAGACCACGCTGGCGCGCGCCATCCTGGGCGTGCTGCCGGCCAATGCCTCAATCGACCATGGCCGGCTCGTCTTCGACCAGGAGGACTTGCTGGCCATGCCACCGGCTGAGGCGGTCACGCGCATCCGTGGGCGGGCCATCACCTTCGTTCCGCAGGACCCGCTCGGCTCGTTCAGCCCCTTGTTCACCGTGGGCGACCAGATCGCCGAACTCATGCGCTGGAAGTCGCCCGACCGAAAGCTCGGCGCTACGCAGACCCGCCGGACGGACCTGGCCCGCACCATGGCCATGCTGCGGGCCGTGCAGTTGCCGGACCCGGCGCAACTGCTGCGGCGCTACCCGCACGAGCTTTCGGGCGGGCAGCGCCAGCGGGTGATGATTGCCATGGCCCTGCTGCCGGAACCCAAGCTGGTGATCGCCGACGAGCCGACTACGGCGCTCGACGTGACCATCCAGGCGCAGATTTTGAAGCTGCTCCGCACTCTGGCGACTAAAAGCGGTGCCTCGGTGCTGTTCACCACGCATGATCTCGGCACCGCCTGGGAAATCTGCGACCGGGTGATGGTGATGTACGCCGGCCAGGAGGCGGAGACGGCTGGGGTCGCCAGCTTCTTCGGCCGCCCCGCGCACCCCTATACCGGTCTGCTGCTGGATTCGCTGCCGGTGCAGGGCCGTTCGTTGCTCGGCATCCCCGGAGACATGCCGAACCCCTTCGCGCCGCCCCCCGGCTGCCGCTTCCACCCGCGCTGCCCGCGCGCCAGCCCCATCTGCGCCGCCTCCCACCCGGCGCCGGACGTGCTCGAGCCAGGCCACACCGTCCGCTGCCACCATAAGCTCCCGGCGCCCGCGTGAGCGCCCAGCCCCTCCTGGTGCTGGAGCGGTTGCGGCGCCATTTCGCCATCCGCAATGCCTGGGGCCTGCGCACCGGCTGGCTGCGCGCGCTGGACGGCGTGGGGTTCGCGATCGCCCGCGGCGAAATCCTGGGCGTGGTCGGCGAGTCCGGCTGCGGCAAGTCCACCCTCGGCAAGACCATCGCCGGCATCCACCAGCCCAGCGGCGGCAGCGTGCGCTTCGAGGGCAACGAGATCGGCGGCCTCTCCCCCAGCGCCGGGCGGGCGCTTCGCAGCCGGCTGCAATACTGCCACCAGGACCCCGGCGCGTCGCTCGACCCGCACTGGAAGATCGGGCGCTCGCTCGAGGAGCCGCTGATCGTGCACACTAGGCTGTCGCGGCAGGAGCGGAGGGCGCGGGTCGACGACGTGCTCGCGGCGGTCGGCTTGCCGCTGCGCCACCTCGACCTGTATCCACACGAGATCAGCGGCGGCCAGCAGCGCCGGGTCGGCCTCGCGCGGGTGCTGATGCTGCGCCCGAGCCTGGTGATCCTGGACGAGCCGACCTCCGGCCTCGATGTCTCGGTGCAGGCGACGGTGCTGGGCCTATTTGCCGCGTTGCGGGAGGCGTTCGACCTCACCTACATGTTCATCAGCCACGACCTCGCTGTGGTCCGCCTGTTCAGCCACCGGATTGCTGTGATGTATCTCGGCCGCGTGGTCGAGATCGGCAGCACCGAGGACGTGTTCACGAATCCGCGCCACCCCTATACGCAGTCCCTGCTAGCGGCCGTACCGGTCATTGGCGGGCGGCGGGTGACCGAGACGTTCTGGCTCGAGGGCGAACCGCCCAGCCCGGGCCGGCTTCCGCCAGGATGCCGGTTCAGCCCACGATGCCCGCGCGCGACAACACGGTGCACCGACTCCGATCCCGCGCTTAGGATGCTGCCCGATGGACGCTCGGTTGCCTGCCATTATGCCGACGAGCCTGTGGCTGCGGCGCGAGATCAGTTGTAGAGGCGGTTTAATTGCAGGCCACTCCGACGCGGCGTGCTCCATTGGATCCGGTAGGGCGGGCGGGCTTGGAATGATAAGGGCACCGTCTTCGGAAGTGGCCCTGATCTGGGAAGGGCGAACCGCCATGACGGTCGAGAACTCTGCGTCGATGCGCGCCCGAACCAAGCCGCGAGAGCACAGCGCCCGCTTGACCCAGCGGCAAAGGGTCAAAGTTGAGCTGAGCCACCAAATGCCCTATCCCCGCCCACTCAATAGCCGGTCGAGCCCAAAGAAGCGGTCGAGCAGCAATGCCAGCAGGGCCGTGGCGGCAATGAGCAGCGCCGAGACCGCCGCGACCAGCGGATCGGTGGTTTCTTGGATGTGGTTCAGCATTCGGAGCGGCAGCGTCTCCGTGCCGGGGTTCGTGAGGAACACCGTCATCGCGACCTCGTCGAACGAGACGATGAACGCCAGGACCCACCCCGCCACGACCCCGGGCAGGATGAGCGGCAGCGTGATGCGGCGCCAGGTGGCAAACCGCCCGGCGCCCAATGAGATCGCGGCCTGCTGGATGCGCACGTCCATGCTGGCGGCTGACGCCAGGACGAGCCGCAGCGCGAACGGCGTCACGAGCAGGACATGGCCCACCACCAGCCCGGCAAAGGTAGCACCCATGCCGATCTGCGTCAGATACCGCAGCAGCGCGATCCCGAGCACGACGTGGGGGATCGTCAGCGGCGACATGAACAGCGCACTCAGCGCCTCCCGCCCGGCAAAGCGATGCCGCGCCAGCGCGAGGGCCGCGGGCGTGGCGACGGCGACGGCCAGCGTGGCGGCCATGGCGGCCAGCCGGACGCTGAGCCACGCCGCGCGCAGGAAGTCCGCCCGGTGAAGTAGGATATTGAACCAGCGCAGGCTGAAGTGGCCATACGGCACGGACAGATAGTTCTCGGGCGTGAATGCCGTGATGCAGACCGCGGCCAGCGGCGTTAGCACGAACACCATGAACAGCGCATGGAAACCGAGCGCCGGGCCACCGTTGCGGCTCATTTAGCGCCGCCCGCGTAGCGTCGCTCGACGAGCCGGCTGGCGACTCCGGTGGCGATGCCGAGCGACAGGAGCAGCACGATCGACAGCCCGGCGCCGAGCGGCCAGTTCATCTGGTGAATGAACTCGTCATAGACGAGCGCCGACGCGACCTTGAGCCGGCGCCCGCCGATGATCACTGGGGTCGCGAAGGCGCTCGCCGCCAGCGCGAAGACGATGATCGCCCCCGATAGCACGCCCGGCAGAAGTTGCGGCAGGATCACGCGTCGGAACGTGGTCACGCGGGACGCCCCGAGCGAAGCCGCCGCGTCCTCGATGGAGGGGTCGAGCCGTTGCAGCGATGCCCAGACCGAGAGCACCAAAAACGGTGTCAGCACATGGGTCAGCGCCACGACGATGCCGGTTTCGCTGAACAGGAACTGGATCGGCTCTCGCGAGAGGCCCAGCCAAACCGGAAGGTTGCTCAGCGGACCCGAGGGGCCGAACAGCAGCGCCCAGCCGAGGGTGCGCGCGATCACCGAGATCAGCAGCGGCGTCAGCACGACCAGCAGCAGGCGTGACCGCCAGGGTGCCCGCATCCGGTTTAGGATATAGGCCTCCGGCGCCCCCAGCAGGATCGCGAGACCCGTCACCAGGAGGGCGATCCGCAAGGTGCGGGTGAAGATACCGTGATAATATTCGTCGTCGACGATCTCGCGCCAGTTGTGCAGCGTCAGCGTCGGCAGCACCTGTCCGGCGCGGTCGCTTTCCTGGAAGGACAGCAGCGCCGTCATCAGCAGCGGCACCAGCAGGAACCCGGCGAACAGCAGCAGTGCCGGCAGGGTCGGCAGCCAGGTTTGCGCCATGCGGCCGGTCCGGCTGGCGTCGGTCACGGCGCGCCCGGGTCGCGCGTGATCGCCATGTCGGCGGCGTCCCAGCACAGCCGCACGGCGTCCCCCTCCTGCGGAACCGCCAAGTTCCGGTTGTAGGAGACCACGGTGACCACGCCGGAGGCGGTCCCGACCCGGTGCAGCCATTCATGGCCTTGGAAGACCCGGGTGCGGACCTGCCCAGGCAATCCGGTGCCGCCTTCGTCCCCGAACGCCACCCGCTCCGGCCGGATGGCCACCATGACCGGGCCGTGGCGGTGGCAGCCCGGCAGAGTCCAGCGGGCCTGGCCGATCTGCAGCCGGCTCGACCCGTCTTCTTGGTCAATCGCCCCGGCCAAGAGGTTGGTGCGGCCGAGGAACTGGGCGACGAAGGGCGTCGCCGGCCGGGCATAGACGTCCTGCGGACAGGCCGTCTGCTCGACGCGCCCGCGGTTCATCACCACGATGCGGTCCGAAAGCGCCATGGCCTCGGCTTGGTCATGCGTCACCAGCAGGGTGGTCGCGCCCGTCCGGCGCTGGATCGCCCGCAACTCGTCCCGCATATCTTCCCGCAGCTTGGCATCGAGGTTGGACAGCGGCTCGTCCAGCAGGAGCAGGTCGGGGCGGATCACCAAAGCGCGGGCGAAGGCGACCCGCTGCTGCTGCCCGCCGGAGAGCTGCCGCGGCAGGCGCGCCGCCTGCGCCTCGAGGCCCACCATCAGCAGCGCCTCGCGCACCCGGTCATCGCGTTCGCGCCGGGGCAGCCGGCGCATCTCCAGGCCGAAGGCAACGTTGTTCGCCACGGTCATGTGCGGGAACAGGGCGTAAGACTGGAACACGATCCCGAGTCCGCGCCCGCGGGGCGGCACTTGCAGGAGGTTCCGCCCATCGAGCGTCACGGCGCCGGAGGTGGGTTCGACAAAGCCGGCGATCATCTGCAAGGTCGTGGTCTTGCCACATCCCGAGGGGCCGAGCAGGGAGACGAACTCGCCTTTGTGGACCGACAGGGCGAGGCCGTCGACTGCCACCGTGTCGCCGAACCGCTTGGTGAGCCCGTCCAGCACGAGGAAAGGGGGCGCGGTCGCGCCGGCCCCCTGCACGGCAGTACTCAGCGCTCGATCTCGCGCGTCCACCGCTTGTCCCACTCGGCGCGGTGCGCGTTGATCGCCGTCCAGTCGGGCCTGACGAGCCGGGCTGCACTCTCGCCCGAAGGCATCGTTTTGCTGACAGCAGCGGTGAGTTCGGCCTTCCGGTTCACGGGGGCATGCGCCAGCTTCTCCGCCACCAGTTGCTGCACCCCGGGTTCCAACAGATATTGGATGAAGGCCTGGGCCGCCGGAAGGGCGTCGGGCCGTGCGACCGGACATGCCGAAACGAGGACGGCCGGCGCGCCTTCTTTCGGCAGCACGTACTCCAAGGGGAAGCCAGAATTGATCATCGCCTGCGCCCGCGGCGAAGCGGTCACCGTGATGACGATTTGGCCCGTTTGATACATCTCGTTGGTCCGCAGATAATCGAAGGCGACGACGTTGGGGGCAATCGCCTTCATCGCGGCAAAGCCGGGCTCCATGTTGGTCTCGCTCCCGCCATTGGCGCGAGCGAGCATCACGAGGCTCAGCAGGCCCCACGTGTTGTTCACCGGCGCGAAGGCGAGCAGACCGCGATAACGCGGCGCACCAAGATCGTTCCAGGAGGTGGGGGGATGCCAGCCGTGCTCGGCGAAATATTTAGCATTGTAGGAGATGCCGCCGGTCACGAAGCCCAAGCCCACCGCCCGGTCGTCCTTAAAGCGGGCACCCTCGATCATGTCGGCTGCCGGCAGGCCCTCGGCCTTGCCGCACAAGCCGAGCTCGATCGCGCGATACATCGGCCCGTCGTCGGTAATGAAAACATCCGTTTGCGGGTTTGCTTTCCCGGCGACCATGCGCGCGATCTGGTCAACCGCGTTGCCGGCGACATACTCGGCCCGCACGTTGAATTTGGCGCTGAAGGCAGGGACGATCTCGTTGCGGAGCACCTGCTCGAATGGGCCGGCATAGCCTTCGATTCGCAGCACCCTGTCTTCTGCCTGCACGGCGCCGGCGAACACCACTCCAAGCACTGCGGCCAGCCCGGCCCGGCATACCGACGATTCCATGGCGATCTCCCTTCCCACTCGCGCCCGGCATGGCCGCCGGGCAGGCACGCTCGCTGGAAGCCCGGTCTAAACCGGTCTGCCGACGACGATCTGATTGGTGGTCCTGGTCTCGACCACACGCTCCAAGGCGAACCCGGCGGCGGCGAACAGCTGCTCGAACTCGGCGCGGGTGCGCTCCTTGCCACCGAGCACCACATGCATGTGGACATCGGCTTCCTTCTCCGCGCGCTGCCCGTCGCCGTCCTCGATCACGCGTTCCAGCACCAGGAGCTCGGCCGCGCTCGTCATGGCGGCGCGGCAGCCGCGCAGGATTTGCAGGCAGGCCTCGTCGGGCCAGTCGTGCAGGATGCGGGACAGGATGATGGCGTCGCCGCCGGGCGGGGCCGTCGTGAAGAAGTCTCCGCCGACCGCCGCCAAGCGGCCGGCGAGGCCCTCCCATGCGGCATAGCGCCCGGCGACCGCAGCGACCTCCGGCAGGTCGAACACCGTCCCCCGTAGGCCGGGACAGGCGTGCAGCAGGTTCAGCAGCAGAACCCCATGGCCGCCGCCGACATCGACGACGTGGCCGAAGCGGGCCCAGTCATAGGCGCCGGCGAGGCCCGTGAGCCGCTGCGCCTGATGGGTCGCCATCAGGCTGTCGAACACGAGGCGCGCTTCCGGATGGCGGTCGAGATACTCGAAATACGGGGCGCCGTTGGCGTCCTCGAAGGGCACCCCGCCCGTCCGCAACCCGTGCTCCAGGTTGCTCCAGGCGCTCCGCATCCAGGGCTCGCTGGCGTAGATGGCGAGCGGGTGCAAGCTGCCCAGACGGTCCGGCCGCAGCCACTCCCCGAGCGGCGTCAGCGCCCACCGCCCATCCTGCGTCTGGGTGAAGATGCCGCTCGGCACGAGCGCGCGCAACACCCGTCGCAGCACGTCCGGCACGGTGCCGGACCGCGCCGCCAAGTCCTCCGTGCCGAGTGGACCGTCCGCGAGCAGGTCGGGGATGCCGCAACGGGCCATCGCATGGATCATGGCGGCGCGCTGCCCGCCCAAGACCAGATCGCGCAACTCGGCGATCCGGTGATCCCTGCCATTGTCGGCGTCCGTTATTTGCATTCCACTCTCTGGGTTGGCGGTTGTCGATCCGAGGCGCTGACGGGGACGCTAGCGGGGCCGGCCGGCTGTTGTCCCAAAGCCGTTGCCGAAAAGTTCGGAAATCTCGCTTAGGATGTTTTAGGATCGCGGCATGAAGCCGGTCTTCGAGTTCGGTCCCTTCCGCCTGGACAGCGGTTCCGGCGCGCTGCACCGGGATGGCACACCGATCGCGGTCGGCCAGCGCGCGTCGGCGTTGCTGGTGGCCCTAGTGGGGCGGCCGGATCAGGTCGTGAGCAAGGACGACCTGCTCGAGGCCGCTTGGCCCGGTCAGATCGTGGCCGAGAGCAACCTTACCGTGCAGATCGCGGCGGTTCGCCACGCGCTGGGCAAGGATTCGCCTGGCCGCGGCTGGATCGTCACCCGCCCAGGGCAGGGCTACAGCTTTTCAGGCGACGTGCGGACGTGCGTTCCACCCGGCACGGCGCCGGTGCCGCATGCCTCCGACCGGCCCTCAATCGCGGTCTTGCCGTTCGACAACATGGGCGGCGACCCCGGGCAGGGCTATTTCAGCGACGGCATCACCCACGACATCATCTCCGCGCTGTCGAAGTTCTCCGGATTGACGGTGATTGCGGGAGGCTCCTCGTTCCGCCAGCGCGCCGCCGGTGCCGACCCCGACCTGTTGCGGCTGACGCGCGATCTGGGCGTGGGCTACGTGCTCGAGGGCGGCGTGCGCCGGGGCGAGAGCCGTATCCGCATCGGCGCCCGGCTGATCGACGCCGCGACCGGCGCGCACCTCTGGGCCGATACCTATGAACCCGCCCATGGCGACCTGCTCGAGCCGCGTGATTCCTACTTCCTCCGTGCCGAGGCGCTCGCCCTCGCGCATGCCGCTGTGCACCAGGCGCTGGAACTCGACCCGATGCTGGCCGCGGCCCATTCCACGCTGGGCATGACCCTGTTCTGGCGCCGGGAGCACGACCGCTCCATCGCGGCATTCGAGCGCGCCCTCGAGATCAACCCAAACTTGCCTGACTACCGCTACGGACATGTGCTCGCGCATTCCGGGCGCGCCGAGGAGGGCCTAGTCGCCATGCGGCGGGCGATCCGACTGGACCCATTCACCCACCTGCGATGGCAAGGCGGCCTGGGCCATGCCTATTTCATGCTGCGGCGCTACGACGACGCGCTGCTCGTGCTGCGGGAGATTGCCAGCCGGGTGCCGAAGCACTGGCCCTCGCGGGTCTGGCTTGCCGCCGTATGCGGCCAGCTCGGGCTCCGAGAGGAGGCTGACGGCGCGATCGCGGCGATTCAGGCTGTCGAGCCGGATTTCACGATCCAGACCTGGGCGCAGATGGCCTCCTACCGCGACCCGGCCGATCTCGCGTTTCTGCTGGACAGCCTAAGACGGGCAGGAATGGCAGAGTGAACGTCGGAGCGGTCGGACGGCGACTGGGGCCGATCGGCCGCTATCGCCCGCTTTGCAGGGGGTTCCGGAGCTTGACTTTGGCCAAATTTCGGACAGCGCGTTTCCGCTTTTATGCCTTTTGATCGAGCCTGACTCGACACGCGGGTTTAGCCACAAGCGCTCGCCTAGGCTGCATACGCAGGGGGACGCACCGATGGCTGAAACCAATCGTCAAGTTCGACTGCGCACCCGCCCGGATGGGATCCCACAGGCACATCACTTCGAGGTCGTGAAAACATCTCTCGGCGCCCTTGGTGACGGCCGATTCCGGGTCCGGAACTTCTACCTCTCGGTCGACCCTGCAATGCGGGGCTGGGTGTCGGCGGTCGCCAACTACTCGAAGCCGATCGGCATCGGCGAGGTGATGCGCTCCTTTGCGGTGGGGGAGGTTAGTGGACAGCCGCCACCCGGACTACCCGTCGGCGAGCGCTTGGTCGGCATGTTTGGCTGGCAGCACTTTGCGGACATAGGCGGCCGAGAAGTAGTTCGCGGGTACGCGAGAACGACTTGCCCCTCTCGGCCCAGCTTGGCGTCCTCGGACCCTGTTGCGACTCGAACCTTTAGATAGCCAAGCAGAGCGGGTCACCCTCGAGTGCATGCGAAGAGCGGGACGAAACATATGGGAGCTGGCTCACGAACGTTTCCGGGGGCACGATCCGCTTGAGGACGGGTTTGCGATTACGAAGGCTGGGACTGGTTCGAGACTGTGACCGCGTGCCTGCCCTTGCCCCAACCTCAGATCACGCATCCCTGGACAGCACGAGCGGCCCGATGCGGGTGACTTCCGGGAAGAGCCGGGTGCGGGAAAGCCGCAAGCCCGGATCTGTGAGGGCGGAGCCGAATGGCCGAGCTACTCGACCGGCACCAGCGTCAAGAACAAGCTGGACCGTTGCCGAGTGCGGCCCGGCTTCGAAGTCCACAAGGAACCTTAGCTCATCCGACAAGCCGAGCGCATGCGAGGCGGTACGGTCTGTAGAACTCCAAGTTGATGACCGTCGACGCTGATGTAGCACGGCGCATCGCCGTGCCATGCGTCCTCCGACAGGTGAAATATCAAGGTGCTCAGCGCTGGGTTGGCCGAGGAGGACGCAGCCTTTGCCGGTGAGCCAGCTGCAGCCAGCTGCGTGGTGCTCACGGGAGACGCTCCGTAGAGCACCCGGATACCTGCGATATCGTTGGCATCGAGGTCCGGATCCGCGGTCATGCAACACGTCGGTCAAGCGCTCGGGCCAATGCCTCCGGGAAGCCCATCTGGAGGTGATCCGTGGGGGCGGTCCCGGGTCCCGATAACCTCAATTAGAGGTTCCTCTTGCCCGCTAATCGGCCCAGTTTAATGGCACCATGAAGTGTTGGGTTCCCGCCGATGTTAGGACAGCTGAAGCGCCCGGAACGTTTTGATGGTCGAACTGGATCGAATCGACGTACAGGTTTCGGTCGGTGCTGGGCGTCCCGTCATAAGCGTCATTTAAGAATGTCACAGCGATGTCGTGCGGTGCGAAGCTTTTGGCGATGTCCGTCAGGGTAATTGCCCGCGACTGACCGTCGCTGTGCGAGGCGGTCCCCGTATAGATGCCGCCTATCTGGTTCCCGTCCACTGCGATGGTGAACTGCGCATCCCCCAGGTAGGCGTCTTCGGATACGTTTACCACGAGGTCGAACGAGGGGGCTCCGATTGATGAGGACATGATGGGCGTGGACGCGGCATTGTCGGTCACCGTGAACGTCTGCGTGCCTGCCGACATCAACACGAGGCTGCCGCCCGGCAGGCTCTGACCGTTGTAGGTGGCCTCATCGACATACAGGTTGCGGTCTGTGCTGGGCGTCCCCGCAT
>JAABUK010008770.1_pt1 | contig 14062 bp, 11 predicted proteins | sample 5559141 | NCBI WGS metagenome assembly JAABUK01 (sample SAMN10711869, study PRJNA513367) | rock metagenome | isolation source: Antarctica rocks | place: Antarctica: Victoria Land, Pudding Butte nord | collected 2016-01-03
TCTTTTGAGTGAGTTGAATCATTGAATGAACAATCTTCGAAAAGTTCTTGATGAAGCGTCGATAAAAATTGCAGAAGTCAATGAAGAACTGCATCTGAGTGAGGTTATTGAGTGTAGATCAATCAACGACTGCTTGCATCTTTCGTGAATTCATCTTAAGTTTCTTGATTGACATCAAAAGTTCTAAAAAGATGGTTTTCTGAACATAAAACTTGCATTTATTGATGTTTATCTGTAGATCAGCTTCTCGTAGTCTATTCAAGATCAATCATACATGTCGCTTGTGTTTCTTCAAGATCTTGCTGTAGATGATAATGTCATTTAGATAAATCTGACAAAACTGATGTAGATATTTGAACAATACGTCGTTCATATAATGTTGATAGAATGTTGATTCGTTGATTAATTTGAAGAGCATTACATGATATTTGTATGAGTCGAAAAAGATAATAAAGATAGTCAAATCTTTGTTATCTGAATGCATGCGTAGCTTGTTGAACGCGACAATGATGTTCAATCAAGTCAGATACTTGCTTTCTTGTATACAAGCGAGAGTCTCGTCTATCAATGACAAAAAGTAGTGATTTTGTTTGATCAAAGCATTAAGCTTTCTGTAATCAACGCAGAAACGCAGACTTTCGTCTTTCTTTTCAGCGAACAAGATGAGCGAGACGTATGATGCAAAGCTGAAGAAAATGAATTCTTTGTTCAGATGTTTAATCAGATACTTCTTTATCTTCTGAAGCTTGTGATTGAACATTTGATATAATCTGCTTCGCAAGAACATTTCTTCATTAATCAACTCAATTTTGTGATTGTAGAAACAATGCAATGATAGCTGATTGATCATTGCTTGATTGAAAACATCTAGATAGTCATGATATTCAGAGAGAAGCTTGACCTTGACTTGCTTGAGAGCTTCAGCGTGAGAAAGCTTATGCAGATTCACTTCTTCAGACTTGTTTTCAACTGTAGTTATGAGTCGATCGATTTTTAAGAGAATAACAGCAAAGATCTTGACATCTGATCATTTGACTAACATTCTATATGTTGCTGTCTTTATCATTACTATGTTCGTTGAATCTGACGTTGATTTAGAAATTTTGACGCTAGTTAAAGTCGCGTCACGCGATTTTAACTGTTCAATTAATTTAACTGACTTCTCATTAAACTGACTGAAAGAGAGTGATTTCAGACTGAGTTGAAAGATAGTGAAAGATCTCTTCAATATATGAGTAAAAGTCAAACTCTTCTGCTTTGTAGTTATCTTGTTGCTTGTGAGTAGAATAATTGATTTTGAATTGAGAATGAAATTTGAAAATTGAAGAAAATCAATTCACATATCAATTACTAGGTTAATTTTGTTCATTCATGTTTTTTTGAGAATCATTTGATGTTGATCTAATCGAGTGATCAACATAAAAGCTGTGTCAATCGTATGATCTTGAACAGTCAGATTCAAATAAATGACATGAGTAATGAGTCTTTTAGCATAATGATTATCAAATTCTCGAATTGACTTCGCTTTGATCAAAGTCAGAAGTTTGATTTGCAACTGATCACAAACAATCTGCGCAATCACTTCATCAATGAACGAATAGTCAGCAGCTTCGATGTCAATCAATGACTTCAATGAGTAACTAATTTCATTGCTAGAAAGTACATATTCAGTAGTCAAAGATTCAGAAGCAAAAGAGTCATCTGACATGCTTATCGTTGAAGAAATTAACATCTCTTTCATCGCGTCTTTAATGAAAGTCACTAGTTTTTTGTCTTGCTATTCTCTGAAGAAGAAAACATTTTCTCATTCTCTTTATTCTTTGAAATGATGATTTCATGTAAACAAGAAGTGAAAGCTCAAGAAGCAGAAGTGTTGATCTTGTTCTGAGAATAATTCTTGAACAAATGACTCGAAGTCTTGCAAGTATAGCAGATGATAGACGATCTTGCTGACTCAGAAGTAAAGAAGGTGATAGACTTAACATAATTGATTATCGAAGTCGTTACTGACAATGAAGTAGCAGCACATTTATCAGGTACGATCATGACTTTGACAGTGACAGTGCAAAGCTGACTGCGTAGCTGATAGTTGACTCGCTGTTTATTATTCACATCTTGAAGAAAGATCTTGAGACGATGAAGTGAAGCAAAGTTTTCGAGACATACTGACAGAGCATTCTGCAAGCGATTGTTGATCTTATTCTGAAGATTGTTCATCAGAATGCGATCGTCGTAGTCTAGATAGCTGAATAGCTTCATAAAATCAAAGTAGAAGACGTTGAAGAGCTTGTCTGTTTATCTCAGAGCGTTGTACTCACGACGACACTTTCGATTTCTATTCAGTTCATCGTATATTTCTTTCAGATGCTCAAATAACTCGTAGATCAAGATGTAAGAATGCGAAGCATCATGATGATGTTGAACGAAGATATGTTTAGCAGCATCATCTTTTAGTCTAAATATCACATAAACAATACAGATATTCTCATTATTGAAGTGATTGACATTTGCCTGAAGCTTGTTGTTCATCTTGACTCTTCAGCTATTTTATGTTGATTCATCTTCGTCGATGAATACAGATGAATTTGAAAACTTGAAAGACTTGTGATGATCATTATCAAATAAAGTGAACGACTCACGTCAAGTATGATTCTCGATAAATTGACGAGATAAAGATTTCATAGAAACTCAAGATTCAGTAGACTGACGAGATCAAGACTGATTTGCTGAACATTGTTTCTTTTTTAGACTCAAGACTTTCTTTCATAGTTTGATGATAGTCTCTTCTTGAGTGTCTATTGTCATTTGATTAATCTCTAACTCATCAAGTCTCTTGATGTGATCAACTTGAACATCAATTCATTGCTCATTGATTTTCAAAGTCATGTCTCATTGATCTTTTAGCTCGATCAGCATCTTGATGATCTCGTCTGACTGATCAATAGCTCATTGACGAAGTTGTTGACTTATGTTGATGTTTCATGAAATAACGACATTCTGAGATCTCGCTGAAGCATTGACAGAAATAAGAAAAACTCGTCTACTAGCAATGCTTTTAAGCAGACGAGCTGTTCGTGACTCAACTGATTCAGAGTCGCGTGTCATTGTGAGAAAGATAAAGATAGATAAATAGATTTGATGATGATAAAGTTGAGTGATTGATTTGATAAATTTGAGTAAATTTGAATGTGTGTTTTGATGAAAGTAATTCGAAGAATTTCTTCCGAATTTTCTGAATAGAAGTAGATTATTTCGTATCATCTACACGTCAATAGCAGAGTAGTTGATTAGCATTTATCTACTGTTAGAGATCGATCTAGAGCGAGTCATAAAGATGTCATTTAACTAATAGATAAATGCTAAGAAAGAAAAGTATCTACAGAAAAGAACTTGATTCTTATATGTGTGTTTCTCAGTTCTGTGCTAGACTTGATTGAGTTGACGTCTTACACATATGATGCAGAGTCTCAATGATATCATCTTTAAATCAGGTTTTCGCTAGACTCAATTAGAATGAAATCAGGCGAAGACTAGACAAAGAATAGGCAAAGGCTAGAATCGTAACAGAATGTATGAAGACATAGATGTGAAATGAATCGTTGAACGACAGCTGTATGATATCAAGCAATCAGAATCAGCATTCAAGTACATCACTGCTTTTCAGTTAATTGCAGCAGAGATTGAATAAAATAACTCGACTCTTACAACACAGTTTTATAGAGAACTGAAGAATGTGATAAAGAACGAGATAACTCATACAAATAGATTCGCAATGTTGCATGCTATGATTAGCAAGACAATCATGTTGAATAATTGACAGTACGAGCGAAGGCTTGAAAAGAAGAACAAGGTCGCTTATGTCTCAGTTACACGAAGCAAGGAAAAAAAGAAGCAACTCTATTATGATTCTCAGTCTATGAAGTTAGACGCAATTCGAAAGATATTAATAAACGCTTGCGAAAAGACAGTTCAGCAGAGTAAAACATGTTATACATGCAAAAAGCTAGATCATTTCTTCAGAGATTGTACTCAGAACAAGTACAAGAACAAGTCAAAGTCTTATGATAAGCAAGACAAATCTTTCGCAGCAATGAAAAAAGATCAGAAAGACAAGCATCAAACATTGTCGTGAACAGCATGTTACGAAGACAACTGTCATACTCATCTGAGTGATAAGAAAGATTCTGAATGATACTTGAAATTCTTACGAAAGAATCGTTTCTACGCAGCAATTCATCATCAATCAAAAGTGCATGATGAGAAAAGTGACGAGAGTTCATTCACTATGATCGCGAAATCAGAGATTTTCAACAGCGAAGCGTATGACTCGAACAGATTGAACAGCACTGAAGAAGCTATTCATCAAGCAGTCGAAGAAGAAAATTGACTTAGCGAAACTCTACGAGCATTCACTATTGCAGCAGAAGATGCTCTCAAGCAAGAAGAAGATTGTCTTGAAGTAAAGAAAGATTTCAGAAAACTTACAACTCAGACAAGTTTTATAAGCATGTACAACAAACTGTACACTCTTTTCAGATAAAAAGAGAAAGATTTTTCATAATGAATGCAACAGATCAAGAATGATATACATCAGACTATTTATGACATAGTGCAAGATGAGTCAATTGCATCGCGCAAAAGCATTTGATATCATGACATAGTCATGAAGAAGTCACTTACAAAAGTCAAGTTCATCAAGCAAGAAAAATATGTACTTCTCAATGAAGATCATATACTTAAAGAACTTAGACAGATGACAAAAGTCATCAAAGAGAGATTTGATCTGTGTGATTCAAAAAAGCATTCACAGAAGAAGATTGATTTGAATTGATTTCAGTACATAAAACAAGTACTTGAGAAGTGAGCTTCTAGTTCAAAAAACTAGAAGACTCTTTGATCAATAAATCATCAAAGAAGTCTAGTCAAAGATCAAAAATCGAAAGCATATTTATCTTCACAAGTGACTTAACGCAATTATGAGTCTGAGTCAAGATCAATGATCATACAGCACATCTATTTATTGACAGTGACTGTACGAGAAATTACATGTTTTCAGAATTTGCTAGAAAAGCGCAAATATTTATGCAAAAGAAGAAAGAATCTTACAATCTGTGAAACTTCAATGAAACATTCATGAAGTACAACAACGAACTAATAAATCAAGAGACTTGACTCATTCACTTGAGACTTGAACGTCATTGAAAAAAGTTGCGTTTAAACATTATGAAGCAGTCAGACAGCAATATAGTTCTAGACATATCATGACTTCATATGATCAATTCGATGATAGATTGAGTCAACGAGACAATTGCTTTTCTTCATACAAAAACAACGCGATTGCACTTGATATTAAAGTCATCAAAGAGTGTGAAGATCTTCACAATGACTGTGAATGATATGCACAGTGAGCTGAAGAACAGCTCAGACACACAGATGTTATGAAGCAAAGAGGTTAAAAGTAATCTCGCTATCGCTAAAATTTCTAAAGAATATCAGAAATATAAGATTCTGTTTGAGAAAGAAAGTGATCAAGAGACACTACTCAAACATCAATCGTGAAATCATGAAATCAAGCTCATAGATGACAAGAAACTCACGAAACAGTTCATTTACTCATTGTCAGCAGAAAAGCTCAACGCTTTGCAACAATATTTGAAAGAGAACATGTGAAAAGAATTCATTAGAGAATTGCAGTCGTCAGCAAAATACTCAATTCTGTTTGTTTTGAAATTGAATGAAAGTTTAAGACTATGTGTTAATTACAGAGCATTAAATAACATCACAATTAAAAACAACTACTTGCTATCACTCATATCTGAATTACAAGACAGACTACAAAAAGCACAGTGATTTACAAAATTCAATATACTCAAAGCATTCAATCAAATACAAATTAAAGAAGAAGACGAGTGAAAGACAGTCTTTCACACTCGACTAGAACATTACGAGTATTTGATCATGTCTTTTGATTTAATCAATGCTTCAATCATGTTTCAGACTTTTGTGAATAACGTGTTACAACGTTATCTGAATCAATTCGTCATAGTATATCTGAATGATATATTAGTGTATTCAAAAACGAAGAAAGAACATGTGCAACATGTTAGAAAAGTTCTACAGACTTTGAAGAAAGTCAATCTGCGCATCAAGTCAGAGAAAAGTGAATTTCATGTACAGAGTGTACAGTTTTTGAAATTCATAGTCATGTCTCAGAATCTAAGAATGAACTTAAAGAAGATAGAAACTGTTACGACTTAATTTACGTCAAAGTCAAAAGTCAAAGTTCAATTCTTTCTAGAATTCGCGAACTTTTATAGACACTTTATAGAGAAATACTTCAGAATCGTCTCGTCACTTACAAATCTTACGAAGAAGAATATATTATTCGTGTGAACTGAGAAAGCAGAAGAAGTTTTCAAGAAGCTGAAGAAATTGTTCATCTTTCAATCAATACTGATCATGTTTGAATCAGAAAAATCTATTACGCTCAAGATGAATGCATCAGACAAAGCTATTGAGACGTGTATCAGTCAATCAGATGATAAGAAATGTCTGCACTTTATTGCTTACTACAGTCATAAGCTTACAGTCGCTGAATTGAACTATAAGATACATGACAAGAAGCTGCTAGCTATTGTCAACTTTTTCAAACAATGAAGAGTGTATTTGAAAGAATCTAGACATCAGATTCAAGTATATACAGATCATAAGAATCTGCTATACTTCACGATCACGAAAGTTCTAAATCAAAGACAGGTTAAATAATTGAAGAAATTGTCGTCGTACAACTTTCAAATTCAGTATCGAAAGAAATCTGAAAACTCGAAGATCAATGTTTTGAGTAGAAGAGCAGATCACATGACAGATAGATCACAGATAAATCAGACTATCTTGCAACAGAATCAAGATGATTTAATTGTCTACAATAAACAAAATGCAGCTACGTTACGAATCTATAATCAGAATCTCGAGAAACGAATAAAGTTAAAGCTAGCGAAGAACTTAGTCGCGCAGAATATTATAGAAAATATCGCTGACAACACGAACTTTGAGATAACTAACGAAATACTAACATTTCAAGATCTCATCTATATTTCAACAAGATGCAGACAAGAGATAATAAATGATTATCATGAATCAATGATACATGAACATCAAGAATTGAATAAAATCATTGAGAGAATATCTAGAATCTACTATTTCTCTAAGATAAGAAAACAAGTAGAAGATATCATAAGAAAATGCAACGTATGCATTTGAATGAAGCATAATCAACACAGATCTTACGAACTTTTGAAAAGTCTCAGCACATCAGATCATGCATGAAGAAGCATAGCTTTGAACTTTATAATCAAGCTATCAAAGTCAAAGAAAAGAGTTACAAGAATAACGTACGACTCTATATTGATGATCACAGATAAACTAATCAAATATGAATATTTCTTGTCATACAAGAAAGCAACATTCGCGAAAGATTTGACTTACACGTTTCTGAGAATGATTGTAGCAAATCATGATTTATCAGACGAGATAATTTCAAATAGAAACAAGCTATTCACATCGAAATTCTGAAAATCATTAGTGAATCAACTAGAAATTCATCATAAGCTGTCAACAGCTTATCATTCACAAATAGATGAATAAACAAAAAGAATGAATCAGACACTGAAACAGTATCTCAGATGTTATATCAACTATAGGCAGAACGACTGAGTACAGTTACTATCAGTAGCACAGTTGACTTTCAATAATGCAACAACAGAAGTAATCAGCATGTCATCATTCTTTGCAAACTACGAGTTCAAGTCAGAAACTCTTAAGAAATTGTGTGAGTTTGCACAATTAGCTCAAAAAGTTACAATACAGATTGAATAAATACATTTGTTGCACAAGAAGTTGCAAAGAATATTCAGTTTCTAAGTAAGTGCATGACTCTGTATGCAAATAAGAAAAGAGATAGAAAATCTACTTTTAAAAAGAAGAACAAAGTTTATTTACTAAGACGAAATATCAAGACAAAAAGATCAAGTAACAAGTTGAATCATATGAAACTAGAATCATTTGAAATTCTAGAAGAAAAGAAATTAATTAACTACAAGTTGAATCTTTCAGCATCTATGAAAATACATTCAGTATTTTATATTTTTCTTTTGAAGTCTGCAGACTCGAATACATTAATTCAAACAGAATCTTCAGAAATAAATTCAGAGAGTCAAAACATTGAATATGAAGTAGAAGATATTCTGAATCAACAGAATATCAAAGATCAGTCTCATTGATTAGTTAAGTGAAAAGATTATGAACATATTGAGAACACTTAAAAATTGAAGAGAAATCTTAAAAACTGTCAGATGCTTCTGTGACAGTTTCAGTTGAGAAACTCAGTCAGTTGAAGTCTGATGAAATCTCAATCTGCTTGAAAGACACGTCAAAAAGAAGATTGTTCAATGATGATTCACTAGTCTTTCTCTCATCTTTCTTGAGCTTGATGATGTTTCAAAACTCTCGTTCAATCATCATTTGTTTCTTATTTTTCAGAAACTCAAATTGATTTTGCAGATGAGTAGCTCTTGCGAAAATCTTTTGCATCTGCTTGTGAGCATTCAGCAGCTCATGAAGAACGTGATTGCATTCTGTCTTTACTCTTTTTCACTTCATCATTAAGAAAGTAAGATTGCATTTGCAATCGAGATGCATACACTCGATGTAACGATTGAATTCGTTGTCAACATAACATTTCTTTTGCAAGCGATTGCAGTGTTCACAAGAACGCATGACAGCACGCTCAGAACTTGTACGCTCAAGAAGATTTCTGCGACGCAAGATAAAGTTTTTCGTTGTGCAATGAGAAGACATGAAGAAAAAGTGATTTTCAAGACGAAAATCTTAAAAGAGAATCTAGTGTTAAAACTCTTTTGCATGAAATGATGTAACAGCAATGATTAAATAATCATTGAGTAATCAAAGTCTTGAAGTGATCACTCTGATTGCTTGTGTTACGATTCTAGCTACGCATCTACGTTGATAGCTATGTTGATGACTATCATCAATCGCTCGTCGCTAGACTATAGAGTTGTTTCAAGATCAACTCTATTCAAAATTAGCTTATGTTTCTCTGAGTCATATAGATAGTCGACTCTGTTCTTCTAGATACTTTTTTTTCTTAGCATTTATATACTCGTTACCTTACATTCATATGACTCGCTCTATGCTGATCTCTAACAGCTTGAATCAGAAGTGATCACAGTAAGCATGATGAGCATGATGCTCATCTTGCTCATCTTGCTCAGAGATGATTGAAGTGATCATTCAGAGCAAAGATAACTTGACATGATTCTTCTATGTTTATATAACGATGATCGTTCTCTTAGATAGAAGCTTCGTGCTCAACTCATGTAATAGTCAATACAGTCTATTGTTTTAGCTATTCTCAGACCTTCAGTCAAGTGATTAGTTTATTACTATATTGATCTCTGTTTATATTTTGTGTTGTTAAAGAAACAATCGTTACACAATAGTAGAAACGTTGAACTAGATCAATAGTTTTTTGATTGTCAGAGTGAAAGATAAAAGACTGATTATAAATTTTCTTTAGCAATTTTGTATGCATATTCTCAGAAACTCACAGTAAATCTTTTCTGAACAAAACATTATCAATGATCTCGCAGTGCTTCAATTAAGTGCTATGTAGCTTGAGCTTATTTTTGCTTATAGCTTGTTTATACTTATTGCAAAGCTCATTCATCTTGTTGACATCTTTTACTCACTGATAGAGATTAACTTCAGATTCAATAACTAAAATATTTACTTTATTAAATGTCAGAATGATCTGATAGTGATCTTCAGTACGCTGATTTGATTCAGAAATGTTGATCAAAGACATTTTAATTAAAGCATTAACTTTAGTATTTATTTTGTCTGATTGAAAAATGATTTGAAAGTTAAACTTGAATAAAATGTCTAGATAAATTATAATTGACTTGACGTTGAGTTAACTGTTTGTTTTTCATGAAGATTTTCAAAGTTTGATGATTGATGAATATTTGAATGAGTAACTTGATGCATTCAAGCTCAGATCTTCAGTGTTTGAAACATTGAATAATGATCAGCAGTTTTTTATCATAAATGTGATAATTGCATTCAGCAAGAATCATGCTCTTGCTGTAGAAGATCATCAAGTGAAGAACTTTCTCATCATTGTACTGAGATAGAATTTCATCTTTGACGTAGTCAGATGCATTGATTTCTAGAATAGTCTGTCATTTTGAATCAAAATGTCGTAGAACTGAGATTGAGCTGACTTGTTTCTTTAAATCATTAAAAGCTTGAACACAGACTTCATTTTAAACAAAGAACGTGTTTTTTCTAGTCAGCTAAGTGAATGATTTGACTAGCTTCAAGAAGTTCTTAATAAAACAATGATAGAAGTTAACAAATTTTACAAAGCTTTGAACTTCTTTTAGATTAATTGACGTAGTTCAGTTGACTATGACTTTCACTTTGATAGAATTCATACGAAGATCTTGTTCTGAAACTATGACTTTTAAAAAAACAGTTTCTTTTATGTCAAATTTGCACTTTCAAATATTTACTTGTAAATCAGCTTCTCATAAACGATTTAATATCATCTTGACATGTTTTTTATGTTCTCATTGAGTTTTGCTGTAGATCAGAATGTCGTTTAAATAGACTTGATAAAAGTCATTTAGAAAGTCTCATAAAACATCATTCATATACTGCTGAAATGAGGCAGAATCATTGATAAGTTCAAAGAATAATACTTTTGACTTATATGCTTCTAACGCGATAATAAAGATAGTGTAGTTCTCACTATCAAGATGCATTCGTAGTTTGTTGAATGTTGAAATAATATTCAGTTGAGTCAGATGTTTGCAATCAACTATTTTGTTAATCATCTCATTTATCAAAGATAGAAAATAGCGATTTCTTTTAGTAATAGCATTGAACTTTCAATAGTCAATACAGAATCATAGATCTTTATTTGCTTTTAAAATGAACAGAATAAGTGAGAAATATGAAGCTTTGCTAAAAGTTATAAATTCTTTAAAAAGATTCTCGTTCAGATATTTCTTTACTTTCTGAAGCTTGTAGAAGAATATTTGATATGCTCAACAGCAAGATAACGTTACGTCACTAGTAAGCTTTATCTTATGATCATATGAATGATGAGACAATAGCTTGTCTGCTTGAGCTCGATCAAAGACGTCTAGAAAATTCTGATATTTTGATGATAACTTGATTTTAATATCTTCTAGATTCTGAGTCATTTCATCAACTAAAAAGACGTTTATGACATTTAGTTTGCATTGAGTATTGTAAGTAATTTCTCTATCAATGTCTTCAATGAACATAGCATATAATTCTCTCTTTTTCTATTTATCAGAACTTGAAAAGAAACGACGTCTATGTTTCAAATCAAGAAAGACTCTTTTTGAATGAATGAAACTAAATGCTTGAGCATCTTAAAAATCTTACTGTGAGCTGCTGAAGAGATTGAAGTTGATTGCAATTAACTTGAGTGCTTCATATTTAATGAGATTGAAAAAATCGAAATCGAAATATTTAATTGATCAGAAAATATGATAGTATCATGTCTCATGTTCAATAATATTTCATTTTTATTCATTCAGAATTTGCTCAATATAGCTTCATAATGCTCAATATCAGCTATCAGCATTGACATAGTCAATTTCTTATGACTTTTGATCATAAGATTGAGTAAAATCTTATAAATAATAGTCTTTCTGAATAACTTTTCATCATATTCTCATATTAGCTTCTTTTTTATCAGTAATATAAATTGTTATTATGATTTTAGCATGTGTTACTTGAAAAGATGTTGAAAAAAGAGATGTTAGATCACTTAAATGATGTTGAACAATATTATAAATGATAATAAATGTAAAATTATTAATGATGTTATGAAAGTTCTTTGATACGAATGATACTCAGCGTTCATGAGGTATAAAAATCTCTGAATGATCTCTTTCTTTTCTTTCTTCTTCGTGCAACGTCTTGTATTTAAAATCTAGTTATTAGAATTTCATTCTGATTTCATTCAGCTCTTAATTTGTGACATTACGTTGCACTTATACTACATCATGAGTTAATTCAAGAATATCAGCAACACTTTGTTGTTAACATCTTTAGTCTCGATCAATGAATTCATCATTGTTGCTCAGTTTTAAACTCACGTCAATAATGCTTTTGAAGTGTGATACACTTTTCTGATTGAACTTCAAACTTGATTCAACGACATCATCACTCAGTATATCAACTGAATCTCAGTCTGTTAACAAAAACATAAGCAAACTCAGATTGAACTTAAGCAGTTTCAGATCAATAATAAAACCTTGTCAGAAATGATTCAAGAACTTAAAAGCATAAGCAGAATTAATATCAAATCAGAGAAATATTTAAATTCAGAACTTTATATTGAAGAGCGAGAAAACAAGCTAAATCAGTTCATTTTCAAGCTGATCAGCAAGCTGAAGTTGAACGTGAATCATTATTCAATTCTTGAGTTTTGTCTTCTGTATGAATACAGTCGCTTATTGAAGAACGCTGTCGCTCAAGCGTTATTGCATATGACTACTCAGCATGACAAGCTAGTCACGATTGAGCAATTAGTTGTCTTGTTAAGACAAGTTTTCGATGATTCAAACAAGCAAGAAATCGCTCAGCGATTCATTTCAGCTCTAAGAATGCAAAATTGCATCTTCATTAAATATCTGTTTAACTTTCAGCAGCACATTGATGCAATTGAATATGACGTTGTAATTTGAAAATTCAACCTGAAGAATGAACTATTCAGTGAGCTCAAAGCTCTATTGATTCAGATGAATGTCAGCAGTCTGAACTATAAGCAGTTAATTATCAAATGTCAGCAATTGAATAGTCGATATCGCGTCACAGTACAGAATCTTCTCAAGTCAAAAGCAGTAATTCACTCTATCTTTGTAATCTTTACAGTCTTCGCGTATCTCGTCAAATATGCAACATCTTTGACAAACTTGAAAGTTACAATCTTAAGCTCAAGAAATCTCATAAACTTATTGATCATCAACATGAAGAAATGAGACTCACTGACTCTTGAGAAGCATCAGCATCGCATGATCAATCATCTGTGTTTATACTGTGATAAGTCTGAACATCAGACTGTGATCTGCAATTCAAAGCTCAAGATTCAGCTACGAGTCATTTCATTATTCATCTTCGCAATCTTTATTAACAATCTCGCTTTCAATACTTCTTTTGCCTTGAGAAAAGTCTAGTCTTTGCATACAGTCGCTCGCAGAGACAATTGAATAGTCTGAAAATCTCTGCACTCTCAGTTAGCTCGATTCATCAATTAGAAAAGAAAATGAACAATGATCATCTCATGCTCTCAGATAATCTAGAAAGCAATAAAATCAATGTCAATCTTTCTGTTTTGATTGACATTGACATCATTGATTATGCATTTATTGATGATTCTTTCGCGCAAAGACACTTTCTGCTTTGTTTTTCTTTGTTTGAAATCTGTACTCTTCAGAAGTTTGACAATCAATCAGTTGTATTCAATTCAATTACTCATTATGCTCTTGTCAAACTTTGAGTCTTAAGTGAGAAGCTTGAAGAAACTCTCTTCTATTTCACTCAACTTTTGCAATTTTTAGTTGTTCTAGATTTGCTTTGATTAAAAAGTCATAAAGCAATTATAAATCTGCGTCATAATTAACTCATCTTTAAATCTCAAGTCAATTCAGAACTCATACTTGAAACTTTCTTAAGCATCTTGATCTTGACTGTATCAGTATCAGTTCTTTTGATGTCTTTGTTCTTGAAACATTTGAAGATTTATGTTATAAATAGTGCTTCGTTTTTGCGACTCGCTAGAAAAAAGAATCATGATCTGTTTGTCATATTCATGAGAAATATCAACAAAGCTCTGAAAATCACATCTTTCGTTGACTTTGTCACGTTATTATCTTTCAAATATCACAACTTTCTAAATGTTTTCTCTTATGAATTGATGAATACTTTATCTGAACGACGTCTC
>JAABUK010008771.1_pt1 | contig 14061 bp, 8 predicted proteins | sample 5559141 | NCBI WGS metagenome assembly JAABUK01 (sample SAMN10711869, study PRJNA513367) | rock metagenome | isolation source: Antarctica rocks | place: Antarctica: Victoria Land, Pudding Butte nord | collected 2016-01-03
ACAACAACGCAAAACGCGAACGGATCAGGGCAGAGTCAACCATCCCGCCAAACTACGGCACCATGATCCCCACGGGAATCCTACGGATCAAACCAATTCTGTTGGTTTTTTACAGGTCCTAAGCTCCATATGCACCCGTAGAAGGACACGCCTTTTGCGGCCTAATCAGAACGGGACCGGCTTAGCCTAGGTGCATAACGGGGAATTTGCCCGGTCAATCTTTGCTGCCAACGACGAATCTTCACAGAAACTTGAAACTGGGTGAGAACACTGGTTAATCTGGTTTCGAGGTAGGGCAGATGGACCTGCCTCAAGATTGTTGAAAATTCACAGGTTCTACGAAGCTGCCTCGACGTCGCCAGTTGTGGAGCAATGGCAGCTTTGCCACACCCAAAGTCTGTTTCGAGTCGTTTCATTTCGCTTCGGCGAAGGTCGGGATTGGGTTGACTGGAGCGTTGATGCCGGACGTCCTGACGATGCTGGAAAGCGCCGTTGGGCCATGCCGGGCGGCATCTGGTGCGGCCCGGCATGGCCGCGCGAGATCACCCTTCCACCGGCTGCGTTGCTGGACCGTCCGGCATCTCCGTCTAAGGTTAGGAGTCTGGCCAGCGTGCGCTTTGTCTTTGCGCCGTGAATACACCCGCTCCAGCCAGTGCGGCATGCAGGCGCATCCTGAGCGTATGGCGGCCAACAAAGCCAAGCAGCGCGGCGGCGTTCAGCCGCGGGCCGTGCTGAGCCTGATGCGGCTCGACCCAGGTCCTGTGCCTTGGCCAGCCCTTCAGGCAACTCCTGTGGCTGACAGCATGCCGAACGGGACCTGTAGCCAAGAAGCCTAGTTGACCAGGCCCCGAGCGGATCCGCCGCTGTCCGCGGCCGCTATTCTGCCGGGTGGCTCACCGGGATCGTTGCGATCTGCCGCGTCCTGACAGGCGCGCGGGCGACCACCGCATACAGCGCCGGCACGAAGCAGAGGGTCAGCACCGTGGCGCCCACCAGGCCGCCCATGATGGCGATGGCCATAGGCCCCCAGAACACCGAGTAGGCCAAGGGAAGCAGCGCGAGGATTGCGGCGGCGGCCGTCAGCAGGATGGGCCGGGACCGCCGCACCGTCGCGCCGACGATGGCCTCCGCCGTTGGCACGCCTTCGCGGATGTCGCGCTCAATCTGGTCCACCAGGATGACCGAGTTGCGCATGATGATCCCGGCCAGCGCGATGCAACCCAGGGTCGCCACGAAGCCGAACGGCGCACCGGTCAGCAGCAGCGCCGCGGTGACGCCGACCAGGCCGAGCGGCGCGGTTGCCACGACCATCAGCACCCTGGCGAAGGACTGCATCTGCACCATAAGCAGCGACAGCATCGCTACGAGCATCAGCGGCATCACCTTGCTGATGCTGGCCGATCCCTTGGCGCTTTCCTCCACTGCGCCTGCGGTTTCGATGGTGTAGCCCGGCGGAAGCGACGCCTTGACCGCTGCAAGGGTCGGCAGGATGGCGGCGGTGGCGTCCGGCGCCTGCACACCGGGCATGGTGTCGGCGCGGACGACCAGCATCGGCGTGCGGTCACGCCGCCAGGCCACTGGCTGCTCCAGCCCCCAGCTGACGGTTGCCACCTGCGCCAAAGGTACGGGGCGGCCGTTGACCGACGTCACCGTCACGTCGCCCAGCCCGGCGATGTCCCGCCGTTCGGACGGGATTGCACGGGCGACCACCGGGATCAGGTCGGTGCCCTCCCTGTACTGGGTGATGGTGGCGCCCTGTTGCAGGGTTTGCAGGGTGTTTGCCACCGCCTCGCTCGACAGGCCCATGATGCGCGCCTTGTCCTGGTCGAGCACCACCGTCGCCTGCTTGCCCATCTGGCCCCAGTTGCCGCTGACGTTGCGGACCAAGGGGCTGGCGCGCATCGCCTGGCTGACGTCAGCGGCGATGTCGCGCAGCCGCATGGCGTCCGGACCGGTAACGCGGAACTGCACGGGGTAGCCGACCGGCGGACCCAGCTCGAGCCGCGATGGGCGCAGGCGGACGTCGGGGAAGTCGCCCCGGTCCAGCGATGCGGTGAGGACGCGCAGCAATGCCTCCCGTTCGGGGATGCCGGCGGTGTTGATGACGACCTGGGCGTAGTTGGGCTGGTCCAGCTCCGGCGAGAACGCAAGGAAGAACCGTGGCGTGCCGGTGCCGGTGTAGGCGGCATAGGAGGTGACGCCGGGCTGCTGCTGCAGCAGCGTTTCCAGCCGTTCGACCTCCGCGGCAGTTGCGGCGAAGCTGGAGCCTTCCGGCAGGCGCATGTCCACCAGGACCTCCAGCCGGTCGCTGGCTGGGAAGAACTGCTGCGGTACCCGGGTAAAGCCAATGACCGACGCGATGAACGCCGCGAGGGTCAGGGTGATCACGACCCAGCGCCGGCGCACGCACCAGCCGACCAGCCGGGCAAAGACGCGATACGTCCACCTGTCATAAACATCGTGCCCCTGTGGACGGCGTTTCCCCGTCGCCAGCAGCGACGCGCCGATCAAAGGCACGAACAGCACGGCGACAAACCAGCTCAGGATCAGCGACAGGCCGACCACACGGAAGATGTCCTGGGTGTATTCCCCTGTGCTGCTCTGCGCGAGGCCGACCGGCAGGTAGCCCGCCGCCGTCACCAAGGTGCCGGTCAGCATCGGCATCGCGGTGGAGGTGTAGGCGAAGCTGCCGGCGCGGACGCGGTCCCAGCCCTGCTCAAGCTTCACCACCATGGTTTCAACGGCGATGATGGCGTCGTCCACCAGCAGCCCGAGCGCGATCACCATCGCGCCGAGCGAGATGCGCTGCAGGTCTATGCCCAGCAGCTTCATGCCGATGAACACCCCGGCCAGCACCAGCGGCACGCTGATGGCGACGACGACGCCGCTGCGCCAGCCCAGGCTGATGAAGGTGACGGCCAGGACGATGCGCAGCGCATCCATGAACGAGCCTTCGAAGTCGCCCACGTCGGCCGCCACGACGGTAGACTGGTCGTGCAGCCGCCCGACCTCTACGCCGAGGGGCAGGGTGGGTACCACGGTGGCCATACGCTCCGTCACCAGCCGGCCGAGAGACAGCATGTTGCCACCCTCGGCCATGCTGATGGCGATGCCCATGGCGGGCTTGCCGTTGTAGCGCATGGTGGAGGCCGGCGGGTCGGCCACGCCGCGGCTGATGGCGGCGATGTCGCCCAGCCGCAGCAGCCGCCCATGGGCGGAGATGGGCAGCGATGCCAGCGCCTCCGCCGCTTGCAGTGCCGGGCGGGTGCGGACGTGGATGCGGTCGTGGGCGGTGTCCACGAAGCCACCGGCCACCACGCTGTTCTCCCGACGCACCGCGTCGAACAGCTCCGGCAGGGTCAGGCCCAGCTCCGCCAGCTTGCGGTAGGACACCTCGATGTTGACCTGCTCCTGCTGCTGGCCGACCAGCACGACCTTGCCGATGCCGGGCACGGACAGCAGGCGCTCGCGCAGGTCTTCGGCGACGTGCTTCAGCTCCGGCAGGGTGAAGCCGTCGCCGGTCAGGGCATAGACGATGCCGAAGGTGTCGCCGAATTCGTCGTCGAAATAGGGTCCCTGCACGCCCTCCGGCATGGTGCCGCGGATGTCGGCTACCTTCTTGCGGACCTGGTAGAACAGGTCGCCGACGATTTTTGGCGACGTGTCGTCGCGCAGCGTCACGCGCACGACGGCATGGCCGGGCTGGGTTTGGCTTTCGGTGTGGTCCAGGTGGGCTAGGTCCTGCAGCTTGCGCTCGATGCGGTCGGTGACCTGGCGGGACATCTCGTCCGCGCTGGCGCCGGGCCAGTCCAGGATGATGACCATCTCTTTGATGGTGAAGGCGGGGTCCTCGGCCCGACCAAGCCCCAGGTAGGCCCAGACTCCGGCGGCGGCGAGGACCATCATGGCAAACAGGGTCAGTGCGCGGTGCTGGAGGGCCCACAAGGACAAGTTGGGGGCAGCCGGGACGCCTTTCACCGGGCTGCTCCCGCCCATGCGGTGACGGGCATCTCGGGGTTCAACTGCCCCACGCCCGCAGTCACCACCTGATCGCCTTCGTGCAGCCCGGCGCTCACAAGGACGCTGCCGTCGGCGCCATAGCCTGCGACGTCAACCTGACGCAGCGCCGCGCGCTGCTGGGCGGCGTCCAGAACCCACATGGCCGGCGCACCGCCCTTGTCGGTCAACGCGGTCGCCGGCAGGCGGGCAACCGGTACGCTGGCCCCGCCGAAGGCGACGGTTGCCGTCATGCCGAGGGTCAGCAATCCGGTCGGCGCGTCTGGGATCGCGACCTTGACCCGGTAGGTGCGGCTGGCTGGATCGGCCAGGGCGCCGATTTCCCGCACCCGCCCGTGCAGCACCTGGCCCGGCGCCGCCCAGAGCGTGATGGCGGCGTCGCCCGCGGCCCTGACCGCGCCGAGGCGGTTTTCCGGCACGTCCGCCACTATCTCGATCCCATTGAGCTGCGCGACGGTTGCGACGGTCTGACCGGCGGCCACCACTTGCCCGGCCTGGATCGGGACATCGGTGACGATGCCGTCGGCCTCTGCCTTCAGGTCGCCGTAGGCACGCTGGCTGCGGGCCAGGGCGAGCTGCCGGGCCGCTTGCAGCACTCGGGCGTCGGCCATTTGGCTGGCGGCGGTGCGCTTGTCAAATTCGGACGGCAGGTAGGCCGGGGAGGCGCGGCCCAACTGGCCGTAGCGGCCCAGCTCTGCGCGCATATTTGCCAGGTCTGCGGAGGCTGCCTGCAACGCGGCCTCGGCGGCCTGCTCCTGCAGGGTCATGTCGCCCTGGTCCAGGCGGGCCAGCACCTGTCCGGCCTGGACGCGGTCGCCAGGCTCGACCAGGCGCGCCGTTACCTTGCCGGGGACACGGAATCCGAGGTCGGCCTGGACGCGCGCCTGGATGGTGCCAGAGAACACGAGCGGCGACGGGACGGGCTGCACGGTGACGGTTGCGACGCGGACAGGCCGCGGCGGCTCGCCGGCGGCGCATATCAGCAGGGGCAACAGGGCGACAGCTAGGCCGGCACGCATCATGTCACCTCCATCCGCACCCCTACTCCCTAACGTAACAGCGTTCAGTTATCAACGATTAGTTTAAATGTAACGCCTTGGCAGCAGCCAATCGCATTGCCTGGTATCGCCGGGATGCCGGCCGCCATCCCGCCTTTCGGAGCCTGACGGACAATACACCACACTTAGAACCGTTCAATCTACGGTAATGCCCTGATTTGTTGCGAATTGTTCATGAGAGGGTCCGTCCGCGGTGGTAGACGGGGCTGTCCAAAAATTGGTTTAATGGGGTGTTCAAAACCTATTTGAGCGGGGTCCAGGTCGAGCCAGCGGATCCTTTCCGTGCCAGGTGCGTCAGGGCGTTACCCCGCTTCGACGGCATTGAGGCTGCGGCCCTTCCCGCCAGGCACGAAAAAAACCCTCGCCGGCCCTCAACGGCGCTCTCTCAGACAGCCTCTCAGCCGGTGCCCACTCGAATGGGCTTTAATCCGGCTGCAGCAGAAACCCGCGGATGACCGCATCCACCACGACATCAACCAGCCGCCGCGGCTCGGTTTCGACATGATCGGGCTGGTTCAGCAGCAGCATGACCACGCCGTGCAGGCAGGCCCAGAGCGCTTCTGCCACTTCCAAGGGATTGCCGGGGTGGAAAACGCCGGCTTCCATCAGCCCGGCGACGTTAGTTTGCAGCATTCCAAACGACTTGTCCGCGGCTGCTGCCGTGCCGCATGCATTGACGGCCTTGGCATCGAATGTCAGGCGATATTCATCCGGACGGGACAGCGCCAGGTCCACATAGGCGATCAGCCCTGCGCGGAAACGGTCAAGGCGGGGCAGGTCCGGGTGTTGCGAGCTGGCGTAGGCAACTAGCAAAGCTTCGAACATCGCCTCGGCGATGGCGTCCAGGATGGCCGTCTTGTCCGGGAAGTAAACGTAGAGGGCTGTGCTGCTGACCCCAAGCTCGGCGGCGATGCGGCGCATGGTGGCGTGCTGGATGCCGTCTTGCAGGAACAGGCGCTTGGCCGCTTCCAGGATCTCTCCCCGGCGGGACGCGCCTTGGCCACGGGGCTTGCGGGTGCGGGTGTGGGTGAAGACTGCATCCATGTGTGCAAAGATTTTAGATTTATCCCGGGGGCGGGTCAAACTGTTCTGGGCGCAGGCGGGAGTGACCGCGGTCCGGCAAGACCGGCTGTCGGCTGTTCATGCGTGCGCTGACCGTCAATGGCACCTTCAGGTGTTTCCCCGGTGTTCACGGAAGAGGTGGAGGGCTTGCTGGATGGGGGAGCGGAGAAGGAGAACAGCACGCTGCCGGTGGCTGCGTGGTGCCGGACGCGGTGCCAGGAGGGCACGACGAACAGGTCGCGCTTGGTCCACTCCACCGTGACCTCGCCGCCGTCGCGGCGGGTGATGGTGCTGCGTCCCTGTCCCTCGATGGGGGGCGAACGCGGTGGCGTTGGTCGAGCGGTAGGCGGCGGTGGCGAACCCTCCTGGCAGCAGCTGCACGAAGGTGCACATCGTCGCCATGGCGTGGCCGCCGGTGGCCGGTTGCTGTACGCATCTTGAGGCCGTGGCGGGCGTCCCAGGCGTTCTGCCGGCGCATACGCCAGGCCATCGGCGGGGTGATGATGAAATCGCCTTCGTGCATGACCGGGCGCTCGCCGTTAAGGGCGGTGTAGGCGCCGCTGCCTTCCAGCACAAAGCGCAGGGCGCTTTGTGTGTAGCGGTGCGCGGGTGCGACTTCGCCAGGCAGGATGAGCTGGACGCCGGCATAGAGGCTGGTGATGATGCGGGACTGTTCGCGCAGGCTGGGGTTTTCCAGTACCAGGACACGGTTGCCACGATCCCGGCGGACAGGCGTTCCAGCCGATAAGCGAGGGCGGCTGCCCGTTGGTGAAGTAGGCTCGGCAGGGACGGGGCCGATGTTCAAGGCCGGGCCGGCATGCCGGGGAGTTCGCGGCGCGGGACCGGCCGGTGCCGGCCTTCAATGCGCCCTATCGCCGGACCTGGCAGTCCGGGGCTGATCGCCGCTCCGGGCGGTCACGGATAGGGCGCCGCCCACCGCAAGCATGGCGATGGCGACCATGTAGATCACGATGATGGACAGGTCCAACGGGCGGGTGGGGTTTACTCCTCGGACCCGGCTCGTGGGGGGCGCATCGCAGGAGGCGCGTTCACAATGTTTCCGTCACTTTGCGGAGGCTGCGAGGCGCGTCCGGGTCCTCGCCGCGGGCGACGGCGAGGTGGAGCGCCATGAGCTGGAACGGCAGGATTTCGAGCAGGGGGGACAGCTCCTCCGGCGTGCCTTCGGGGAGGATGCAGTCGGCACGGGCGGCTGCGCTGCCGACCACGAACAGGTCCGCCCGCGTGCCGCGCACCCGCTGCAGCACCTGGTCCATTGCGGCGCCGGCGATTCCGCCGGGCACTACGGCCAGCACCGGGACGTGCGGGTCCAGCATCGCCAGCGGGCCGTGCAGCAGGTCGGCGCCGGAGAAGGCCTGGGCGGCGACGTAGCTTGTTTCCATCAGCTTCAACGCGGCCTCGCGTGCGGTTGGGTAGGCGTAGCCGCGCCCGGTCACCACCATGCGGCTGGCGAAGCGGAGGCGGGCGGCCTGGGCCTGCACCGCCGGGCCGGCGCTGTGCAGGAGGGCGTCGCCGGCGTCGGGGAGCGCCAGGGCGGCCTCGCCGGCGCCGCCGCGCAGGTGGTCCACCAGCAGGTAGAGGGCTAGGAGTTGCGCGGTGTAGGACTTGGTTGCGGCCACCGCCTGCTCCGGCCCGGCCATGACATCCAAATGCAGGTCTGCGGCCTGGGCCAGCGGGGAGGCGGGATTGTTGGTGACGGCGAGGGTAAGGCCGCCACCGCGGCGCCCGGCCTCGACGGTGCGCAGCAGGTCGGGAGAGCCGCCGGACTGGCTGACGGCGACCAGCAGCACGTCGCGCATGTCGGGCTGGGCGCCGTAAGCGGTCATGGTGGACGGGGACACGAGGCCGGCGGGCCGGCGCAGCACGATCTCGGTCAGGTACTTGGCGTAAAGTGCTGCGTGGTCGGAGGTGCCGCGGGCCGCGAACAGCAGGAAGCGCGGGCGGGCCGCGGCGATGATGCCCGCCACCGCCGCGATGGCCGCTCGGCCCGCCAGCAGGCGCCGCCAGACGGCGGGCTGCTCCGCGATTTCTGCCGCCATGCGGGCGCCGTGGGTTGGCAGGGATTGCGATGCGGTGGCCACGCGGCAGCTTTCCCCCAAGCCCGGTGGGATGCAAGGGATTCGCCTGTCCATTGGCGTGGTTGGCGCGTTCCTTGCCAGCATGGCGGCGGCATTGGACGCGCTACTGCCGGGGCTGCCATGCCAGGAGCGGCCGGCATGGGAGAAAGCGTTGTGCATCAGCGGCGGATCCCCGAGCCACGTCATGCGCCTTCACCGGGGCCGATGCGTCAGGCTGCCGCTTCCCATTCAATCGCCCGGCGCAGGAACGCCATCCCGAGCGCGGCGAAGCTGGCCACCTCCGCGTTGTCCTTGCCGTATCCGTGTCCGCCGGCGGCCGGCTCGTAGAATAACGCGTCATATCCCAACGCCTGCAGCTTGGCCGCCATCTTGCGAGCGTGGCCGGGGTGGACCCGGTCGTCCCGGCGCGCGGTGGCCAGCAGGATGGGGGGGTAGCGCCGGCCCGGCTCGGCGGCATGATAGGCGGACATCGCGCCCAGGAACGCATCCCAGTCCGGCGTGTTGGGATCGCCGTATTCCGCAACCCAGCTCGCCCCGGCCAGCAGCTTGCTGTAGCGGCGCATGTCAATCAGCGGGATGGTGCAGAACAGGGCGCCGAACCGCTCGGGGTAGCGGGTCAGCATGTTGGCGATCAGCAGCCCGCCGTTGGAGCCGCCCTCGGCGGCAATGCGCTCCGGCCGGGTGACGCCGCGGCGGACTAGGTCGGCGGCTACGGCGGCGAAGTCGTCGTGGCTCAGGCGCTTGCCCTCTCGGCGCCCGGCCTCGTGCCAGCGCGTCCCGAATTCGCCACCGCCGCGGAGGCTGGCGGTCACGGTCGTGCCGCCCCGCTCCAGCCAGAGCTTGCCGGCGGCGATGCGGTAGGCCGGCAGGACCGAAATGCCGAACCCGCCATAGGCCGACAGGTGCACAGGCGCGTCCCCCGTCTCGTTCGCCGGGCCGCACTGGACGTAGGGGATGCGCTCGCCGTCGGTTGAGACCGCCTCGTGCCGGGTGACCGTCAGGCCGGCGGCGTCGAAGGCCGGCGGCAACCGCTTCAGGACCTCCGGCGCGGCCAGCCCCGGCCGGGTCAGCAGCAGGGTTGGCGGCGTTACCGGGTCCTGCGCCATCGCCAGCAGCGAGCCGTCGCCTTCCTCGTACTCCACATCGAGCGGCCAGGCGTTCACCGTTCCGGTTGGCGGCAGTCCGGCGAGTTCGTCCGCCTCCCAGGTTCCCGGCGTGACGACGACGAACACCGGGCGCAGTTCGTCCAGGATGCTCAGCACGAGGCGGCCCGCGAGCCAGAAGAAGCCCTGCAGCGAGCGGCGCGGCGTCGGTTCGAATATGACCGTGAGCCGTCGCTCGCCGGCAAGGAAGGCGCTCAGGCCGGTGACGGCGATGGTGTCGGGGGGGAATGTTTGCCCGCCTGCTGTCCACTCGGTCCGCCCGGCCACCGCCAGCCAGTCGTCTTGCCATTGAAAGCGGGCATCCTCCGGCAGCTCGATCCGCTGCTGCGGGCCAGTGCGGTCGCCGAGCCAGACGCGCACGTCGAAGAAGCCTGGCTTTTCGTTGAACACCAGCCGGCCGTCGCGACGGTCGTAGCTGCCCCAGGCGCTCATATTGGCCGGGTCGGTCTTGAACAGCGGCGGCGACGCCGACCAGTCCTCGCCGCGGCGCCACAGCCGGACGGTGCTGGCGTAGCCCGACTGCGTCTCGCCGCCCAGCGCGGAGGACAGCAGCAGCGTGTCTGTGTCCAGCCAGGCCACTCCGCTCTTGGCTTCGGGCAGCACGAATCCGCCGCGGACGAACTGGCGGGTCAGGAGATCGAACTCGCGCAATACGGCGGCGTCGCTTCCGCCGCGCGACAGCCGGACCAGGGCGCGGGCATGGCCGGGCGGCAGGGTCGCGGCGCCCTGCCAGATCCAGTCCTCGCCCTCGGCGGCGGCGAGCGCGTCGAGATCCAGCAAGGTTTCCCATTCCGGTGCCGGTGTCCGGTACGAGCCGAGCGTGGCCCGGCGCCATAGCCCGCGCGGCTGCGCCGCGTCGCGCCAGAAGTTGTAGAGCAGCCCGCCGCGGCGCGCCGGCACCGGCAGGTTATCGGGCCGGTCCAGCAGCACCCGGAGCGTCTGGCGATCCCGTTCGTAGCGCGCGTCCGCAAGCCGGGCGACGGTGTCCGCCGTGCGTGCGTCGGCCCAGGCGGTCGCTTGCCCGCCCTCGATCTCCTCAAGCCAGAGGTATGGATCGTCGTCGGGTGCGGAGAGGGTCGGGCGCGGGTCGGTCATGGCCCGGTTATCGCCGAAATGCCGGGCGGCCGCTACGCCGGGCGCGTTTGCCGGCGTGGTTCACGGTCGCAAGCAGGCGGCGACTCCGCGATGCGCCGCCGGTTCCCAGGTCCGGCAGTGGTTGGCACGGGTGCGATTGTGTGACCGATGCGGCGATGTGATGCTGCGGGGCGCGGTCCGAATGGCGTGGCGCATCAACCGTTCCGCCGGGGGTGGCTACGAGGAGAGCCGGTGCTGACGAAGCGCCAGATGCGGCTGGGCCCCTCCATGTGCTATTTGGGCTACCACGATGCGGCCGGGCGGCATCCGGAGGTGCCGGCGGGCGGGTCGTCCGATTACGGGCATTTTCTCCGCTGCGCCCAGCGCGCGGAGGAGGGTCTGTTCGACATGGTATTCTTCGCCTACGGCGTCGGCGTGCGCGCCAACGACGACCCGCCGGGCTCGCTCAGCCACTTCAACGGCAGCGTCGAACTGGAGCCGCTGACGCTGCTGGCCGCGCTCGCGCCGATGACCCGGCGCATCGGCCTCATGAGCACCGCCAGCGCCACCTACAACGAGCCGTATCACGTCACACGGAAGTTTGCCTCGCTCGACGACATCAGCGGCGGCCGGGCGGGGTGGAACATCGTCACCTCCTGGTCCGAGCAGGAGGCGTGGAACTTCAGCCGGGACACGCACCTCGACTACGACACGCGGTATGACCGTGCCCGCGAGTTCGTGGAGGTGGTGACGGGGCTGTGGGACAGTTGGGCGCCGGATGCCTTCGTGCACGACAAGGCGACGGAGCGGTTCTACGACCCGGCGAGGCTGCATACGCTGCATCACCGGGGCAAGCACTTCCAGGTGCGCGAGCGGACAAGCGGTCAACGCCTTCCCCCACCACGCGGTGCTGCGAGACGGCGTATGACGCTTCGCTCATACGCCCTACGAGACTTACCGGGAGAACGGTCAGAGCGGATGGCCGTTGGTATGACACGGCGCTTGCCGCCGGCGGGTTTACCGTCACACTGAACCCTGAGCCGGGCCGGCGGTTCGCGGCGTCCGCGTCGCGGGCCATGCTGGCCGGGCATAAGGAGGGAAAGGCAGATGCCCACCTACGCCAGCGACTTCCGCGGGGAGCGGCACCGCTTTGCCGACCTGCGGGCGGTGCTTGCCTGTGCATCGCCCCGCCGGTCGGGCGACGAGTTGGCGGGACTGGCGGCAGCGAGCGACGCTCAGAGGGTGGCCGCCCGGTCCGTGCTGGCCGACCTGCCGCTGCGCGTGTTCCTTGACGAGCCGCTGGTTCCCTATGAGGCCGATGAGGTCAGCCGCCTGATCCTGGACACGCATGACGCAGCGGGCTTTGCGGCGCTGTCGCACCTGACGGTGGGCGGATTGCGGGACTGGCTGCTGTCCTATGACGCGACGCCGGCGGCTCTGGCCGCGGCGGCCCCGGCGCTGACGCCCGAGATGGTTGCCGCGGTGTCCAAGCTGATGCGGAACCAGGACCTGATCGCGGTGGCCAGCCGGTGCCGGGTCACGACGGCGTTCCGCACCACGCTGGGCCTGCCGGGGCGGTTGGGCAGCCGGCTGCAGCCGAATCACCCCACCGATGACCTGCACGGCATTGCGGCGGCGACGCTGGACGGGCTGCTGTATGGCGTGGGCGACGCGGTGATCGGGGTGAACCCGGCGACGGACAGCGTGCCGAACTGCATCGCCATCCTGGACATGCTTGAGGGCTTGCGGCTGCGGCACGAGATCCCGGTGCAGAGCTGCGTGCTGACCCATGTCACCAACGCCATCGAGATCATGCGCCGCGGCGCTCCGGTGGACCTGGTGTTCCAGTCCATTGCGGGGACGGAGGCGGCGAATGCCGGGTTCGGCGTCAACCTCGGCATCCTGCGGGAGGCGCAGGAGGCGGCGTTGGCGCTGGACCGCGGCGAGGCCGGGCGCAACGTCATGTACTTCGAGACGGGGCAGGGCGCGGCGCTGTCGGCCGGGGCGCATTGCGGCATGGACCAGCAGACGGCGGAGGCTCGGGCCTATGCGGTGGCACGCGCCTTCGACCCGCTGCTGGTCAACACCGTCGTCGGCTTCATCGGGCCGGAGTATCTGTATGACGGCAAGCAGATCATCCGGGCGGGGCTGGAGGACCACTTCTGCGCCAAGCTGCTGGGCGTGCCGATGGGCTGCGACGTTTGCTACACCAACCATGCCGAGGCCGACCAGGACGACATGGATACGTTGATGACGCTGCTGACGGTGGCGGGCGTCACGTTCCTGATCGCGGTGCCCGGCGCCGACGACGTGATGCTGAGCTACCAGAGCGCCAGCTTCCACGACATGCTGTATCTGCGCGAGCAGTTCGGCGTGCGGGCCGCGCCGGAGTTCGAGGACTGGCTGGAGCGGATGCAAATGAAGGACCGGGCTGGGCGCATCCGGCAGGCTGCGCCTCAGGCGGTGCGGATGCTGGCGCTGGCCGATCCGGACCCGTTCGATGCCCCGCGCTGACCCGCCGGCGCCGGACATCTGGGCGCGGCTGCGCGGCACGACGCGGGCGCGGATCGGGCTGGGCCGGGTTGGCAATGCGCTGCCGCTGGCGGAGGTGCTGGCGTTCCAGCTTGCCCATGCGCGGGCTCGGGATGCCGTGCATACGCCGCTGAATGCCGAGGCGGTCCGGCTGGGACTCCTGCCCGGTCGCAGCGTGACAGTGCGGAGTGCCGCTGGGGACCGTAACATCTACTTGCGGCGGCCGGACCTGGGCCGGACGCTGGACCCTGGCTGCCGCGATGTTCTGGCAGCGGTGCGGCAGCCAGAGGGCGGGTGGGACGCGATGTTCGTCGTGGCGGACGGGCTGTCTCCGGTCGGGGTGCAGCAGCACGCGGTGCCGTTGGTGCGAGCCTGCGTAGCGCTGCTGCCGGGCTGGGCCTTGGCGCCGGTGGTCATTGCCACGCAGGCGCGGGTGGCGCTGGGCGACGAGGTTGCCGAGCGGATCGGGGCGCGGCTTTGCGTTGTGCTGGTTGGGGAAAGACCGGGGCTGAGCGTGGCCAACAGCGTCGGCGCCTACCTGACCTATGCGCCGCGTATGGGACGGCGGGATTCCGAGCGCAACTGCGTGTCGAACATCCATGAGGGCGGCCTGTCCTACCGGTCGGCGGCGGAGGTGCTGGCATGGCTGATGACGGAGGCGAGCCGGCGCAAGCTGACGGGGGTCGAGCTGAAGGACGACCGCGCCGCCCTGCCGGATGCGGTCATGTCCCGGATCGGCTAGGAACAGCAGACCGGTGCGTTCCCCCGGGTCCGGAGGCGGCGATGCCTACCGGTGTATTTGGCGTGGGGCGCTGCCGCCGCACGTCGATAGGGTCTGATGCGGGGATGGGCGCATTCCACCGCCTCACGCCATCGTCACACGGCAGGTGCGCCGGGCCTGGCAAATCCTCTGCTGCCGGCATGGACCCGGGTCAGCAATTCTAAGTGGCTGCTGACGGTTGTGGGTTCCGCTGTGCTGCATGGTGTGATTCAAGCTCTGGATGGAGCTTCTGGACACCCTTGTTGCGGGCGTGCGCTCGGCTTGCGCGGCCTTCCCTG
>JAABUK010008772.1_pt1 | contig 14061 bp, 15 predicted proteins | sample 5559141 | NCBI WGS metagenome assembly JAABUK01 (sample SAMN10711869, study PRJNA513367) | rock metagenome | isolation source: Antarctica rocks | place: Antarctica: Victoria Land, Pudding Butte nord | collected 2016-01-03
CGCCCTCACCGACACCGCGGCAAAGATCGTGATCCTCATCTCGACCGTCGGGCAGCTGTTCTGCGGCGCGGCGTGCCTCACAAGCGCATCGCGCATGTGCTTCGCCTTCTCGCGAGACCGCGGCCTACCCGCTTCCAAGAGCCTGTCCAAAGTCAACGAGAAGGGGGTGCCGCGCAATGCCGTCCTCGTGATGGCGACTGCGGCGCTCTTGATCACGCTGCCCGCGCTCAAGGGCGACGGAGGGGTGCCCTTCGCGTTCTTCGCCGTCGTCTCGATCGCGGTGATCGGGCTCTACATCGCCTACGTGATCCCGATCTACCTGCGTTGGCGCACGGGGGACGAGTTCGAGACGGGACCGTGGACGCTTGGCAGGAAGTACCGCTGGATGAATCCGCTGGCCACCCTGTGGGTCGGGATCATCACGATCATCTTCTGCCTGCCGTTCGTGCCCGCGGCTGTGCCGGGCAACAAGGACTTCGATCTGAAGTCGGTCAACTACGCGCCCGTCATGGTCATCCTGCTCCTCGTGATCGTCGGGACCTGGTGGAAGGTGAGCGCACACAAGACCTTCCAGGGCACGGTGCGCCAGGTCGACCTGGACGAGGCGGGCCTGGCCAAGGAGATCAGTTGACCGTCCGCGTAGCCTCCTTCGCGTGACGGTGGAAGAGCTCAAGCAGGCGGTCGCCGCGGGCACGGTCGACACCGTGCTGCTGGCAATCGCCGACATGGAAGGCCGGCTGCAGGGCAAGCGGCTGACCGCGAGCCATTTCCTCGAGGAGGTGCTCGAGCACGGGGCGGAGGGGTGCAACTACCTGCTGGCCGTGGACGTGGACATGGAGACCGTCGACGGCTATGAGATGGCCTCGTGGGAGCGCGGCTACGGCGACTTCGAGATGAAGCCCGATCTCGACACCCTGCGGCCGATCCCGTGGCTGCCGGGCACCGTACTCGTCATGGCCGACCTCCAGTGGAGCGAGGGGGAGGAGGTCGTGGCTTCGCCGCGTCAGATCCTGCGCCGCCAGCTCGCCCGCCTGGCCGACCGCGGGCTCACGGCGATGGCCGGCACCGAGCTGGAGTTCATGCTGTTTAGGAACACTTATGAGGACGCGTGGCGGCGCGGCTACCGCGACCTCGAGCCGGCCAACCTCTACAAGGTCGACTACTCGCTGCTCGGCACCTCGCGCGTGGAGCCGCTGATCCGCCGGATCCGCAACGAGATGGGCGGCGCCGGCATGCGGGTCGAGAACTCCAAAGGCGAGTGCAACTTCGGCCAGCATGAGATCAACTTCCACTACGACGAGGCGCTGAAGGCGTGCGACGAGCACGCCATCTACAAGAACGGCGCGAAGGAGATCGCGGCGCAGGAAGAGATGGCCATCACCTTCATCGCCAAGTTCAACGAGCTCGAAGGCAACTCGTGCCACATCCACTGCTCGCTCGGCAAGAACGGCAAGAACGCCTTTGGCGACGACCGCCAGCTGTTCGACCGGTTCGTGGCCGGCCAGATCGCATGTATGCGCGAGCTCACCCTGTTCTTCGCGCCCCAGATCAACTCGTACAAGCGCTTTGCCGAGGGCTCGTTCGCCCCGACGGCCGTGGCGTGGGGCGAGGACAACCGTACGTGCGCCCTGCGCGCGGTGGGCCACGGCCAGTCGCTGCGGATCGAGAACCGCCTGCCGGGCGCCGACGTGAATCCGTACCTGGCGCTGGCGGCCATGATCGCCGCCGGGCTGCATGGGATCGACTCCGAGCTCGAGCTCGAGCCGCCGCTTCAGGGCAACGCCTACACCGCCGGCCGCGAGCAGGTGCCGGGCGACCTGGCTTCGGCCCGCGAGCTGTTCGCCGGCAGCGAGCTGGCGCGCGAGGCCTTCGGCCAGGACGTGGTCGACCACTATCTGAACCACGCTGACGTCGAGCTCAAGGCGTTCCAGGCGGCCGTGACCGACTGGGAGAAGATCCGAGGCTTCGAGCGGCTTTGAGTATCGCCGTCGGGATCTGTGCCGCCATCGAGCGGGTGCGGTGGGGCGCGTGGGACACCGAGGTGCACCTCGCGCCACGCAACTATGCGCGGGCCGTTCAGGACGCGGGGGCCGTCGCGCTGATCCTGCCGCCCGATGACGAGGCCGCCGAGAACCCGGCGTTGCTGCTCGATCACCTCGACTGCCTGATGCTGGCCGGGGGCTCCGACGTCGACGCCGCCACCTACGGCGCCAAGCCGCATGACCAGACGAAGAACACCTGGCCCGAGCGCGACCGCTTCGAGCTCGCATTGGCCCACGCTGCGCTTCAGCGCGACATGCCGGTGCTTGGCATCTGTCGGGGCATGCAGATGCTCAACGTCGTGTGCGGCGGCACGATCGACCAGCACCTGCCCGACTCGCTCGGCCACGAGGACCACCGTCACACGCCCGGCACGTTCGGCGACCACGAGGTCGCCCTGGACCCCAGGTCGCTGGCGGCGAAGGCCGTGGGCTTCGAGCAGGTGGCGGTCAAGAGCCACCACCACCAAGGGGTCGACGAGATCGGTGATGGGCTCGCTGTCACCGGCCGTTCGCAGCCCGACGGGGTCGTCGAAGCGCTCGAGCTGCCCGACAAGGCCTACGCGCTCGGCGTGCTCTGGCACCCCGAGGAGGACGTCACGAGCGCCATCGTCCAGTCGCTCGTGTACGCCGCCCGGGCGAAGGGGGCTTCGTGACGATCGCCGTGGTCGAGCCGGCCACCGCCGAGGTCATGGCCGAGATCCCGCGCGCGGGCGCGGAGGAGGTCGATGCCGCGGTGGCCCGCGCGCGCGCCGCGTTCCCGGCATGGCGCGCTGTTGATCCCGCTGACCGCTCCGTGATCCTGCGCCGCCTGGCCGACGCGATCGAGACGCGGCTCGAGGATCTCGCGGTGCTCGAGGCCCGCAACGCCGGCAAGCCGATCGGCGACGCCCGCGGCGAGATAGGCATGGTGGTCGAGACCTTCCGCTACTACGCGGGCGCCCCCGAGCGCCTGCTTGGCGACACGATTCCGGTGGCGGGCGGGATCGACATGACCTTCCGCGAGCCGCTCGGCGTGGTGGGCCTGATCGTGCCGTGGAACTTCCCGCTCGTGATCGCGGCCTGGAAGCTCGGCCCGGCGCTGGCGGCCGGTAACACAGTTGTGCTCAAGCCCGCCGAGCTCACGCCGCTGACCGCGGTTGAGCTGGAGCGGATCGCGCTCGAGGCCGGGCTGCCCGAGGGCGTACTCAACGTGGTGGCCGGTCCCGGCAGCGTGTGCGGCCAGCGGCTGGTCGAGCACCCCGACGTGGCCAAGGTCGCCTTCACCGGCTCGACCGAGGTCGGCCGCGGCATCGCGCGCGGGGCGGCCGACCAGATCAAACGCGTGACGCTGGAGCTGGGGGGCAAGTCCGCCAACGTGGTGTTCGCCGACGCCGATCTCGACGCCGCCGCGGCCGCCGCGCCGATGTCGGTCTTCGGCAACGCCGGCCAGGACTGCTGCGCACGCTCGCGGATCCTGGTGCAGCGCGAGGCCATGGACGAGTTCGTCGAGCGGCTGACGGCCGCCGTGGCCGGCGTGCGCGTGGGCGATCCCCTGGACGAGGCCACGCAGATGGGCCCGCTGATCTCCGCGGCCCACCGCGAGGATGTCGCGTCGTTCGTGCCCGAGGACGCGCCCGTGGTCGCGCGCGGCAGCGCACCCGACGGTCCGGGCTTCTGGTACCCGCCCACCGTGCTGGCGCCGGTCGACAACCACGACCGTGCGGCCGTCGAGGAGATCTTCGGCCCGGTGGTATGCGTGATCGCCTTTACCGACGAGGCCGACGCCGTGGCCAAGGCAAATGACACGATCTACGGGCTGTCGGGGTCGGTCTGGACGCGCGACGGCGCGAAGGCATTGCGGATGGCGCGCGCGGTGGAAACCGGCGTGCTCTCGGTCAACTCGAACACCTCGGTGCGGGTGAGCACGCCGTTCGGCGGCTTCAAGCAGTCGGGCGTTGGCCGCGAGCTCGGCCCGCACGCCCTGGACCACTACACAGAGGTAAAGAACGTCTACTTCGCGACGGGGGGCTAATGGGAAGGCTTGACGGCAAAGTCTGTGTGATCACCGGCACCGCCAGCGGCATCGGCGCCGAGATGGCGCGCGTGTTCAAGGGCGAGGGCGCCGCCGTGGTCGGCGTCGACCTGAACGAGTCCGAGGCGGTGGACATCAACATCCGCGCCGACGTGACCGACGAGCAGCAGGTTGCCGGCATGTACGGTCGCGCCAAGCAGGAGTTCGGGTACGTGGACGTGCTGGTGAACAACGCCGGCATCAACCCGCCAGAGGACATGGGGGTGACCGACACGCCCATCGAGACGTGGCAGTGGGTGCAGGACGTCAACGTGCGGAGCGTGTTCCTATGCTGCAAGCACGGCATCCCGCATCTGCTCGAGGCGGGCGGTGGGTCGGTGATCAACACGGCGTCGTTCGTGGCCGTGATGGGTGCCGCCACCTCGCAGATCTCCTACACGGCATCCAAGGGGGCGGTGCTGGCCATGTCGCGCGAGATGGGCGTGCAGTTCGCCCGCCAGAACGTGCGGGTGAACGCGCTGTGCCCGGGACCGGTGGACACACCTCTGCTCCAAGAGCTGTTCGCCTCCGATCCCGCCAAGGCCGCGCGCCGCATGGTGCACGTGCCGCCGGGCCGGTTCGGTGAGGCGCGCGAGGTGGCCGACGCCGCGCTGTTTTTGGCCTCGGACGAGTCGACCTACGTCAACGCCACCACGTTCCTAGTGGACGGCGGCCTGTCGGGCGCCTACGTGACGCCCGAGTAGTCGCGCGCGGCATCGAGGAACCGTCCGAACAGCGCCCGGCCGAGGTCGTGCCAGGGGTCGATGAGCTCGTCGGTCTGGGCCTGGAGTGTGCGTGGGTCGATGCCCATCGCGATCGCATCGGGGTCTGACCGGTAGTCCTCGATCCAGTGCGTGGCATCGGCCGAGGACACCTCGGCGTGAAACTGGATCGCCCACGCGGGAGCCTCCGCGAGGCGGTATGCCTGCAACGCCGCGTCGCTGCGCGCCAGGATGGTCGCGCCGTCCGGGGGCACGGCCTCGTAGGAGTGCCACTGAAAGCTGGTGAAACGGTCCGGCAGGCCGCCCATCACGGGGTCGGCGCCGGCGGCCTCGGTCAGCTCGATCTCGTACCAGCCGATCTCCGGTGGCGTCGTCCTGCGCACGGACCCGCCGGCGGCCTGCGCGAGCAGCTGGGCGCCGAGGCAGACGCCGAGTGTCGGCACCCGGCGCCGCACCAGATCTGCCACGACGGCGACCTCGACGCCGAGCCACGGATGCCGCTCGGCCTGGTGCACGTTGATCGCGCCCCCGAGCACCAGCGCCGCGTCGATCCGATCGAGCGTGGGAGGGGGCTCGCGGTCGGCGTGCCAGGCCGCCACGTCGGCGCCGTCGGCTTGGAATACGCCGGGCCCGGCGTCGTCCTGATGGATTATCTGAAGCAGCCGCACGGGGCCAGTCTGCCTGTCAAGATCGCCCCGTGCGCTTCGGCCTCGCGATGTTTCCCGCCGACTACGCCGCCCGCCCGGACGAGGTGGCGGTCATGGCCGAGCAGCGTGGCTTCGACTGCCTGCTCTTTCCCGAGCACACCCACATACCCGCGAGTCGCGCCACGCCGTATCCCGCGGGCGGAGAGTTGCCGCAGGAGTACAGCCACACGATCGATCCCTTCGTCGCGTGTACCGCCGCGGCCGCCGCCACCACCACGCTGCTGGTGGGCACCGGCATCTGCCTCGTGGTCGAGCGCGATCCGATCATCACCGCCAAGGAGGCGGCCTCCGTCGACCACCTCTCGGCCGGGCGGTTCCTGTTCGGCGTGGGCGCCGGCTGGAACGTCGAGGAGATGGCCAACCACGGCACCGACGCCTCCAAGCGCTTCGGGCTGATGCGCGAGCGTGTCGAGGCGATCAAGGCGATCTGGACCCAGGAAGAGGCCTCCTACCACGGCAAGCATGTGGAGTTCGACCGGATCTGGTCGTGGCCCAAGCCCGTGCAGGACCCCCACCCGCCCGTGTTGCTCGGCGGCAACGGGCGCACCGTCGGCGACCGTGTGCTCGCCTTTGCCGACGAGTGGATGCCAAACCGCATCGGCGACGACGAGAAGATCGCCGCGCGGATCGAGAAGCTCATCCGGCGTGGCCGCGACGAGGCCGCGCGCGACATCGCAGTGACGCTGTCGGTGGCTCCCACCGAGCCGGAGCTGATCGAACGCTACGCGCAGGCCGGCGTGCACCGCTGCGTCTGGTATCTGCCGCCGCGCGACCTCGGGTCGGTGGAGCGGGCACTCGACAGGTACGCGAAGGCCGTGCGGGCCTACGGCGTCTAGCCCGAGCCTCGGAGGTCGGTCAAGGTCGCGCCCGCGCTGCCGATACCCCAATGAGGTTCCAGACACGTGACTTCGAGCCACACATCCCTTTTGGGCACTCCAGCCGAGATGCGGCTCGGGGGGCGGATCGCCGGGCTGCTGTTCCTTACCGCCGGGGTCACGATGCCGCTGATCGCGGTGTTGCCCGGCGGCAGCTCCACGCACTGGGGCTGGATCGCGGCGATCTGCGCGGGCTGCATCGCCTGGGCCACCTGCTGTCTCACGTTCATCGACTTCGAGCGCGTGCATCCCGCCGTCTTCCTGGTGCCGGCGGCCCTGGCGCTGGCGCTCATCGCGGGCCTCATGGCGTGTACAGGAGGCGCGGACTCGCCGGCGCGCTTCTACCTCTTCTTCGTGCTGGTGTACGTGGCCGCGTTCTACCCACCGCGCCAGGCCTATCCGTTCCTGGCTGGATGCGTGTTGGCTCAGGCAAGCCCCCTGGCCTATGACCCATCCTCGACGGACGGCCAGTACATCGGCGAGCTGCTGGTGACGGGGATCACCTTCCTCGCGCTTGGCACCGTCATCCTGAAGGGCAAGGCGCTGCTCACCCAACTGCGCACCGACGCCGACGAGCTGGCCCGCCACGACCCGCTCACGGGCCTGGCCAACCGCCGGGCCATGATGGGGTGGCTGAACACCCACCTGGGTGAGAGCGACGATTCCCCGCTGGGGCTCGTGCTCGTCGACCTCGACGGCTTCAAGGACGTCAACACGCTGCACGGCTACCAGGAGGGCGACCGCGCGCTCTGCGAGGCGGCCCGCGCGTTGGAGGGCTGCGTGCGTACGGACGATCTCGTGGCCCGGCTTGGCGGCGACGAGTTCGCCGTGCTGGTTGCGGGTAGCGAAACCGATCAGGTCGCCAACGTTGGGCGGGAGGTGGTGCGTTGCATGCGCGCGATGAACCACCGGCTGGCGCTGCCCGGAGTGCGCCTGACCGCCAGCGTCGGCTGGGTCGTCTACCCCAACCACGCCACCTCGATCGAGGAGCTTGTCAAGGTGGCCGACAACTGCCTGCGAGACGCCAAGGCCGCTGGCAAGGACCGTGCATTCAGCATGGACGACGCGATCCGCCCAGAGCTCGTCTCCTAGCGCCGCGGCGCCCCCACTAACGTGGGCCACATGATCGCTCAACGCCCACTCGGAAGCCAAGGACTCGTTACCTCCGCCCAGGGCCTGGGCTGTATGGGCATGTCGGAGTTCTACGGCGAGGGCGACGACGAGGAGTCGGTCGCCACCATCCACCGGGCCATCGAGCTCGGCGTCACCTTCCTCGACACCGCCGCCATGTACGGCCAGGGCGCGAACGAGCAGCTCGTGGGACGCGCGATAGCCGATCGCCGCGACGAGGTCGTGCTTGCCACGAAGTTCGGCATCGTGCGCGGCGGCGATCCGGCCGACCGCAGCATCAACGGCCGCCCCGAGTACGTGAAGCAGTCGTGCGAGGAGTCGCTGCGCCGCCTGGGCCTCGACCATATCGATCTCTTCTACCAGCACCGGGTGGACTCAGAGACGCCGATCGAGGAGACCGTCGGCGCCATGGGCGAGCTCGTCGCGGCCGGCAAGGTCCGCTACCTGGGCCTGTCGGAAGCGGCGCCCGACACCATCCGGCGCGCACATGCCGTGCACCCGATCTCGGCCCTGCAGACCGAGTACTCGCTCTGGACCCGCCACGTCGAGGACGAGCTGCTCGACACCGTGCGCGATCTCGGCATCGGCTTCGTGGCCTACAGCCCGCTGGGCCGAGGCTTTCTCACCGGTCGGTTCAAGTCCGCCGACGCCTTCGGCGAGGGCGACTTCCGCGGCCAGAGCGCGCGCTTCTCCGGCGACAACCTCGACCGCAACCTCGAGCTGGTGGCAAAGGTCGAGCAGATCGCGGCCGATAAGGACGTCAAGCCGGGCCAGCTCGCGCTCGCGTGGGTGCACGCCCAGGGCGAGGACCTCTTCCCGATCCCCGGCACCAAGCGCCGCACCTATCTCGAAGAGAACGCCGCTGCATTCGAGATCGAGCTGACCGCCGAGGATCTCGCCGCGCTTGACGAGGCCGTGCCGGCCGGAGCCGCGGCCGGCGAGCGCTATCCGTCGGACCCGGAGGCCTGAGCCGCGCTCAGGCCTCGGCCAGCGTCCGGGCTGCAGCCAGGGCGCGGTCGGCGGCGTCATCGAGTGGCATCGGGGCGCCGAACACCGCCAGCGCGGCGTCGCCCTGGAACTTGTTGATCCAGCCGTGGTGGTCCTCGACAACCTCCACCACCACGGCGAAGAAGCGGTTGAGCATCTCCACGACATCGTGCGGCGGACGCTCCGACGCCGACGTGGTCGAGCCAACCACGTCGGTGAACAGGACGGCCACGTGCGCGGTCTCTGCACCCATGTCTCGGTGTCGAAGTCGCCGTCCTCGACCTTGATGAGCGCGTCGCGAACGGAGATCACGGGATCGGCCGTGCCCCGCGCGGCCTGCCAGGTCACGAGCAGCCCGATCACCAGCGTGACCCGCCGAGGCCCAGTGTCGTGATGGCAAGCTGGGTCTCTGACACGTCGCGGCCGGCCAGGACAGCAATCGCCACGAGGCCGAGGCCGAACACCGGCACGCCGGTCCCGAGCGCCCACGCAAGCAGCGATCGCACCACGATGCCGGGCAGGGTGGTGCGGGCGGGCGCGCCGTCGGCCAGCGCACGCGCGACGGCCGGTCGCATCAACCGTTCGGTCAGCAGGTAACAGACCGCGCAGGTGGTCAGCCCACCAAGCGCCACGATGATTGCAACCACGATCTGGTTCTCGATCTGGGCTGGGGCACCACGAACAGGGCCAGGATCAGGACCACCAGCCCGCCGGTCAGGTTGGCGATCGAGATCGCGGGCACCATCAGGGCGGTCGCGCGCCTTGCGATGGTCGTGCCGGAGTCCTCCGGGCTGCCGTCGACCAGGCGGCGTATCGGTCGGAGGCGCCTCACGACACCCACCCACCCTATCACGATTAAGAAGGGCTTAGGTACGCCCGCGAGAGTCACCGCCATGAAAGAGATACTCGCCATAACCGAAGCCCCCGAACGCGACCAAGTGCTCCTGGCCGAGCTGGCGTTGCGCGATGCCGACAAGGTCACGATCCTGATGCCGGGCTGCCGGCCCGAGGCAGACACCGAATCCTCGAACCGCCTGGCCGAGCTGGTGGCTCGCGCCGAGTTCGTCACCGACGCCACCGTCGTCGGCATGGGGGCAACCGAGGTCGCCATCGAGCGCTCCGACTTCGACTACGTGATCCACGCCGGCGCCCCGTCGCAGCCGTCGCTGCTCGAGCGCCTCGGCATAACCCTGACGCGGCGCGGCGCCTCGCGCAGCCCCCTGCGGCCGGCACTCCACTAGACAAGCGGCGTTCAGTCGGCCAGCTGGCCGCGCAGCCGCTCGCGCAGCTCGGCTACCGGCACAAGCGCCACGAGCACCACGGTCGAAGAACAGCTCCAGCGGCGTGACCGACTCGTCCGTCTTCGCGACGGCGGTCACATGCGGCGCGTGGGGGTGGGAGACGGTCGGCACCGTCGCCATCATCCCAAGTCGAGCAGAGCCAGCTTCTTTGCTCGCGGCAGGCGTTTGATCCGCGCCTCCTCGCGCATCGCCGCCGAACGCGTCTCGACCGCGCACGACCAGGCCAGGGTCACCGGCAGACGCGACCGGGTGTAGCGGCTGGCGGTGCCGGCAGCGTGGGCGGCGATGCGGCGATCGAGGTCGGTGGTCCACCCGCAGTAGAGGCTGCCGTCGGCGCAGCGCAGCAGGTAGACCAATGCTTCAGGCTCGGCCATCGGCTCAGCTCGGCGGCGGGCCGTCCGCGGTCAGGTGCTCGCCGATCCAGTCGTCCAGGATCTGCCAGCGCGCGTACAGCCACGTCACGCGCTCCTGCTCCGACTCCGGCACCTCAGCGCCGGGGTAGCGCCAGAACTTCACCCGGATCGTGGTACCGGCCAGGCTGCCTCGCCAGATGTCAGAGATCCCACGCAGGCCGTCGAAGCCTACGTGCCCGCAGAACACGACATCGGTGCCGGCGGCCTCGTCGAGAAGCGCGAGTGGTCCGCTCAGCCGCGGCGGCAGCACGTGCTGGAGGCGGTTTGCCATCGGCGAGATCTCGGGCTGGCGTTCGGCGATAGCCGCCTTGGCCTTTGCCAGCTTCTTTGCGGTGCAGCGCGTGCCCTCGGGATACATGAGCACCCCCTCACGGCTGTCGGGCCCGAGATCGCGCGCGAGTCCCCGCAGCGCCGCGGCCTCGGCTTCGGGATCGTCGGAGGCGCGCCGGACGAAGTAGCTGGGCACCCAGCGCCCGCCGATGTCGATGATCGGCAGGCTCTCGAGCTCCTTCTTGATCACGAAGCGCAAGCCCATCCGGTGGGCACGGCCCGCGGTGTAGTCGGGCAGCGCGTTGTCGATCAGGCTGGCGTGGCGCATGAACATGATCAGCGGTCCGGGGCCGGCCAGCTCGATGTCATCGACCTCGAACCCCACTCCGAACACCACGCGCACTCCGCCGATGTGGCTGCGCATCCAGTGGGCCCGCAACCCGTAGAGCAACCGGCGGCGGCGGGTCGAGCCGTACGAGCTCGACAGCTTGATGGCCAGCAATCCGAGGAGCACGCGCATCTCGGACAACAGGAACCACCAGCCGATGGCCACCAGTCGCGCCGCCATCCACGGCTTGCGGCTCTTCAGCCACAGCACGAGATCGACGGCCGCGGCCAGCACGATCAGCACCGGGAACAGGACCGTCACGAGCCCAAAGGACACGAACTCGATCGCGATCCCGCGCGTGCGCCGCAAGATGCGTGCGCCCCGCGGGCCCTCGTCGGGGAACAAGGGGCCCTGCGTGGTGCCGTACACGCTCAAGCGACGACGCGCAGGTGCCGGTAGGGCTTGTTGCGCAGCTCGCGGGCGACGGCTTCCAGCATTCGCTCCTCATCGCGCACCTGGCCGTCGGTGATCGCGTCGATCAGCCCACGTTTGCGCTGGAGCAGCTCGGCCATCGTCTCATCGATGGTGTTGGGCGCGAGCAGGTACCAGGCTGTGACGGCGCTCTCCTGGCCGATCCGGTGCAGCCGGTCCTCGGCCTGGTCGTGGCGCGCGGGTGTCCAGTCCAGCTCGAGGAAGGCGACGTTGGAGGCACGCGTGAGCGTGAGGCCCTGCGAGGCCGCCTTGAGCGAGCAGACGATCAGCCTTGGCCCGTCCTCCTCCTGGAACGCGTCGACGGCCTGCTGGCGGCGCTCGGTGGAGTCGGCGCCCAGGATGTGCAGTGCGTTGGGGAAGTGGGCGATCACGGCCTTCTGGATCGCGATGTGCTCGGCGAACACCACCAGCGGCTCGTCGGAGGCCATGAAGTCCTCGATCCACGCGAGCGCGCTTGGCAGCTTGCCGTCGGCGGCCAGCTGGCGCAGGCTGTTCAGACGCACGAGCTGCTCGGCGCGTGCGGCGGCGGCGATCTTCGCGTCCATCGTCTTCAAGTCGATCGGAAGGCTCTGGAGCCAGGCGATCACGTCGGACTCCGCCAGCCGGTAGTCCTCCTCGTTGGAGAGCAGCACCGGCACGGTCTCCTGCCGCTTGGAGGGAAGCTGGGGCAACACCTGCTTCTTGGTGCGGCGCACGTAGCAGTGGGCGCGCAGGTTCCAGTGCAGCCGGTCGTCGCTGCCCGCCGCCTTGAACCGGCGCGCCAGGCGGGCGCCACTGCCGAACTCCTTGAGCCGCCCCAGCACCCGCAGTTGCGCGATCAGCTCCTCCGGGCGGTTGAGGATGGGGGTGCCGGTCAGCGCCAGTCGCAGCGAGTTCTCGGGCATTCGACCGGCCAGCTCGATGGCCACCTTCGTGCGGCGCGCCTGCGGATTCTTGACGTAGTGGGACTCGTCGAGCACGAGGGCGCGCGGCTCGCGTGCGGCCAGCCGATCGAAGTGCGCCTCGAGGATGTCGTAGTTGACCACCAGGATCTCGGCCGTGTCGGCGTCCTCGCCCCAGCCGACATCGGTGCGGCCGCTGAGCACCGCGACCGACCGGCCGGGCAGCCAGCGCGAGCTCTCGCGCTCCCACATCAACTTCATGCTCGCCGGGCAGACGACGATCGCGGGGAACGCGTCGTCGATCTCCAGCGCGGCAAGCGTCTGCACGGTCTTGCCGAGGCCCTGCTCGTCGGCGATGAAGGTACGACGACGCTCGAGCGCGTACCGCACGCCCGCCCGCTGGAACGGATGAAGCTCGCCGCCGAGCTCGACTTCCTCGAGCTCGGCATCCTCGGCGTAGGAGAGCGCGACGGTGGCAGAGGCGCGCTCGTGCTCCTCGCTCAGCTCGTCGAGCACGTTGCGGGCGCGCTCGTCCAGGCGCACCTTGGGGTGTGCCCACACGAACTCGCCGAGCTGTGGTGCCAGTGCGGCGTCGGCGGGCACCGCGGTCGCCCACGATGCCTCGCGGTTGAAATACCGGCCCGGCAGCGCGACCGGATGGGCCTCGGGCAGCGTCTTGATGTCCCGGGCCGGAGCGTGGTCCCAGATCGTGGCCAGGCGCAACTCGGGCTCTCCGTCGTCGCCGACCTCGAGGGTCAGCTCCGCCCCTGCCGGTTCGAGGCCCTCCTGTATCTCTCGCACGCAGCCGCGCGCGGGGGTGTCGAGGTCGGCGCCTTCGAGCCGGTCGAGCAGGCGCGCGTTCTCGCGGGTGAAGGTCAGCGCGAGCCGGTCGGGCGCGATCTCGATGGCGTCGTCCAGCTCATCCTGCGGCGGGTCGCCCGCCACCGTACGCAGCACGAACGCGCCTTCGCCCTCGTGCACGAGCACCGAGACCAGCGCGCGCCAGTTGTGCGCGTTGCTCAGCCACGACCGCACCTCGGGCGCGGCCTCGAGGTCGGGGAACTGCTCGAGCAGCTCCTCGACCTGCTTGACGATCCGGGGATCGGCCGGCACGCGCCAGTGCTTGGCGCGCCAGTTGAACCACCGTCGCGGCAGCTCCTTGACCGCCTCGTTCAGATCCTCGTTGAACGAGAAGTCGAACACCAGATCCTGGTCGCGGCGGCTCTCGGCCCGGAGCCAGACCTGGCCACGCGCGGGCCTTGATCGGGGGTCGTCGCGCTCAGACATCCAACGGACGAGCCTAGCCGGGTCGCGGGATGTGCGCCTCCCTACCCGGTCAGTGGCGTTCGCGCAGCGCCTGGGCGCGCTGCTCCGCCGCCTCCGCACGCCATTCGGCCGATCATGCGGGCACACGCATCCGGTCGTGCTGACCGGGGCGAACCCGATACTCCGCAGGGATGGTGGTGGCCAGCGTCAAGCAAGCGGGGCGCGAGATCGTGGATGTCGCGCGCGGCGCGAGCGCCACACACGCCCATCTGCGCGAACGGCTGGTGGCGATCATGGTCGTCGGGCTCGCGCTCGACCTGCTCGGGTCGGTCGCCATGTTCTACCTGGAGCGCCACGCCGGCCGGACCGAGATCCACAATCTCGGCGATGCCGCGTTCTTCACCACGGCGCAGCTGCTGACCGTGTCCTCGGCCATTGCGAACCCGTTCACCACCGGCGGGCGCCTGCTCGACCTGGTCTTCGAGTTCTACGGGATCACCGTGGTGGCCACCGCCGCCGGCTCATTCGGCGCGTTCTTTCTCCGCCGCGGGCACGAGCGCGAGGCCGAGGGCGGCGCCGGGAGCGTGCCATGAGCT
>JAABUK010008773.1_pt1 | contig 14060 bp, 10 predicted proteins | sample 5559141 | NCBI WGS metagenome assembly JAABUK01 (sample SAMN10711869, study PRJNA513367) | rock metagenome | isolation source: Antarctica rocks | place: Antarctica: Victoria Land, Pudding Butte nord | collected 2016-01-03
TGAACATAACTGTCTTCTCCTCCTTATTCTGACTCCTGACTCCTGCTCTCCCACAAATTTATTATGCCTATTATAAACAACGCAGAGATTGTCGAAAATTTGGACGCGGCGGACATCAGCGATCAGCAATTGCAGATTCCGAACGAGCTTCCCGTGCTGCCCTTGCGCGACATCGTTATTTATCCGTTTATGATCGTGCCGCTTTTCGTTTCGAGGGAAAAATCTATTCGCGCGGTGGATGAAGCCTTGGGCGAGAGCCGCATGATTCTCCTCGCCTCGCAAAAGGATTTAGACAAGGAAGAACCCACAGGCGAAGATTTGTACTCGATGGGCACAGTCGCCGTTATCATGCGTATGCTGAAGCTGCCCGACGGGCGCATACGCATTCTCGTGCAGGGACTTTCCCGCGCGCGCGTCGAAGCGGTTGAAACCGGCGGCGATTATCTGCGCGCGAAACTCTCCGTCGTACAGGAAACTCCTGCGCCCGCGACTGCTTCGCTCGAAGTCGAAGCGCTCGTGCGTAACGTTCGCGCGTCAATGGAAAAGGCTGCGAACCTTGGCAAAAATATTTCGCCCGAAGTAATGGCGATCATCACTAATCTGGACGACGCAGGACGCCTCGCAGACCTTTCCGCTTCCAACTTAGAGCTAAAAGTCGAAGACGCGCAAAGCGTGCTCGACATCGCCGACACGACCGCGCGGCTGCATCGCGTCAACGAACTTCTCAATAAAGAAATCGAAGTCTTAACCGTCCAGCAGGAAATCAACACGCAGGCGCGCGCCGACATAGATCGTTCGCAACGCGAGTTTTATTTGCGCCAGCAACTCAAAGCCATTCAAACAGAGCTTGGCGAAGGCAATGAGCTTGCCGAAGAAGTCGCGCAGTTCCGTGAAAAAATCGAAGCCTCGAAAATGCCGAAAGTCGCCGAAGAAGAAGCTTTGCGGCAACTGAAAAAGCTGGAGCGGATGCACCCGGACGCGGCGGAAACGGCGACGCTTCGCAACTGGATGGAGATTATGACCGATCTTCCATGGTCGAAAGCGTCAAACGACAATCTCGATTTATTGAAGGCCGAGCAAATTTTAGACGAAGACCACTACGGCCTCGAAAAAGTAAAAGAGCGAATTATCGAAGCGCTCGCCGTGCGTAAATTAAGAGAGAAACCGAAAGGCTCTATACTCTGTCTCGTCGGCCCGCCCGGTGTCGGTAAAACTTCTCTGGGGCGCTCGATTGCGCGCGCTCTCGATCGCAAATTCGTGCGGCTCTCTTTGGGCGGCGTGCATGATGAAGCGGAGATTCGCGGTCATCGCCGCACCTACGTCGGCGCGATGCCGGGACGCATTATCCAATCGATTCAACAGGCAGGCACAAACAATCCGCTCTTGATGTTCGACGAAATTGACAAAGTCGGCGCAGACTTTCGCGGCGATCCGTCGTCCGCGCTGCTCGAAGTTTTAGACCCGGAGCAGAACAACGCCTTCCGCGACAACTACCTTGGCGTGACGTTTGATCTCTCGAACGTGATGTTTATGACGACGGCGAATGTGCTCGACACGATTCAGCCCGCGTTGCGTGATCGCATGGAAGTCATTCGTCTCGCCGGTTACACGGAGGAAGAGAAACGCGAAATCGCCCGCCGCCATCTGCTGCCGAAACAACTCGAAGAGAACGGCATTACACCGCGCAATCTCTCGATTTCAAAAACGGCACTCGCGGGCGTCATTCAGCAGTACACGCAGGAAGCAGGACTTCGCCAGCTTGAACGCGAAATCGGCACAGTCTGTCGCAAAGTTGCGCGCCGTATCGCCGAAGGACAAACAGCCTTAGTGCGTGTGACTCTAAAAAACTTGCATGAATTTTTAGGCGCGCCGAAGATTATGCCCGACGAAGTTTTGAAGAAGGATCAGATCGGCGTTGCGACTGGCCTCGCGTGGACGGCTGTCGGCGGCGACGTGCTTTTCATCGAAGCGCTCAAGATGAAGGGCAAGGGAAATCTTGTGCTGACGGGTCAACTCGGCGACGTGATGAAGGAATCGGCGCAGGCCGCTTTCTCCTACGCCAAATCGCGCGCCAAAGAACTCGAAATCAACGAAGACGATTTCCAGAACTACGATCTGCACATACACATTCCCGAAGGCGCGATACCGAAAGACGGCCCGTCTGCCGGTATTACTTTAGCAACGGCGATGGTTTCGGCACTCGCCGGGCGCGCCATTCGCAAAGACGTGGCGATGACGGGAGAGATAACTCTGCGCGGCAATGTCTTGCCCGTCGGCGGCGTCAAAGAAAAAGTTTTAGCCGCCCGCCGCGCGCGCGTTTCGACCATTATCCTGCCGCAACAAAATCGCCGCGACATGGACGAAGTGCCGAAGGAGCCTTTCAAAAACATACGCTTCGTTTTTGTGGACAACGTGCGCGAAGTCTTCCGCGAAGCCCTGAAGGATAAAACCATTGTTCCGCAGGCTTCCGCCCGTCTGCCAGCGCGTCTGCCACAGGCCGCTACAGATCGCGCGGGCATCTGACTAAAGCGGCGTTTGCGATGCTAATGCGTGCGTCCGGCAATCGGAAGATTATTTGCTACGGTGCGGATTGATCGATTTCGGTTTTTCTTTCTCAAAAGGCGCAACCGGCTGCCTTTTGAGCGCATCTTTATATACTGGAAGACGGCAAATTTGGTGGAAAAACTCACCGTTTCGTCCTCTTTAAGTTACGTGAAGTGTTTGACACACCTTAAAATCGTGTGTTAGTTTTGATATTGGCGTGAGTGCTTGAGCCAGCCTCTTGTGCTCACCATGCACGACGCCAAGTTCAACGTAGTCTTAATATTATAAGTTTTGTGGATACCGCCCGCGCGATTTTCCCCTCGAACGAAAAGATCGCCGGTCGCGGATTCGCTCTAACCTTCTCAAAAAGGAGAAGACGACATAATGACAACGAGCCTCCCCCGATTTATCGCCCGTGCCGCACTTGTCGCAGCGTTTATTGTTCCCGCTGCCCATCTTCGAGCACAGATTCCCGCCGGTTCGAGCGCGCGCAATATTCCTTCGGAAGTCGAAAAATCCGAAGGCCGCGTCGCCGAAGTTATCAACCGCTCGGAAGACCATTTCAAACGCGGCAAGCTCAATTTAGACGACAACAAATTGGATCAGGCGCGTGACGAATTCGATAAGGCCGTCGATACCGTTCTCGAATCCGGCATGGACGTGCGCGTGAGCCAGCGTCTTCAGACCTTTTATCTCGAACTCGTCGAACGCATCTACCGTGAAGAAGTACCGACGCAACAAGCCTTGACTGCCACGACCATCGTTGCGCAGAACACGCAGACGCCACAAAGCGGAGACGCCGTTGCGACGGTTGCAACTGCGCGCACGCAAACGACTGCGCCGCGCCAGATCGGTTTCCGCGAACAAAAATTTGAGCCGTCGCCGCTTGACGATTTGAGCAAGTTAACGCTCACGCCCGAAGAGCAAAACGTTTCGCCGCAGGACACCGCCGCCCTTGAACTCGCAAAAAACAGCATTGACTTCGGCTTCAACGTCAATCCGCTGATTCAACAGTTCATCAATTATTATCAGGGACGCGGGCGTTCCACGATGGAAACAGGCTTGCGCCGCGCCGGACGTTACACGGCAAAGGCACGCGAGATTTTCCGTCAGGAAGGCGTGCCCGAAGACATCGTCTGGCTCGCTCAGGTTGAGAGCGCGTGGCGTCCGGCTGCGTATTCATCTGCGGCAGCTTCCGGTTTGTGGCAATTCATACCGAGCACGGGCGCGCGCTTCGGCCTTCGTCAAACCGCTTGGATTGACGAACGTAACAGTTTTGAGCAGGCGACGCGCGCTTCCGCTCGTTTCCTAAAGTGGCTCTCGAATCGTTACAACGGGAATTGGGAGCTTGCCATGGGCGCTTACAACACGGGCGAAGGCAACATTGATCGCGCTATTTCCCGCGCCGGTACTGCTAATTTCTGGAGCACTTATCCGTACATCGCGCAGGAAACGCGCAACTATGTGCCGAACATTCTGGCGACGATTTTGATTGCGAAGAACCCTGAAAAGTATGGCTTCCGCAACATTCGCCCGGAACCCTCGCTCGCTTATGATCGCGTGCAAGTGCCGACGGCGACGAGCCTGCAACTCATCGCGGATGCGTGCGACACAAGCGTTGATTATCTGCGCAGCATCAACCCGGAACTGCGTCGTGATTTAACGCCGCGCGGCGAAAGTTACATTGTGCGCGTGCCAGCGGGTCGCGCCAAACAGTTCGCTGCTTTGCTTAAACGTATCCCCGGTAATTCACGCGAAACAGCGCGCATTATCTCTGTCGCTCCCGGCGAAGATTTACAATCGTTTGCTTCGCGCACCGGAACGAATCTCGCGCAACTGCAAATGATGAACGGCGGCGTTGACATCAAAGCTTCCGGCAAACTCGTCGTGCCGAATAATTACACGCGCAACGTCGCGCTTATCCGCGCACGCCCCGCCGCGCAAACTGCGCCCGCTGCAACGCGCAGCCTGATTTCAGTTCGCGCGATGCGCGGCGATACGCTTGCCAAACTCGCCGCGCGCTTTAATGCTTCGGCTGACGAAGTCGCGCGCTTGAACGGCATTGCGCCGGACGCCTTGCTACAGCCCGGCCAGCAGATTCAAGTGCCGTCCGCCGCGCCCGCGCCCGCGCCGCGCCGTCGCCGTTAAGTAGCTGCTGTTAGATAAAAGAGCGCGTCATACCTCGCAGTCCGTGTGAAAGCAGCCACCCAAATAGTCGCGAAACAGTGGAGCGCGCTTTCAATGTAAGTTGGAAGCGCGCTTTTCTTTTTTCGTAAATTTAGTAAACACAATTCTGCGGCAGAAGAATTCGCTAACGCCGCACTTCACACAAAGGGAGCGTCCTCACCATGCTCTTTCGCACGCAATCGGCAGCCGTTTACGGCATTGATGCAGACCTCGTTGACATCGAAGTTGATCTCTCGCCCGCGCGCAATGAGGCAGACTCGCAAGCCTCCGTCGTTATCGTCGGATTGCCGGACGCTGCCGTAAGAGAATCACGCGAACGCATCCGCGCTGCGATCACCAACTGCGCGTTCTTTTTTCCATTCAATAAAACGACGATCAATCTCGCGCCCGCCGATGTGCGCAAGGAAGGCGCAAGTTTTGATTTGCCGATTGCGCTCGGAATCCTTGGCGCGAACGGCGATTTGGGTGACGCGGAAAACCTGACGGACATGCTCGTTATCGGCGAACTTTCGCTGGACGGGCGCGTGCGTCCCGTGAAGGGCGCGTTGCCGATTGCGATTCGCGCGCGCGATGCGAAAATCAACATCTTGTTGATGCCGGAAGAAAACGCCGGAGAAGCCGCAGTCGTCACAGGCGTTGACGTTTATCCAATCGCAGATTTACGCGCGGCAGTCGAAGTTGTCCACGCGCTTCGCAACCCGAACACCGCGTCGCAACCCGTCCCGCTTCGCGTCGATCCGTCTGACATTCTCGCAACACCGGATCATTACGGCGTTGATTTTCGCGAAGTGCGCGGGCAACTTTCAGCCAAGCGCGCCCTCGAAGTCGCAAGCGCCGGATCGCACAACATCTTATTGATCGGCCCGCCCGGTTCCGGCAAGACGATGCTCGCCAAGCGCTTGCCGACAATCCTGCCGCCCCTCGAATTCGAGGCGGCACTGGAACTCACGAAAATACATTCCGTGGCAGGGCTAACGGGACGCGCAGGGCTTGTTCGTGAGCGCCCGTTCCGCTCGCCGCATCACACGATCAGCGATGCGGGACTCATCGGCGGCGGCGCGACTCCGCGTCCCGGCGAAGTCTCCTTAGCGCATCACGGCGTTCTCTTTCTGGACGAGTTGCCGGAGTTTGATCGAAGCGTTCTCGAAGTCCTGCGGCAGCCACTCGAAGACCAAAAAGTAACGATTAGCCGCGCCGCGATGTCGCTCACGTTTCCGGCATCTTTTATGCTGGCAGCCGCGATGAACCCTTGCCCCTGCGGTTTCTGGAATGACCCGACGCGCGAGTGCCGCTGCACGCCGCTGCAAATACAGCGCTACGTCGGGCGCATCTCCGGCCCTTTGCTTGACCGCATAGACATACACATAGACGTGCCCGCCGTGCGCTTCAAAGAATTGACGGGCAACGCTCCTTCATCCGATAGTGAGAGTTCCGATAGCATTCGCGAGCGGGTTATCCGCGCCAGAGACCGCCAGCGCGAGCGTTTCGAGGGCGAAGGAATTTTCGCCAACGCCGCGATGTCGCCGCGACTCATTCGCCGCTTCTGCCGTATCGATACCGAAGGCGAGCAACTACTCGAGCGTGCGATGACGCGTCTGGGCTTGTCAGCCAGAGCGTATGATCGGATACTAAAGGTCAGCCGGACAATCGCGGACATCGAAGGCGAGACGGATGTGCGTGCCGCGCATGTCGCGGAGGCCGTCGGTTATCGCTCGCTTGATCGCACATATTGGACTTAAGCTTTTCGCCTTCAGTTTGCTTTCAAGATTGAGCGACGCACGAAAGCGTTTGCACGGCGCACGAAAAAGATTAACTTATACATTTTCAAGGCAACGACTCGCGAATGTGCCCGCATCTGAAAACGTGAGATGGAAATAGATATGAAGGCCATGTTCGCGCTTCATATCTATCAAGCTCAAGACTCTCTTTCAGAACAGGCGGGATGCGCATCGCGTTGGTCGATTGAAAAGCAGCGAAGGCGTGACGGCTTGCAGCAACGCAACGACGCGCCGGATGCTCTCATCGAGTGAAGCGAACACGTGACCGCAGACGACAACGGAACACCGAAAGTTACGGACTACGCGCTGGCGCAAAAAGCAGCAACGGGCGACATGGTTGCCTTCGAGCAGCTTTACGAGCGCCACAACCGACGCGTCTACAGCTTGTGCCTGCGCATGACGGGCAACGTGCAGGAAGCCGAAGACCTTGCGCAGGAAGTCTTCATACAGCTCTTTCGCAAGATTGGAAGTTTTCGCGGCGAGTCTGCCTTCACGACATGGCTTCATCGCTTGACGGTCAATCAAGTCCTGATGCACTTCAGGAAACGCAACGTCAAGCTCGAGCAGACAACTGATGACGGCGAGACGCCTGTGCAGATCGTGGTCGGCACGACGAATCCGAATCAGATGCCGGTTGTTGACCGCATCGCGCTCGACAAAGCCATCGCGCAACTGCCTCCGGGTTATCGCACGGTCTTTACACTACACGACATCGAAGGCCACGAGCACGAAGAGATTTCGCGTATGCTCGGCTGCTCGGTTGGAACTTCAAAGTCGCAGTTGCATAAGGCGCGCATGAAATTGCGTATGCTGCTCAGGCAACAGAACGGCGCGAAATAGCTTCCAACATCGTTCGCGCGAATGAGTAAAAACTCGCGCAGCATTGAAAAGTTAGTATGAAGCTTTCGCGCCCGTCGCCGGATGACTGAAGCGTTGGGACTTCGCAAAACAAGTTTCGCAGTCTCCCCAAGATTGCAAAAAAAGAAAGAATCGCGTGTCGCTTTAGCTTTCGTTAATGAAGAGTTAAGCAACCCCGCACGCGATGGACGCAAGAGGTTAAAGATAAAAGACAATGGAATGCGAGAAGTGTCAGGTACTGCTCAGCGAATTTCTCGACGGCGCGCTTGAAGGCGACCATCACGCGCACATCGAAGCGCATTTAGCAGACTGTCTCCCCTGCTACGGCGTTCACCATGAACTCGAATCAATCGTCAACGTGTGTCGCGAATGCCGCGACAACTACGACGCCGTGCCGAACGAACGCGCCCTCTGGGTGCGCATCTGCAACACGCTGGAAAGCGAACAACTCGCGGCGAATAGAGAAGTGGCGCGCGCAATTTCTTCAGACGCGTCGAGCGAGAGTTGGTGGTCACGCGTGATGAACCGCAGTTGGCAGCTTTCGTTTCCGCAGTTGGCGACAGCCGTTACCGCCATCGCCATCGCTGTTTCACTCGCCACCGCTATCGGCGTGCGGCGTGTGCAGGATATTCCGCAGGGCAATCCGGCTTTGACGGCGACAATTGGAAGCACGGGCGGTTATCAAGCAGCTAACGCATCGTCAGGCGATCCACGCGACGACTTGATGATGAATGCGAGCATGGCGACCAAGATGCGCCCGCAGCAAATGACAATTGAGTATTGGAACGCTCGCGCCGAGCAACACATGACGCGTTGGAATCCGCAAATGCGCGATGCTTTCATGCGTAACATGGATGCGATAGATCAAGCGGTGCGGGATGCGTCGGCAGAGTTACAGCGCAATCCGCATGATGAAGTCTCCGAAGAGATGCTGAACGCGGCGCTCAACGATAAGGTCGAACTTCTCAAAGAGTTCTCCGATCTATGAGTTGGTTCGCCGCCCACTGAAAACCATGCGCTCGCGCCCTTTCCCTGAGGTTTAACTGAAAGGTGCGCGGGCGCTTAAAATGCAGCCTCGTTCTCACGAAATACCGGGAATTAATGAGCAGTACAGAAATGAACATTAGTTTGTCAAACACACGTCGCAGATCGCTCATAGTTTCTTCGACGCAGATCGTTTTCGCGCTTATAATCAGTTGTTTGTTCAGCCTCTTTGCGACGAACATTTCCGCGCAGCAAAAACATTTCTCGCAAAAATATCAGGCACGCCCGAACGCCCGCCTGCAATTGACGAATCGGTTCGGCACCATCGTTGTCGAATCATGGGATCGCGACGAAATCAAAGTCGTCGCCGATATGGATTCGCCCGTCGCGCGCTTTTCGCCGGAAAAAACCGACGACGGCGTGACGATCAATGTCGTGCGCGATAATCAGGGACGCATGGATGTCGGCGATGTTAATTTTCACATCTATGTTCCGGTCAATTCCATCGTCGATGTAGAAACCAGACGCGGCAACATCACTGTGCGCAATGTGCAGGGCGCAATGGTGCGCGCCTACATCACCGCCGAAGGCAATATTGAATTGACGGGAATTCGCGCTGCTTCTGTTATCGCGCAAAACACAATGGGCGACATTCTCTTCGACGGAGAACTCGCGCAGGGCGGCAAATATGAATTCAAATCCACACAGGGCAATATGAATCTGCGACTTCCCGCAGACTCTTCCTTTAATCTCACGGCCACGGTGCCTTCGCGCGAAATAGACCTCGGCCCGTTCTCCGGCAGCGGCCTGCGGTTCATCGGTGACCGTCGCAAAGTCGTCGGCGATGTCGGGCGCGGAAACGTCTCGCTGATGGTCATCAACCAACGTGGCCGCTTCTCGTTCGTGCGTCGTTAAGCAGCTTACAAATTCGCATCGCTTCAAACACGGAGGACGCTAATCTCTTTTGATCGGCGTCCTTGTGCTATGGTGTCACGCAATATGACGAGTCTTTCTTATCGAATGCGCCTGCTGTTTTCATCGCGCGCCGCGATCGAAAATAAATTGCTGCGATTGTTTTTGTCCGCGCTTATACTCGCCGCTTTGTCACTCGCCGTCGCCGGGCAGTCCGGCAACAAAAGATCGTCCGCGCCCAAAATCGTTGCGCCGACATCTGCTGCTCCCGCGCTCGTGCGCACGACGACGCGACATGAAGTGCGTCGGCTCGGCTACGGCGGCACGCTCACCATTCTCGGTGCCCCTTCCAGCTCAATCACCATCGAAGCGTGGCCGCGCTCTGAAGTTGACATCACCGCCGACATAGAACTCCGCGCAGATACCGAAGCAGACCTCGCGCGTCTCGCCGTCGTTAACAATTTCGTTCTCGACGAAGAGATCAATCACATACGCGTGCTCACGACAGGCACGCACGACAAAGCTTTTATGCGCCGCACAGCCAAAGACTTTCCGAAAAAACTGCTCGGCCTGCCTTGGAAAATCGACTATCGCATACGCGTGCCCGCCGCCGTCGATCTCGAAATAAATATGGGGCGCGGCGCATTCAATCTCACGGGCGTTGAAGGCTCGATCACGCTCACCGCACTCGAAAGCGATGCGACACTCGCGCTGGCGGGCGGGCGATTTGCGGCGACCATCGGGCGCGGCTCAGCCCGTGTGAAATTCGGCGCGCGTAACTGGCGCGGCAGCGGCGTGGAAATTCGCCTCGCGACGGGCAACATGACCGTCGAACTTCCCGCGAACTTCACGGCGGACATAGACGCCAGCGTTCTTCGCACAGGCGCGATAGAAAACACTTACAATGCGCTTGTGCCGCGTGAGCGAACCACCGCAACCGCTCATTCGCTCAACGGGCGCGCCGGAGCGGGCGGCCCCACACTCGCTTTCACCGTCGGCGACGGAAAGCTTTCCATCAAACCCGAAAGCAAAGAGCAATAATTCTCTAAAAAGCAATAATCCTCGCTTGCCGCGCGTCTGCATTCTGTCTTATGCTGCGGCGGTGCTTATGCCGTGATCGCGCGTGCATCGGAGAATCGCACACGGCGCGTCGTTCTAATCTCTTATTTCCCGGACAACTTATGACAGTCAAATCAGATCGCTGGATTCGCCGCATGGCCGAAGAATCAAACTTGATTCAGCCCTTCAGCGCGCAGCTCGTTCGTGAAACCGAAGGCCGCCGCATCATCAGCGCCGGAGCTTCCTCTTACGGCTACGACATGCGGCTCGCGGACGACGGCTTTCGCGTTTTTTCACCGATTCATGGCCGCGAAATAGACCCCAAACATTTCGATGAAGAGTCTTTGATCGAACCGCCATTGCGCACTGCCGAAGACAACTCGAAATATTATCTTCTGCCGCCGCACTCCTACGGACTCGGCGTGACGGTGGAAACTTTTAAGATGCCGCGCAACGTCACGGGTTTAGCAATCGGCAAAAGTACGTATGCGCGCGTCGGTTTGTTTCTCAACACGACGCCGCTCGAAGCCGGATGGACGGGTCGTCTCGTCGTCGAACTCGCCAACCTCGCGGATTTGCCTTTGCGTGTTTACGTCAACGAAGGCATCGGGCAGGTTATCTTTCTCGAATCCGACGAAGACTGCGACGTAACCTACGAAGATCGCGGCGGCAAATACCAGAACCAGAAGGGACTCACTTACTCGCGTTTGTAAAAATAAAATTTATGCAACTGGAAGCATAAGCTGGCCGTTTTGGACATCTGATGCTTCCAATAACTCGCGGCCAACTTATGCTTCCAGAGTTGAAGGTTACTATGGATGACGAACCCATTTCGATTGACTTTTCATGTGTCAATTGCGACATGGCTTTTATTGTATCTGGGCAAGCAACACTGTATTGCTCCCCACGCTGTCAACAAGATGCCAAGCTAGTTCGCTATGTTCGTGCTTGCATAAAACTCGGTAAGATAAGTGACCCACTTGTTCGTCAGGCTATTCAAACTCGGTTTGCATTTGCTTACAGTGAAAAAGGTTACTACGACGAAAATGCCCGACGAGTATCACTCATTAAAAGGAAAAAAGTAATCGAACGAGATGGAGGACTGTGCCATAAGTGCGGAGCTGTCGGGAGTGAGATTGATCACATCAATGGTGATAGTGATGATATTGATAACTTACAGTTACTTTGCTGTGATTGCCACAACAAAAAAACTAAAGCCAATATGACTGCAATCACACCTAAACATGAACGGTATGAAGAAATTCTAGCTAGGGAAAACGAATTACGTTCTCGGATAGATGCTACAACTCCGCTACGCCTGTGTGATGATGAAAGTAACTGGAATAAAATTTATCACCAGATCATGGCGGGACAACGACAATTGCTCAAACAGATAAAAGAGGATGTTGAAGGAACAGCTAAAAGTCGAGACCCTATCCAAGAAGAACGGGGCACTCAGGAACTTAACGAATTAAGTGTATTACGTTCGCGATTAGAAGCCTTACAAATAGAAAAACAGGAACGGATTGACCACATATTGACGCCTGAGATTCTGGCGCAAGTTGATGCAATTGAAACAGAGTTTTCCAATCATACGGAAGCTCTGAATAAGTCTATATTAGCTTTAGAAAAACAGATTAAAGAAAGGATTAAGCAGTATGGCTCAACGATTAAAGGAGAGGAATTTCAGGCTGTTTGGAGAAGAGGCGGAATACGCTGGGATACTAAATCTCTCGAAGAATACTCAAAGACACATACAGAGATTCTACAATTTCGCAAAGAGGGTAAGGGCTCCGCAATTATTATCCCGGTTAAGAAAAAGCAAAATTAGTTATCCACAGTGAGACGTTATGTACTTTCGGCAATCTGTTGCTTCCAATTTGCACTTTCGGCAAACGGATGCTTCCAAGTTAATGGATAGACGAATCCCTGAAAATTCAAAAATCGAGCTTTTGATTATCTTAAACGGCTAACTCATGCTTCCAGTCGCGGCAAACTGATTGGTAAAGTCACAATTTAGAGGATGCTATCGCGGCGAAGCGGCTCGCAAATGTGAGCCGCTTCGCCATTTTGCTTGTGCCGTGAGCGGGAAGTTTTCGTTTTCGTAAGCGGTGACGTGCGCACCGTATCTTCAATTACGAAGTCGGAAGACGAACGCAACGTCCTACGGAAAAAAATCATCTATAAGGTAAGTAGAAATCGGTTCGGACAATAAAATTTACTGGCAAGGTGAAATACATGATGAGCGATAAAAATATTTCAAGTGGCAAGTGGCAAGAGAACGCCGGAGTCAAAAAACTGTTGATTCTGGCGCTGCTCGTTTTCTCGGTGGCGGCGTGCCGCGACGCGAATACTTCGACGCAGGCCGCCGCTTCGTCGCCGCCTGCGGCAAATGCGCCTGTGGTGGCTGCTGCAGCGGAGACTTCCTACGCAGACGTGGTGAGCCGCGTCGCGCCTGCGGTTGTCACGATTCATTCGGAACTGCGTGTGCGCGCCGCGCAGCAGTTTCCGTTTGCGGATGACCCACTTTTTAATCAATTGTTCGGTGATCGCGGCGGGCGCGCGCCGCAGCAGCAACAGCCGCAACGCGCCAGCGCGCTCGGTTCCGGCGTGATCGTCAGCCCGGATGGATACATTCTGACGAATCACCACGTTATTGACGGCGCAGAGCAAATCAAAGTTGACTTGAACGACAACCGGACGGTGGATGCGAAAGTCGTCGGCTCGGATGCGCCGAGCGATCTGGCTGTGCTGAAAATCAACGTCAACAATTTGCCTGTGCTTCGACTCGGCGATTCGGAGCGTGTCAGAGTCGGCGATATTGCGCTCGCCGTCGGCAATCCGCTCGGCGTCGGGCAGACCGTGACGATGGGCATTATCTCCGCGAAGGGACGCTCCTCGCGCTTGAGCGACGGCAGCTTTGAAGATTTTCTGCAAACGGATGCGCCGATCAATCAAGGCAATTCCGGCGGCGCGCTCGTCAACACGAACGGCGAACTCGTCGGCATCAATTCGCAAATCCTATCGCGCACGGGCGGCAGCATCGGCATCGGCTTTGCTATCCCGTCGAACATGGCGCGCGATGTGATGGATCAATTAATTAAAACAGGCAAGGTGCGGCGCGGCAGGCTCGGCGTCGGCATACAGGCCATCACGCCCGACATCGCGGCAAGCCTCGGCTTGAATAACACGCGCGGCGTGCTGGTCAGAGAAGTCGAACAGGGCACTCCGGCGGATCGCGCCGGGCTAAAGCAGGGCGACGTGATTACCGCGCTCAACAACACACCAATCGCCGACGACAACGCTTTTCGCAATCAGGTCGCGCGCACGCAGCCCGGCACTGATATTCAATTGGCAATTCTTCGCAACGGCAAAGAACAACAGTTGCGCGCCACGCTCGCCGAATTGACCGTGAAGAACGCCGCGAACGATCAGAGCGGCAAGGATGACAACGCAAGCAACGGTGATACGGGCAAGCTCGGATTGGGCGTGCAGCCTTTGACGCCCGAAATCGCGCAGCAACTTAATCTGCGCGGCGTGACGCAAGGCTTGGTTGTCGCAAGCGTTGACGCGAACGGCCCTGCGGCGGAAGCGGGCATTCAGCAAGGCGACGTGATCCTGCAAGCTAATCAGCAGCCCGTGCGTTCGATTGATGATTTGCGCGCGGCGGTTAATCGCTCCGGTTCGCGCCCGACGCTTCTGCTCGTCAATCGTCGCGGCAGCACGGTGTTCGTTCCC
>JAABUK010008774.1_pt1 | contig 14060 bp, 24 predicted proteins | sample 5559141 | NCBI WGS metagenome assembly JAABUK01 (sample SAMN10711869, study PRJNA513367) | rock metagenome | isolation source: Antarctica rocks | place: Antarctica: Victoria Land, Pudding Butte nord | collected 2016-01-03
CCAGGAACCCGGCATATACATTGCACAGGCGATACCACCAGGATCTCAATATCTGTATCGACATTGCTTTTACCTGCGCGTCCGCGGCCATCTTGGAGATGCGGGCGGGCGTGGAGTCGTCCGAGAGGCAGGTCGCGCGGACCACCAGCACGCCGTCGTGGTTCTGGCTGCCGGCGGGGACGGAAGAGCCCGCCGCCTGCCGCGTCGGCATTGCCTCCCCCGTGATGTGCTGCATGCTGACCTGTGCCTCGCCATACACTATATCCCCATCCAGCGGCACCTGCAGGGTTTCAGTGAAAAGATGTGCAGGGTTCAGCTGGTTCAGCTTGAAGTCGTGACGACCATGATGGGCTAACAACCCGCGCCTCGTCGCACACCATGTCGCCGTTTGGCGGCACCTGCACGAGCCAGGGAGTGAGCCTGGCAGGGAACTCGAAGTGGCAGGACTCGCAAAAATATGGAGTGCGTGTCGCCTCAACGTTGCTCGCAGCAGCTTACAGTGCAGTAGTGTTGACGCCGGTCTTAACCGCTGAATCCTGCTAGCACATTACACGACAGCCAGACCGGATTCAACAACGCAACATTTGTTCGGGCTGGCTTCACCTACTCGCCAGGCTTGACGAGCATGGTGGAGCCGATGAGCACGTCCGACGCTTTGAGATGGACTACATGCAAGGCGTTTTTGCACGTCTTCAAACGAAAGATACGCAAGGCGAACCTGCTCGCCGGGCTTGACGAGCATGGTGGAGCCGATGCGCACGTCTGACGCCTTGACCTGGCGCTGGCTGTCCATGTTCGGCTCGCCGTCTTTGCCTAGCTCCACGAGTGTTGCGGACTCGGGGATGCTGTCGAACAGGCTGCGCAGGTTGCCCTGCGCCTGGTCTGTGAGCTTGTGCTCCACGGTGTGCGACACCTGGAACAGCACCAGCAGCAGCGCGCCCTGCGCGGCAAGGGGGAAAATCAATGATGATGATCAGAGGTATGTGTCATCAGAGCTGGTGCAGATCTGAAGTGAGCTTGTGCTCCACGGTGTGCGCCACCTGGAACAGCACCGGCAGCAGGCCCCCCTGGCGCTGGGCGAACAATAGTTTAGAAATGGTGATGTGAACTGACATGCTGTTGAACAGCATCACAACGTCAGCATCATGTCCTGATCGAGATCTCGAAACCCCGCATGCGCGCTGTTTCGAAATCTCAAAACAGCAACCCAGGGCTGAATCGTCGGCATTGAAAGTTGCTTCACCTCCAGGGCGCCGCAAATGGCGAGCGTGCCGAGCGCCGCCAGCATCATCATCGCAGTTTTGTGCCGAATGACAGCAGCACAGATTCTGCGTCCTTGATCATGACAGGATTACAAAAGAGCAGTATGAAACTCAGCTCCGGGGCGCCGCCAATGGCGAGCGTGCCGCCGCCAATGGCGAGCCGACCACCGCCAGCGTCACCAGCACATGCTTGTCGCACCATGGCACCACGGTTGGCCATGTGACCAGCGATTGGCTGACATGCCAGCAACCTCACCTCCAGGGCGCCGCCAATGGCGAGCGTGCCGAGCACCGCCAGCGTCATCAGCACGTGCGTGTCGATGTGCAGCGAAGCCAGGTCGAAAGTGAGGTCCACGAATGCGGGCACGCCGGCGATGATGTAGATCAGCGTGGTCGCCGCCTGGCTGATCTGCTCGCCAATCGCAGCCGACAGCCAGCCGCCGCCGGCCTGCCAGTGCGTCAGCGCTGCCGCCGCAAAGAGCACCGATATGGCGATGGAGCCTAGCGTATTCTCCCGCAGCAGGTTGGCCAGCTGGAATAGCCCTGTAGCAGAGCCATGCGGCGGCGTCAGCATCTGCAGATAATGCAGCATGACAGCTGCCACGCCTGGACCTGACGGCATCGCTTCTGAGCTTTTGAGCATGCAGCGCACATTGCGATGTGTGCGGCCGCACGATTCGCACACTGCCGATAAGGGAATCTCCAAGCAGACGAGACATGGAAGCGGAGGTGTGTATCAGTCACACCTGTGTGGCTGTAGATCCAGAGCAGCACGCGGTGCACCGGGTTCGTCACGCTGGGCATGTGATCATGCGCATGGTCATGCCCGTGCCCGTGGCCATGGTGGTCCACGCTGTCCGCGCTGTCCTGGCTGCCACGGTTGAGCACCGACTCCGCGCTGACGGAGGCGGCGCCCTTGCGCTGGGAGCCGCCCAGCAGCTCCTCCGCCACCCCCTCGCTGTCGAGCGACGCCAATGCCTGGCTGGCTGACTGGCTGTTGTCGAGCGTCTCCGCCCGCACCCGCCAGCGCTGCCGCCCCTGCCGCTGATGGTGCTGCTGCCACTGCAGTCCGGCGTTTGGCGCGGCGGACGTGCTTTGCCAAGCGACCGCAGGCTGCCTCGACGCATGCCAGTGTGTGCGGCGCCGCTGTGGCAAGGGCTGTAGGACTGGATGCCAGCTTTGGGGTCGCAGGCTGTGGCTGGAACTGAGGCACGGACAGCTCCTGAAGCAGGCTGCAAGGACGCGGCGATGCTGCGCCGCAGCATGGTGGTGCTGCATGGTGCTGCAGTCACCTTTTATCTTCGGAGGTGCGCTCAAACGCAGCGCCGCTCCGGGACAGACCACCCTCCGCACCTCGCCATGTGCTGTCGGCGTTGAGAACTGGCGTCTGATAAAAAAAGCAGAGCTGCGAAGCTGTCCGAGCGCTGTGGGGATGTCGGAGATCTGCCGAGGTGGCGCCAGCAAGGCCGGCACATAAGTTGGTCGGCTGCATTTGCAAGCATTTTCGACGATCGAGCATCGCTGTATTGTTCAGAAGAAACACCGAGCCTCGTGCTAGGCGCTGCCGCCTTGGATGTTCAGCGTACTATCCGCACATCCCACTTCTGAGCATCAGGGTCTTGAGGCGTGCGTGACAGCGCCGCGATGCAGGTCGACATGCGCACGCATGTGCCCCAAATCGGTCAGCAGGGCCTCCTGCAGAGCCTGCACACGCAAAGCCGGCGCAGGGCGCAGACCGCGCTGTCGCAGCCTGCGCTGTGCCGCGCCGGCGGCAATGAGCCCGGGCAGCAGCGGCCTGCGCTGCTGTCCCTGACGGCGCGGAGAGCCAACGCGCCGCTCGCATCGCCGCCGGCGGCCGTCGCCACGGAGGAGGCGCAGCAGGCGGTGACGTCGACGGGCGTGCCGGGCCTCGGGTTTTACACAGGAGAGGACGGCTTCCTGTACTGTGACAGCCTGCGGGTGGAGGACATCCGGCAGCAGGTGCCGGAGAGCCCCTTCTACCTGTACAGCCGCGACCGCGTCACGCACAGCTACACCGCTTACGCCAAGGTGCGTTTTTGCTTGCGAGCGGCGCCGGCAACGTCCGCATGATCATGCACAAAATTTCTGCTCACACGGCCGCTTCTGCATGCGGCCTCCTTATGTTCATTTCGCGTGTTCATGTCGCCCGTGTGCAACGCTGCAAGCTTCCCAACTCAGCTGCGACGAAGGACCTACGGTTGGTGTGATGATCGCCGCTGACAGCACAGCGAGTGCATTACTTGGGAAGAGCGACGGCGGCGGAGGTGCCTGAATTGTTTGTACAATTGCACAGGCGCTCGAGGGGCTGGAGAGCGTGCTGTGCTACGCTGTGAAGGCGAACAACAATCTGCACATCCTGAAGCACCTGCAGTCGCTGGGCTCGGGCGCCGTGCTGGTCTCCGGCAACGAGCTCCATCTCGCCATTGCCGCCGGCTTCGACCCCACCAGGTGAGAAGCGGTTCCAATGTCTCATTACCTGCGTACTTTCCGGTCCATGCATCTCTCCTGGCAGTTGCCGCCGGCTTTGACCGCACCAGGTGGGCAGCCCCTTCGGCGGTCCATTGCTTGCCTGTTGTACTGTTTGCTGGCAACGAGCTCCACCTGGCCGTCGCCGCCGGCTTCGACCCCACAACGTGAAAATAAATTCTGAAACTCACAATCTTCGAGTCATAAAAACTCGAAACTAATGCTCCGCTGTCGGCTGGCATACATTAATTAAATTTATTTTATTATTTACATCAATTAAACAAGGGCTTAGCACAAGGGGGTGCACTGAAGCATGAGCCAGCGAGCAGCCGGTGCCTAAGGGCTGCCAAACCCACTGCGCAGCCGCATTGAGGCCCCGGCGCGGCTGCGGTCCTGCACACGACGATGCCGGCCGCTTGAGCGTGTCTGGCGGCTGCTAGGGAGGATGTGCAGTGAAGCATCTGCTCACGTGGCAAGCGGCTCCCGTGCCAAGGGCACAGTCCGGCAGCTCGGCACGCTTTTTGATGCGCCGGTTTTGGCACCGAAAACGATTCTGACACTGCGAAATGCAGGACGGTGCTTAATGGCAACTGCAAGCTGCCATGGGAGCGGGAGCTGCGGCCAGACATGCGCCGAAATCAATTTGAAAGCAGAGTTCCGCAAAAAATGCCTTGCGAGCACTGATGTTGCCTGAACTGAACCCGAAATGTGCAGGACGGTGCTGAGCAGCAATGGCAAGCTACCATGGGAGCAGGAGCTGGCGGCCGATCATGCGGCGAAAGCACCCTTACAGCAGGAAGTCATGCAAACGCCTCGCAAGCGCTCACGTATCCCAACATCGACCCTAACATGCAGGACGGTGCTGAACGACAATGGCAAGTTGGGAGCTGGAGCTGGCGGTGAAACACAAAGTGCTGTGAAATATCATGAAATGCACAATGAATACTTCACATATCTGACATCTTCCGCTTTCCTTTCAATCCAGGACGGTGCTCAACGGCAACTTCAAGCTGCCATGGGCTGGAGCTGGCGGCCACACGTGCGCCGGAATCTCTTTCAAGGCAGAAACCCGCAAAAATGCCTCGTGAGCGCTGACTTCTCCCCATTTCGTCCTGCAGAACGGTGCTGAACGGCAACGGTAAGCTGCCGTGGGAGCTGGAGCTGGCCGCAAAGCACGGCGTGCTGGTCAACATCGACTCGGAGTTTGACATGCAGAACATCGCCGCCGCGGGCCGCGCCGCCGGCAAGCCTGTGCGCGTGCTCATCCGCATCAACCCCGACGTGGACCCCCAGGTGCTGATGCGCCCACCCTGTGTCATAGTGCACCACCGTGTGGTAACCTCCTGGTGTGTCGCGCCGCCGGCAAGTCCGTGCGCGTGCTCACCCATCAACCCCGATGTGGACCCCCAGGTGTTGGTCTCCCACTGACTAGGCATGTTGATGGCAGATGCAGAGCTGACTGTCGAGCATCTGCTGTTTCGCATCTAGATCCAGAGTCTGGTAGTGATATGACGGCCGATTGTGGGTCAGCAATGGCAGCACTTGGCAGCGTGACACTTCAGAATTGCCTGTTCCGGTCAAGTTGGCGTTGATTGCAAATGCCTGCGCCCTGCGCAGGTGCACAAGTACGTGTCCACCGGCCTGGCGAACTCCAAGTTCGGCATCCGCAACAGCAAGCTGCAGGTGCGCACACCTGATGTACCTCCCCTCTTTTCCCCCCTCGACGACATGTGCCCCGCTGCCATGATGACGTCACGTGCCTGAGCCCACGCGCTGCACGCAGCGCTGCCTGCAAGGCCAGCAACCCGTGAGTTTGCCGGCTGCTCCGCCCCCGCGCCAGCAGCTCCTGGCCCCCGTCAGATCTCGCAACAGCCCCCTGCACGATACCGTAATGCACTTCCACTGCCAGCTGCACCCATCTCTACCTATCCTCATCATGAATCCCTCACCCTCCCCCCCTGCAGTGGTTCCTGGACGCCATCAAGGCGGAGCCCAACCTGGAGCTGGTGGGTGCGCACTGCCACCTGGGCTCCACCATCACCAAGGTGCGACGACTTTTTGCACCTCGAATTCGTGTTTTGACGCAACATCGAGGCAGGTTTGCGAAGGGAAGGACAGGTTCCTGCAGTATCCAATCCATGCAGTCAGCGCACTGCCACTTGAACTCCACCATCACCAAGGTGCGACGACTTACTTCTTCTCAATATCTTGCATCCTGCTGCAAACTGCGAAGTGGGCACGCCATTGTTACAAATGCGGCGTTTCTATCATGTACGTGTTTTGTGTGGCGCGACATGTAAACATAGCTATCATTGTACGGGCGGCATGTCCTGCCGCAGGTGAACATCTTCAGGGACGCAGCGGTGCTCATGGTGGACTTCCTGAAGCATATCCGGGAGCAGGGCTTCCAGCTGCAGTACCTCAACATCGGCGGCGGCCTGGGCATCGACTACTACCACAGGCGCGCCGCCGGCACTCTGCAGTCTAGCCCATTATATTTCTTCGATCTTGTGCATCTCTGCACGCTCAACTTTGGCGGCGGCCTCGGCAGCGATCACTATCACAGGCGCGCCGCAAACCTCCAAAACTCTGGAACCCTTGATTCTGCAACGGTCCCTCCCCCTCTGCCCCAAGCTTCGATCGTGCCATTGGCAGCCCATTGGCAGCTGCGGTGCAGCGAGGTGCTGGAGCGCAGCGCCTGGACGCGTGCCAGGTCGCCGGCTCGCTGCACACGCCACCTTGCCAGCGTGAAGCAGGGGCATCCCATCTCCCAGTGCCCCCATCTCTGCCTGTCCACTAAGCTCTGTCAGGCCCGGCACCCCAGCACCGCCTTTGGCCAGCGCCCTCCTCAGAGCTTATCTGTAATTTGATCTGCACTGCATTTCCGCAGGGGAGTGGGAGCTGCCGTCGCTGCGGACTTGATCGACACATTGTCGAAACTTCACGACAAATCCTGCGCCCTGCAGAGAGCTTGTGCGATTCTGTTGCTGTGCTCAGAAGGGAGGTGCTGCCGGCATGACCTGATCGAAATCGCGTCGCAAACATTGCGGCAGCTGACAACCCTGCGCTCTTATCTCCTATCGAATGGTTCTCTCCGCAATGCGCCGCAGGGGGGAAGGTGCTGCCGTCGCCGCAGGACCTGATCGACACGGCGTCGCGACACCACAGCTTCTGCGCCCTCCTCGGCGATTCATTGGGATCTGGGTTCTCAAGGGCAACCCTATCGTGTGCTGCAGGGGGGAGGTGCTGCCGTCGCCGCAGGACCTGATAGACACGGTGCGAGACCTGGTCGCGTCCACGGGGCTCACCCTCATCCTGGAGCCGGGCCGCTCCATGGTCGCCACCTCCTCCGCCCTCGTCAACACGGTGCGCCTGCTGTTTCCGTCCTGGTAGTGCAACCTGGCAGCGTCAAGGAAGTGACGAAAGAGGGCACTAATAGGGGGTGTGGCACCATGGTCGCCACCTCCCCCGCCCTCCTCAGCACGGTGCGCTGGTCCTGGTCGTCTGCCAGCGTGGTCTGGCAGCGTGGTGCATAGGGGGGGTTGATGAGCGGTGTGGCGCTCCAGGGTCGCCACCTCCCCCGCCCTCCTCAACACAGTGCGCCGCCTGTCCTGCCATGCCGGTGGCGGGATTACCTTCCCACACAGTCAGCAAACAAACGGCATTGGGACAGCCCTGCCTGGTGGCCCGCGCCCGTCCCTGTGGGAGGCAGTCCCCATCTGCAGACGGACCCTGTTTCTAACAGCATCTCCAAGCCTGCATCCTTGATATGCAGGTGACGGGCACGAAGGCCAATGGCACGAAGAGGCTTTATCGTGGCAGCAAAACGCTGCCCTCAGAGGACGGCACACCACCCCTGCAATCGTTGCCGGCAAATCCCATTTCACTTCACGTGTTCCTTTTTCATTTCCAGGTGACGGGCACGAAGATCAACGGCACGAAGGTTTTCCTCATGGTGGACGGCTGCATGTCGGCGAATGCCATTTCTCTTTGGATAATTTCTTGTCCTTTCCCAGGTGACGGGCACGAAGACCAACGGCACGAAGAACTTCATCGTGGTGGACGGCTCCATGTCGGCGCTCATCCGCCCCTCACTGTACGACGCCTACCAGCACATCGAGCTGACCAAGCCCACCGACGGCCCGACGGACACCTACGACATCGTCGGTGCGCCACCTTTGAACCACCTGTTCGCACAAGCAAAGAGGTTCCGTCGACATATCAGCTTTGGGATGCATGGCAGCTGACCGAGCCCACCGATGGCCCGATGGACACCTACGACATCTTCGGTGGGCCGTCTCGGCCCCTCTCGAACTGCCAGTGCTTCAGGGTTCTGCCTGCGTACACTTGTCATCATCTCTGTCGAGTCCTCAGGCTTCCGGGACGAGGAGCCGGAGCTGCCGGTGCTGACAAGAAAACTCACCCTTGTCGCGTCCAGTCGGCAGTCCAACAGCTGTTGGGCGTGGCCCACCCTCTGTTCCCACAACCCTTTCGCGCAACAGCAGGACCGCCGGGCAAGGAGCGGGAGCTGCCGGCGCCGGGAGCTGCCGCCGCCGGCAAGCTAAACGCCTTCTCGTCCGGTTGCATTTTCCAGAATCTTCTCCAATGAACTCTCACCAAACTCACAGGCCCGGTGTGCGAGTCGGCGGATTTCCTGGGCAAGGAGCGGGAGCTGCCGGCGCCGGCGGCGGGCGACGGCCTGGTTGTGCACGACGCAGGCGCCTACTGCATGGCCATGGCCTCCACCTACAACCTGCAGGTGTGGCCCCACCAGAAACTCTGCCTTCACCTACATTGCATGCATGAAGTCTGCTACAGGACTGTCACGCTGTTTCCGGTGGGAAGTGCTGCTGTCCTCATGCCATGGGGACGTCGCGGTGCGCGGCGCTCCGGCTGTGCACGATTGGCGTTGGGTGACATGCTTGCCCCGCAGTTTGAATCGATGTGGGAGCAAGCATGCAGCAGGCCTGCCGTCAGCGCCCGTCTAGTGAATTTCCCCTTCCCAGTCGTCGGTGATGCGCATCACCTCCCGCGCGCAGATGCGGCCGGCGGAGTACTGGGTCGTCGACGGCAGGGTGGAGAAGATCCGGCGGGGGGAGACGCTGCAGGACCACCTGGACCTCTTCGACGTGTAGAAAATTTTTATCACATGGACAAGCCGCTGTTGGAGGTGGATTCAAGGGAACAAGGGGAAGATTCGGCGGACGGCGGCTGCTCGCGCGGCTGCCGGCGTCCAGTCGCCCTGGCTACCCGCCGCAGGGTAGACGTCAGCCATGCATGATAAAGAGTTGCTGCAAGGCCGTCAATGGCGGTGGGCCCACAGGACGAGCAACGTGGATTGCAGGTCGTGCGACGCGGCCACATTCTGTTGTGAGAAGGAGAGACAAAAGGGTACCCGGCGGCAGCCTCTTGCCCGGCGCTTTTTACAAGGGGTGGGGAGGCAAAAGCGAGCGTATCTACTGTATTCTCTTGGACACGTTTTAGTGCGCTTTGTAAGAAAGAACCAGTCAAAAGGAAGCGGGGGGGCGGGCCTCCAGATAGGCACCCCGTACTTTCTTGCGGCACGCTGAGGTTTAAGCGATGCAACCTTTTTGCAGAGCAATTTCTCACAGCCGGGGCACAGAAGAGCTCATACGTCACCGTTATGCCCGGTGCTTTATTTAAGGCAGGAGCAGCGGCGTGGTCCTTTGTAAGAAAGCAGGATGCAACAGGAAGCGAGCGGCCTTTCCAAATGATCGCTGGGGAAGTGCAAGACCGTCTGCCCGGTCTCGTCACTGCACCCTCTTTATCCTCTGCTTTCTTACAGGGGGCGCGCGGCACTTCGATTCCAGATGATAGCGGGCGCAGCTGCCGCTGCGCCCCGGATGACTCTTGGATGACCTTTGCCAAATTGTTGGGTGACCCCCGGCCAGCCTCTGTTATTGACGGCCTCGGCGTGTTGAGCATGCCATCACCCGTGATAGACACACATCCTGATGTTGTGGGTGTGATGGTTACAAAATCCGCGGGCCTTGATGCTGGAGGTCCCGTCCCCGCCGCCCGGCGGCAGTCAAACCTAGGGCGTCTTGCGTCGTCCAAATCCACGCCGCCTCGCGGCGGTCAGTTTGCGCCGCCGTTGGCCGACACAGAGTAGTCGTTGCACTCCTCCACCAAATTGAGGATCTCCTGCGCCGTCTGCTTGCACTGCCCGTACCTGCGGGGCATGACAGCAGCCGGAGGTCAGGTTGCGGGGCGCACACAACTGAAGCAGGCAGAAGCCTGGGCTCGCCCGAGAGCTTGCAGCATCTCATGCGCTGAGACATGCCAAACCCTCACTCGAGTGTACTCTGCACATGCGCCGGTAGCAGCCACACGGCACCAGAGCATGCTTTTGAAGACGAAACGAGTGATGCCAGCAGCTCACCGGACGTTGTCCATGAGCTTGAGGCGGGAGTTGACCTCCAGCGCGCCGGCGGGCAGGTCCTGCAGGAACCAGGGGTGCGACTGCACCTGCGCCACCGTCAGCCGCTTGGCCGGGTCCGCCGTCAGCAGCCCCCGCAGCAGGTCCCTGCAGTCCTCCGACACCTGCGTTGCCGAGGAGGGACGCGTTCTCGTCAATGCCCTGCCCAAGGGCAATGTCCCGCCTCCCATGTGTTGCCAGCCCCTATGCATCCCCTCTCCGCCTCCCGTCTTCAGGAACATGGCTTTCGGTGCAGAAGCCTCACACGCTCATGCGCAGTGATGCAACAGGTGTTGAGGGACAGAGCAGGCGCTGGCGGGTCTGCCAGCAAGCCAGAAGGTGCAGTCTTTCAGCTGCCCGGCAGGAGCAGATTCTGGTGCGACTGCTAGGAGCCACGACAATCATAAGGCGCGGCGCACACCTCGGGCTGCTCGTAGTCGGCCTTGATGATGCGGCCAAACATCATCTGCAGCGCCTTGGCGTTCTTCATGTCCTCGTCGCCCTGGCGCGCAAAGGGGAAGGTGCCCACCAGCAGCACGTACAGCATCACGCCGCACGACCAGATGTCCGCCACCTTGCCGTCGTACAGCTCCGTCGTCAGCACCTGCGGTGTTTAAAATTTAGGTTTCAGGTATGTTGTCCTTAGATGAACAGGAATGCGTTTAGGACAGATGTCTGCCACTTTGCCGTTGTGCAGCTCTGTCGCGTCAGCTCCCAGAGCCGCTCACCAGAGCCCCTTGCTAGCCCCGCTGTCATGCAGCACAGCGTGCGGCTGCTGGCGCCAGCGCAGGCCAAAGGGTCGCATGCTCTGCGATATACAGGCAATCCGCACCCTGTCCAGCACGGCACGCATGTGCCCGTGCGCTCAGGCACAGGCGCCACAAACACCTGAGCCCTGGCGAACTCGCCACGTGCGTGCCGCGGGCGGTCTTGCAGATGGAGCCAGGGGTTCCCTCCTGATGGTATCACTTCCGAACCAAAACCATCCAAAGGGATGCTCACCTCGGGCGCCATGTACTCGGGCGTGCCGCAGGCGGTCTTGCAGATGGAGCCGGCCACCTCGTCCTTGGAGTAGCCAAAGTCGCAGATCTTCACCACAGGCCGCTCGCCACGGCCGTGCAGCAGCACGTTGTCCAGCTGCGGACAGAACAAGGAGAGTTTTCCGTCCAGGTTTGAGTTGTGTTCGTTTCAATCTCAGGGATGTCACTCCCGTCAGCAATCCGGCTCCGGTTCATATCTGACGGCGGCGAGCAGCATGCTGGGGGTGATGAGTACGCAGGCGCGCACGCGTGCAGCGCACCTTGATGTCGCGGTTGGCGATACCCATGCGGTGGCAGTAGTCCAGCCCGATGATGAACTGCTGGAAGAACCACCTGGCCTCGTCCTCCGGGCAGCCCATCATCTGCGGCCGGCAAAAGGCAACAACTCAGCCACACATTTGGTCTGTGGTCCTTGCGGGCTTTGGCATCGTGAACTGAATCAAGAGTCATCAGCACCACACCACCCGGCCGACACAGGGCTGCCGACCAGCGTGCGGTAGAACATGGACATGATCGATGACACAAGCAAAAACAAAACACACAATGCCAAAAGCTCACCCCCTGCTGCGCGTGGTTGTCGATGTACTCGCTGAGGTCGCCGCCATCGGCATACTCCAGAGCGATGCCCAGGTGGTGCTTCGTCAGGAACACCTCCTGCGGTACAGGCAAGAGAGATGTCCATTTAAGCTGCGCACTTTGCGTGAAGCTCTTGTTCCTGGAGGGACGATTTTTTTGGCGGCAGATTGCAGACACCATTGCCGCAAAGAGATCCCAAAATGCTTCACGTCTGATGTTGCCCCCGAGCGTGGCTGTCAGGGCACGCGCCTTCAGCTGCACGATGTTGGGGTGCAGCGCGCACTCCCGGTGGTTCAGCAGCTCACGCGCGATGACGCGCTGGCTGGCGCCGCCGCCGCGCTCCAGGAACTTGATGGCCACCTGCTCCTGCGTTTGGGTGTTCACCGCCAGCTGCACAAAGCCCGAGGCGCCCCTGCGCGTGGATTGGGCATCGCGTCAGGGCTGATGGCTGAGGAGCCAGCCTCACAGCAGATAGACGGCGCGCTGCGACTTTCTGACATGCAGCCTTGTGGGCTTGAGCAGAGCCCTACTGGCGCGAGGAGTTGATGCCGCCCTCGCCCTGCAGCGGCTCCACGAACACCGACGCAGTGCGCCCCTTCTGGATCGCTGCGCGCGCCGACTCCAAATCGTCGTACTTTGCCTCCTTGCCGAGCCAGTCGATGTGGCGCCGAGGACAATTCGACCGCCCATACCGAATACGCAAGAGTGATGGGACTGTACGACTCTGGGAACACAGCAAGCCTCGGAATGCAAGGTCCAAGACTCACCTGTTGAGGTCCTGCAGCTTTCGGTAGTGCGGGCAGTCGAAGAGCGGCTCGTTCTGCGAGTCGGCGTCGTCGCTGTCATGGTCGCTTTCTGAGGCTGCGTAGCTGTACCGGTCGCCCTCGCTCTGCAGGCTGCCGGAGTGGTTCTGCTGCGGCGGCTCGAACTGCCTGCAGATAACAGGTTGCGCGTGCTGTCAGCAACCTGAGTGAAATATTGTCTAGAGCAAGTAGACCCTTTCATACTTGGGGAAAGACAGTGCGGAGGAGACGCGCCCCGCGGCTTCCTGTGTCGGCATTGTCAGACTGATCCTGTCGCTGTGCGGGCGCCAGCCGCGGCGAGTACTCCGTGTCTCCCCTCTTCCCACGTACGTAATATGTCAGCAGTCCCCCGGCCACCACAGGGACCGCAGCCGGGGCTTGGGGCGCACGGAGTGCAGCAGGACGCCACGCACTGCGTGAAGGACTGCTATCTGCACCAGCGCCCCGCCGTACATGAGCTGCTGAAGGCCTGCGCCCCCGCCTTCGCGACTACTGCTTTCCCTTTGGGCGTCACGCAAGAAAGTGAAGGCAAGCAGCGACCAGAAAGGACGGCCCGTAATACGTCCTCCTTGATAGAGACGTGTTTGGAGAATTGGAGGGCTGTCAGCCACTCACTCGTCGGGCTCGGCGCTGTGGTAGCCGTTTCCGGCCTCGGGAAAGTGCCCGCCACCCACGTCGGCGCCGGCCTGATCGTCCATCGAGCCGTACCGGTTGCTGGCTGCCGCCTCTTCGAAGCGCTGCTGCTGCTGCTGCGCCTGCATCGGCTGCTGTGGCTGCTCTGCCGCAGGCGCGTGCGCGGACTGCACGGGCACATTCGCCTTCTTTTTGGACGAAAGCGCTAGCTTTCCGAACGCCTTTTTCATCTGGACACTGCCGCTACCTCGCGCCTCCTGATCACGGCGCTGTAAGGAGGCCTTCAACTGAGTGTAATGATGGGTACTTCGGAACTATATTTTAACGTCTTGGAGGTCAAAGACTTGGGGCTTGCTGCGTCACGATTCAAGCCACCACTGTCACCAACGGTCTGATACTGCTGTTCACAGAAGCGAAGACAGGTTGACTCGTGTTTGCGTCAGAATTTCTGACTTGGGAGAGCAAATGTTACACCGTGTCGCCCTGAAGGGGCTAAACGGGTGCCAGCTGCGGGGGTTGGGTAAACCCCTGCTCAGCTGATCTGTCTGGACGAAACTGTCGAAACAAGCAACGATGAAGTCCATCACAGCAACCTGGTCTGCCTGATTGACGAACTCACGCATGGATTGACCGTCCTAGAACAAGTCCGGATTCTGGTCGCGAATGTGCTGCACTGCTGCGCTCTCGAAAAATCAGGAGACTGCAAAGGGTGAATAGCGTAATGTAGTTACACTCGATGAATTATCGAATTCTGACAATGAGGGGTTTTCCAGTGTGGGCAGATTAATTCCAAACAGTGGTTTCTCACAAGCGCTGCCGC
>JAABUK010008775.1_pt1 | contig 14059 bp, 19 predicted proteins | sample 5559141 | NCBI WGS metagenome assembly JAABUK01 (sample SAMN10711869, study PRJNA513367) | rock metagenome | isolation source: Antarctica rocks | place: Antarctica: Victoria Land, Pudding Butte nord | collected 2016-01-03
GTCTGCCGCTTCTGCAACGAGCTCCAGTGTCTTGACTGTCCGATGGACGCTTTTGGTGCCATTGTCTAAGCTCGACTTTGGCCATTCAGGCGGCGTAGCAGGCGGCGCCGATCAGGGCGTTGATGGCAATGCGAGGTAATCTGACGAGGTCTGGCACGGCCGCGGATGTGCGGGAATCATGGTGCGTCCATAGCTCGCGGCGAACCCGGGCAAGCGCGTCGCGACGATGCCACGGCTGGCCCGGCCGGCAATTTTCTTCTGGATCGCGCGGACGCTGAGGTCGGTGGAGGTCGCAAGCGCCTCGATCTCGCTGACGATGCGCTGTGCCGGGCCGCCCGAGGTGTCTTCCGCGCGACTCAGCCGCCCTCATGCCGGCGGTGACGCGCTCGCTGATGAGCGATGATTCCAGTTCGGGGGTATAAGCCCAAACCGCCGAAAATTCCGGCAGGCGTTTCCGGGTGTGAGGGATTGTTGCATCACCAAAGAAATCGGGCTGCGGTACCTTGGACTTTCCGTATTTGGGTTGAAATACGGAGAGTTGGTGACAACCAGCCCAAGCCCGATATCCCTTCCAGACCGACCTGACAGTCGCGCCAACCATCAAAATCTGGGAAGTTAGTGGTCGGCAGAATTTGCGGCGGTTTGGGCTTACACCCCCTTCTTCCTGAACCACCGGCGCTTCCTGCGCAGCCGACGTGCCGAACGCCAGGGCAAGAGCCCGCGCGAGCTGATGACCGGCCAAACCCACCCGCACTGGCTGGCCCTGCTGTTGGTGTGGACGGCCCCCGGCGGCATCGGGTGTGCCAGAGTGAGATCGGTGTTGATCGCAAACAAAGGAGGCTCTTATTGGGTTCCGGGGTGGTGACGGGTCCGTCACGCGACCAAGGCTGTGATGAGCGCACCGAGCAGGGCTTTGCCGCGTCGGCGTGTGTTGTGCACGAATCGGAAGAAGCCGAGATAGAGCGGCAGCTTGTCCTGCGAGATGCCCCGGTGCGGGCGCAGCCAGGAGCGCAGCAGGGACCAAAAACCCTCGATGGTGTTGACGTGGACCTCGCAGAAGCCGTCGCCGTCCTCGTCGCGGGCGTATTCGCCCCGCCCATGGCAGACCGTCTTGTGCCGGTAGCCCCAGGCCGGCAGGCGCGCGTAGATGCTATACTCGTCCGTGTGGACGAGGGTGTCCTTCGCGACTGCGGCCTCGATGATCGGCTTGATCGTGGCCTGCTGCACGTTGGCCAACATGCGCAGGATTACCTGTCCGCCGCACTGGATCAGGCCGAGAATGGGCGGCTTGTCCTTCTCCAGCGTGCCGCGGCCCGGCGCGCCTGCCAGCCTGCGACACCGTCCGAGCCGCCCCTTTTGGCCACTGCCGCCGGCTGGCCTTTGTACCCGGCCACGACGTAGACCTCGTCGATCTCAACCTCGCCCTTCAGCTCCACCGCTGGCGCTTTGGCAACCAAGCCGCGGCGCAACTGCTCCGTCATGATCTGCACGTCCGAGCCGTCCAGATCCAGTTCCGACGCGATCTGCCGATTGGAAAGGTTCAGGCCCATGAAGTAGAGGCACAGCACCCACACGCGCAGCGGCTGGTGGTGCCCGGCCAGCGCCGTGCCGGTGAGGTCGTCGAAACGGGACGCACACGCCTTGCACCGGTAGCGCTGGCGACAGGGCTGCATATCGTCGTGGCCGTCCCGGGTGACAGTGCTGCTGTCACACACGGGGCAGCGTACACCCTTCGGCCAGCGGTGCTGGCGCACCAGCGCGAAGCACTTGGCGTCATCCAGCAGCGCCGAAAGGTTGACCAGGTCGGATGTGGCCATGACAGAAGCTCCTCGCGCGAGCAGGCCACCTACGCCCGCTCTTGCTCGCACACCAGAGGTCCTCAGCCCCGCTTCCCGGTCCCGGCCTCACCACCCCGGAACCCAATAAGAGCCGCCGCCAATGGCTCCGGCATCCAGCACCAGCAGGCGCACGCTCAGGCTCGCCTCGCCGCGCCGGCCGCGGCGGCGAAGCGGTCCAACAACGGTTGCTCGTTGGAGAGGTGGGGCAGCTTGGTGACGAAGCGCGGCATGACTGGTCCTCCTGATACATTTCTACTATGGTAGAAATCACGTAGCCAACACAACGGAGAAGGCACCCATGGACAGCGACCTCATCGGATTTGGCGTCGTGGGCCTGCTCCTGAGTCTTGCACGGTCGGCCACGCGCAAGACGGCTATGGCGCTGCCCGGCACCGCGTTCACGCAGCAGCTGTTCCTGGCCTGCGCCGCTCATGATGGGGCGGAGCTGGACCACGCTGCGCTGGTGAGCGCCACCGAGGATCTGGCCGGCATGGCTCACCAGTGCTGAGCGAACGCATCCCGCCGGCGCGCAGCGCGCTCAGGCCTCCACCGCCTGCGGTGGCCGTGCAGACAGGCGGCCTGGCCTGGGGCGCCCTCGGGGTGCTCGCCTTCTCGGTCTCGCTGCCGGCGACCCGCTTGGCCATCGCGGGCGGCCTGACCGCCAGTTTCGTCGGCATCGGCCGGGCGGTTGTCGCCGGCCTGCTGGCCCTGGCCACGCTGGCCCTCATGCGCCAGCCTCTGCCGCCGGCCCGGCTGCTGCCGCGGCTGGCAGTGGTTGCGGTCGGCGTCGTGCTGGGCTTCCCTTTGCTGACCGCCCTGGCCCTCACCCACGTGCCCGCGACCCACGGCATCGTCGTCACGGGCCTGCTGCCGGCCGCCACCGCGGTCATGGCGGTCCTGCGCTCGGGTGAGCGTCCGTCCCTGCGCTTTTGGCTGGCTGCCCTGGCCGGTCTCGCCTGCGTGCTCGCGTTCGCCGCTGCTCAGGGAGCCGGCAGCTTCGAGCTGGCAGACGCGCTGCTGCTCGCCGCCGTGCTGCTGTGCGCCCTGGGCTACGCCGAGGGCGGCGCGCTGGCGCGGGAACTGGGGGGCGTGCAGGTGATCTGCCTGGCCCTGGTGCTGGCGCTGCCCGTCACCGCGGCGCTGATGCTGGCTCGGTTGGACGTGGCGTCCCTGGTCCGCGCGACCCCGGCGGCCTGGGCCGGGTTCGCCTACGTGGCCCTGGTCAGCATGTTCGCGGGCTTCTTCGCCTGGTATCGCGGCCTGGCGCTGGGCGGCGTGGCGCGGGTGGGCCAGCTCCAGCTCGCCCAGCCCGTGCTGTCCCTGCTCTGGGCCTGGCTGCTGCTGGGCGAAGCGATCACCGTTGCCATGGTCGCGACCGCCCTCGGCGTGCTGGCCTGCGTGGTGGCGACCCAGCGGGCGCGATAGCCGGCCACCTACAGCCAGTCAGTGGCGCCGGCCGGCATCGTCCCCTTCGCATCTCCGCTCGGCGGCGTGCTCGCGCTGAACTCGGCGAGGCGCCCGCTCCGCCCGCTCGCCGGCCACGCCCGCCCGCTCTAACGTGGGGCCGCATGGCACGGAGGCCCGAGTTGAACCGTACCCTCGCCCGCCGCGGCCCGCTCCCGGGCGCCTAGGCGTGGTCGCGCTGCTACACCGACCACCGCCCGAGATGGCGGGGCCACTCGACGGGCGGCTGGCGGGGAACCTGCGCCGGCTGCGCCGCGAGCGAGGCTTGACCCTGGATGCGCTCGCGCTGCGCTGCGGCGTGAGCCGGGCCATGATCTCCAAGGTCGAGCGGGGCGCCGCGGTGCCGACCGCGACCGTGCTGGGCAAGCTGGCAGCCGGGCTGGAGGTCGGGCTGTCGCAGCTGGTCGGAGCCCAGCAGCCGCGCGCGCCGGTGCTGCTGCCGCGGGCCGAGCAGGCGGTCTACCGCGACCCGGAATCCGGGCTGGAGCGGCGCTCGCTCTCGCCGCTATTCCCGGACCGCTCGGTGGACTTCGCGCTCAACACCCTGCCCGCCGGCGGCCACGTCGTGTTCCCGGCGCACCACCAGGGCGTAGAGGAATACCTGTTCGTCAGCCGGGGCGAGCTGGTCGTCGTGGTGGACGGCGAGCGCTACCGGGTCGGCCAGGGCAGCACGTTGTTCTACCCCGGCCACGCCGTGCACGAGTTCCGCAACGAGACGGATGAGGCGGTCGAGTTCTACATCGTCGTGGACGACACAGGGGCACGCTGAGTATGGGCCGAGCGCGGTGATCTCGTGCGCGCCGCGGCGAGCACGCCTCAGCCAAGCGAGGGCTGCTCCTCTCTCGCCCCGGCCTCCGCGCCGAGCAACTTGAGGCCAGTGTCTTTCAGCGTGCCGCCGATGTGCAGATAGTAGCAGGCCGTCGGCGATCGCCGGACCGAGCGCCTCGAGGCGCAGCGCGCTGAGCTGCGTGAGCGGTTGGTCCACCCAGTCCCACTCGATGTGAAAACATCAGACCGTAACGTCAACGGGCAACTCCGTTGCCCGGCGGGGCGGACCTCTGAATCTTTCGGGTCGAACCAGTGGTCCCCGTGAGCAGGAACGTGCCCACGGTCGCCGACGGTCGCGTTTTCACATGGCCTCGGTCGGAAGCCGCTGTAGCGGGCCGATCAGGTGGCCGCGGCTCATGGTGACGGCAGGCAACCCTTGTCTCTGATCACGTCCTGGAGCACCTTGGCCCATGCACTTTGATGGCGGCTGCCAATGCGGTCGGGTCCGTTACCGCGCCCAGGGGCCGCGGGACCGGGCGAGCATCTGCTATTGCCGCATGTGTCAGAAAGCCTCCGGCGGCCCGTTCATGGCCTTCGTTCGCTTCCCGGCAGACCAGGTGGAGTGGTCCACGCCGCCGAGCGTGTTTGCGAGCTCGAACCGCGTCGAGCGGGGCTTCTGTGCCGCATGCGGAACGCCGCTCAGCTACCGCCAGGTTGGCCGTCCGAACATCAGCCTCACGCTGCATAGCCTCGACGATCCACCGGCCGTGCAGCCGGAGATGGCGTTCTCGCCCGGAGCAGCGCCCCGCTGGTGCCTCGCCCTTGCCGATCTGTCGCCGCGGGAGATGGAGTTCTCCGCCGATCCCGACTTCAGGAACCATCAGCGTTGAGCGTAGTGTCCACGTTGGGTCTCCTGTCAGCCTGCAGCCTCTCTGTGGATCATGACCCACGCGACGGCGGCGCCCGTGAGTTGCACCGATCCCCCTGCCAACATCGCCGTGGTGAGTCCTGCGACTCCCGAGCCCTTCAGCGCGTAGAGCGCTCCCAGCACCGCGACTCCCAGCGTCGCACCGACCATGCGCGCCACGTTGATCAGCGCCGAGGCCGTACCGGAGCGCGCCGAGGGGACGGCCGCGACGGCGACGCCCAGCAGCGGCGCGGTGTTCACGCCCATGCCGATTCCTGCCAGCAGCAGCCCGGCCTGCGCCAGCGACATCGGCCGTCCCGCCTCGGTGAGCGCCATGACGAGGAGACCTGCCCCGATCAGGGCCGTGTCGCCGGCCGTGGTGGCGCGTGCCCCGACGCGCTGGACGAGCGCGCCCGAGCGGGAAGACACCAGCACGAAGGCCAGCGCCATCGGCAGAAGCCCGAGACCCGCGTCAACGGGCGTCAGCGGCGCCGTGCCATTGGCGCCGCCCTGCCAGGACAGCGGCACGAGGAAGAGCAGGCCGTACATGCCGAAGGTCATCGCCGCGGTGGCCACGACCGCGCCGACGAAGGCCCGCTGCCGGAACAGGTCGAGTGGCACGAGCGCCGCCTCGCCTTGCCGACGCTCGACCCACAGGAACAGCGCCGTCGCGACGACCGCGAGCGGGAGCACCACGACGAGCAGATGCGGCGCTTCCCGACCTTCGATGGCGGCAAGCGCGAGGCCGCCGAGCGCCAGCGCCCCCAGCACCTGCCCGGCGAGATCGAAGCTGCGCCCCTTCGGGTCGGCCGATTCAGGGACGGAGCGCCAGGCCAGCACGCAGGCGAGCGCGCCGACGGGCAGGACGATGAGGAACACGCTGCGCCATCCGAAGCCCTCAATGAGCAGGCCGCCGAGCGTGGGGCCGAGAGCGAAGGCGAGGCCGTTGCACCCGGCCCATATCCCCAGTGCCCGCCCGCGCTCGGCCGGATCGGTCCAGATCACGCGCAGGATGGCGAGCGAGGAGGGCAGCAGGAGTGCCGTGCCGAGCCCGGCGACCGCCCGGCCGAGGATCAGGACGGCGACGTTGGGCGCGAGACCGCAGCCGAGGCAACCGAACGAGAATACCGCGACGCCGGCGACGAAGATCCGTCTGCGGCCGTAGAGGTCGCCGAGCAGGCCGCCGGTGAGCAACAACAGCGCGTAAGCGAGGTTGTAGCCGTCGACCACCCATTGCAGGGCGGCAACGCCAACCCCAAGGGCATCGCCGACCGGCCGCACGGCGAGGTTCACTACCGAGGTGTCGATCTGGGCGATGAGCACACCCAGGCACAAGGTCACCAGCACGGCGCCGCGGCGCGGCGCCGATGTGCGGCTTCGTTCGATCACGCCATCTCCTCGTCCCATCAGACGTTGAGATGGCGTCGGGTCGAGGCAAAGTCGCCCGTGATCGTTTCGGCCGAAACCGAAGCGTTGACTGCTGCTCTCGCCTTCCCGATGGCCTAGAAGCGGCCATGCCGAGCGTGCTCCAGATCGCCGAAGTCGCCGCGCTTTTGGGCGACCCCGGGCGCGTCAATATGGTGCTGGCCTTGAGTGATGGCCGGGCGCTCCCCGCGGGCGAGCTGGCGCTTGCCGCCCGTATCGCGCCGGCGACCGCGAGCGGGCACCTGGGCCAGCTCGTCGCCGGCGGCCTGCTCCGCGTCGCGGCGTAGGGGCGCTATCGCTATTACCGGATCGCGTCGCCCGAGGTGGCCACGCTGATGGAAAGCGTACTGGTCGTTGCCGCCGCCCGCGACGAGGCGCGACCGCGGTTACGGCGTGTTCCGTCTCGCGCCGACGCCGCGCTGCGCGAGGCGCGCACCTGCTACAACCACCTCGCCGGACGGCTCGGTGTCGCCCTGGCGGACGCTTTGGCCACGGCCGGGCACGCCAGGCTGGATATCGAGGGCAGTGAACTGACGCCGCAGGGCATGGTGTTCCTCACGGACTTCGGTCTCGATCTCGGCGGCAAGCGGCACAAGACGTTCTGCCGGACGTGCATCGACTGGAGCGAGCGACGGCTGCACCTCTCCGGCCACGTCGGCGCCGCCCTCTGCCGGCGCTGCCTCGACCTCGGCTGGATCGAGCGCCGCCCGGCTTCACGCGCCATCGACATCACGCCGGCAGGGCGGGCGGGATTCGGGACCGTGTTCGGCTTCCACGCCGACAGCGACCGCGGAGAGGGGGGCGATGGCTGGCGTGGCGGAGGAGGAGATGCTGGAGCTATGGTTTAGGGGATAGAACCTGACGCTTGGTGCCCACCGGAATCCGGGGTTCCGGCTTGACTTCGCGTGGCGCCCAAATCCCCGTGCGCTCCGTCGTCGGCGCATAGTCCCGCAACGCCCATCGCAACTTCAAGCCGCCGCGCCGGCGCCAGATGCGGGACACCTGCACGCGCCACAGCCGCTCGGCGCCGATGAAGCCGCGTACCTCCTCCCCGTCCCACACGATCTCGGCCCGGCCCTGGAGATGCAGCAGCCTACCCGTGTCGAAGTCCACGAACAGCAGCGCCGCCCGCGGATCGAGCAGCAAATTGCCCAGGGTGTTGAAGTAGCGATTGCCCCGGAAGTCCGGGATCGTCAGTACGTCGCCATCCACGCGAACGAACCCGGGCCGGCCGCCGCGGTGGGACACGTCCACCCCGTCCGCCTCGCCCCCGCGCCCGCCGCTGCTGGTCGCCACGAAGAACGTGTCCGCACTCGCGACCAAGTCGCGCGCCTCCTCGTCGAGGCTGCCCAGCCCCTCCGTCGCCACACGTGCGGAGTATGTATCTCGTGGCGCGGGCACGACGTCGCGCGCCTGGATGTATCGCGGGCAGTTGCCGAAACTCTGCCGGACGCCGACCGTCAGGCCGCTCTCGTCCGCGGCGAGCACGGTGCCATTGGCCCGGTTCCGCCGCCGGGTGCCCAGGTCGATGCCGAGCAGACCAACCAGGCTGCCCGCGCGCAACCTGGCCGCCGCCGGATCGTCTGGCGCTGTCGCGATGCGCAAGGTGCGCGGGTCCGGGCTGGAGACAAAGCCCGGCGGACCGGCAAGCACGGTCGCCACGGGCCAGCCCTCTCCGTCCGCTGTCGCGGCGAGCAGGAAGGGGAGGCCTGCGAAGAATAGGCGGTGCTGGTCCGTCATCCAGTCGCGGATGGGCGCGCCTGTCAGCCGCACACCGGCGCGCGCCTGGGCTTCCTGCTCGCCGGCGTGGAACGGGGAGGCATCCATGGGCGGCGTTCCTAGCGGTCGAGGGTTCGGGCAAGCGCGGCATCGGCTTGCGCCGAGCCAGCGCTGCGGCGCCAAGCGACGATCCGGGACCTGGTCATCCCGTTTGCCCGCAGGGCGCCGAGGCTGAAGCACGCGGCGATCGCGCAGACCAGTGGCCATCCGCCACGCCCAAAGGCCAGTTCCGCGACGAACGATCCGAAGGCGCCGCCGACGAAGAACAAGCCCGTGAACAGCCCGTTTAGGCGGCCTACGGCGTCCGGCCGCAGCAGCGTGATGGCCCGGCGTCCCAGCGTCTGCTCGCCGATCGTGCCCGCGTCCAGGACCACGGCCGCGGCCGTGAGCAGGCCGGTCAGCACCGAGGTCCCGACATGCAGCCGCGGGCCGATGCCGTCCACGCCCACGATGCCCGCCAGCACCGCCGCGGCGGTCACCGCGAGCCGCAGCGCCAGGCTGGCCTGCCGTGTCCAGCCGCGGTCGCCGAGGCGGCCAGCGATCGGTGCGATCAGCACGCCGCCAGCGCCGGCGAGCGCGAACAAGGCGATACCGTGAGCGCCGAAGCCGAACGGGGGTGCTGACAGGCGCAGCGCGACGGTGCTCCAGAACATGCTTAGCGCCGTGAAGCAGAGCGCCGACGAGATGGAACGGGCGCGCAGGACGGGCTCGTCCCGCCACAACGTCCAGAGCGATCCGAGCACGGCGGGATAGCCCGGCCCCGGCGCAGGACGCCGGGCCGGCAGAAGCTGGGCCAGCAGCACCGAAAGCGCTGCGATCAGCAACGCCATTGTGCCGTAGACCGCCCGCCAGCCCCATGCATCGGCCAGCACGCTGGCGGCTGGACGCGAGAGCAGGATACCGAGCATCAGGCCGCCGCCAATGGTGCCGACGACGCGGCCGCGCTCACGCTCGGTGCTGAGCACGGCGGCGAGCGGCATCAGCATCTGAATGGCGCTCGCCATCATCCCGAAAACGAACGACGCCGACAGGAACAGCGCCGCGGATCGGGCCGACGCCGCCACGCCGAGGGCAATGGCGCAGCCCACCAAGGTGGCCGCGATCAGGCGGCGGTTCTCGACGATGTCTGCCAGTGGGACCAGCACCACCAGGCCTGCGGCGTAGCCGAGCAAGGTCAGCGTGGAGCCCGCTCCGGCCCAGCCGCCGCGCAGCCCGAGCGCGGGGCCGATGACCCCGATCAGCGGTTGGGCCGCGAACAGGGTGGTGGCGATCACGCCGGCCGCTGTGGCGAGCAGCAGCATGAGCCACCGCGTCATCTCCGGGCGGGCGACGGGGCTCATCGCACGGCATCCTGATAGGCAATGAGCAGTTCGCGGCTCTCGATCGAGCCATGGTGGTGGAACTGCCGCCAGGAACCGTCAGTGCGCCGGAACACCCGGCTGGTGCGGATGGCGAGGTCGAGCGCAACGCCCCCCGGCCGCTCCAGCCGGCCCCGTTCGCGCCCGATGGCGAGGACGACGTCGCCGATGCGGTGCAGCGTGTAATCGTGGAACTCGACGTGCACGTTGGCCTGTGCGCCGAAGATGCGCTCGTAAACCGCCCGGATCTCGGTCCAGCCGCGCCGGATGCCGCCCAGTGGGTTGTCCATCGAGACGTCCTCGCCGGCATCCCAGTTCTGCTCCATCAGCGCGAGATCGCGCCCGTTGAAGGCGCGATAGAACCCGACCAGCGCCGCAAATGGCTCGTCGGCGGGCGCGTGCTCGGCTCCGGTGACAGGGGTCTGGATCGGGCTGGCCATGTCGGTCCTCCTTGGCTTCGGAGGGCGGAGATGGAACTGCCGGGCGGTGTGGAGAATGGCCGCCCAGCTTGATAGACTGTCCCGGAATTCGGGAGGATCATCCGGTGGCCTCGCTGGAGGACTATGCGGTGTTCGTCGCCGTCGTGGAGCGTGGAAGCCTGACCGCGGCGGCCAAGCAGCTAGGCCGATCGCTCCAGGCGGTCAGTCGCGCGCTGGCTTCGCTGGAACAGGAGCTGGGCGTCGAGTTGGTGCAGCGGACGACGCGCCGCTCACGCCCGACGGCCGCGGGCGAGGCCTTCTTCGGCCGGGTCCGCACCGTCCTCGCCGACCTCTCCCTGGCGCGGACCGATGTTCGCGAGATGCACGGCCAGGTGGCCGGCAAGCTCGTCGTCGGCGGTCCCGTGTACTTCGGTCCGACGTATCTGATGCCGATCATCGCCTCCTTCCTCGATCGCCATCCGGCGGTGGCGATCGAGCTGGTGCTGGCCGACCGCTATGCCGACCTGGTGGCGGACGGCCTCGACCTCGCCGTGCGGCTGGGGGAGATCCCGGACAGCAGCCTCATGGCGCGGCGCCTCGGGGCGTTGCGGCAGGTCGTGTTCGGCGCGCCCGGCTACTTCGCCGCGCGTGGCCGCACGGCGGTGCCGGCGGATCTGCGCCGGCACGCCTGCGTGGTGCGCACCACGGCGCAGGCGATGGAGAGCTGGGAGTTCCTGCACCGCGGTCGCCTGGAGCGGATCGATGTGCACGGGGCGTTTCGCGCCAACAGTCCGGCAGCGTGCAACGAGGCGGCAGCGCTTGGCCTCGGCATCGGCAGGGCACCGCTATGGCAGGTGCGCCCGCTGCTCGATCAGGGGCGCATCGAGCTGGTGCTTGCCGATTTCGAGCTGCCGCCCATGCCTATCAGCATCGTCTGGCCGCAGACCTCCGCACTGCCCGCGCGCACCCGGCTGTTCATAGACTTCCTGGCAGCCAGGCTGGCCGTGGCGCGGCTGTAATAGCACGAGAGTGAGGCGGACCTCATGCGGGAGCGAGCTTCAGCGCGACAATGCCGGCCAGCACGAGAGCGATGCCGCCGAGGCGGACCGGGTTCATGGTCTCGCCGAACAGCATGACGCCCATCAGCACCGTCCCCACGGCGCCTATGCCGGTCCAGACCGCATAGGCCGTGCCCACCGGCAGCGTCTGGAGAGCGCGTCCGAGCAGGAAGACGAAGGCCGTGAGCAGCAGGAGGGAGGCGAGACTCCAGCCGAGGCGGGTGTAGCCCTCCGCGTACTTCATCGAGATCGCCCAGGCGACGTCGAGGAGCCCGGCGGCGACGAGGGCAAGCCAGGCGAACGAGGCGTTCAACGCGGCCTCACGCGGCAAGCTTGAGGAGGTAGGCATCATGCCGGGCCAGGAAGGCGCGCAGCCGCTCCGGGTACTCCGGCTCGACTGCCTGCCGCACGCTCGGCCGCTCGGCGAGCGCCGCCCGCCAGGCGCGCACCTTCGGGGCGTCCGCGAACACGCCCGTATCGGCGATGCCGTCGAACACGTCGAAGTAGCGGAAGATCGGCCCGAACACGGCGTCCACGAGGCTGAAGCGCGCGCCCGTGAAGTAAGGGCCTTCGCCCAGGGCGGCCTCGACGCGCGCGAACTTCGCCGCGACCGCTTGCCGCTTCGCTTCGAAGATCGCTGGGTCCTGCGTGGTCTCCAGACCCCACAGGTCCGCGAGAATGGCCGAGCCGAACTCCATCCAGGCGCGGTGCTGGGCCCGCCCCAGCGGGTCCTCCGGGTGCAGCCTGGGGCCGGGCTGCGTCTCCTCGATGTACTCGCAGATGGCCGCGCTCTCGAACAAGACGGGACGCGCAGGAGCGGCACCTTGCCCAGCGGCGAGAGCGCGGCGAACCAGTCCGGCTTGGCCGAGAGATCGACCACCACGCGCTCGAAGGGCACGCCCTTCTCCGCGAGCGCGATGGCCGCGCGCTGGACGTACGGGCAGAGGTGATGGCTGACCAGGGTGAGCTGGGTCATGACTCAGGCCGCCACCTTCATGCCCTCGGCCTGCATCGCCTCGCGGACCTTCGGCCGGGCGCCCACGCGGTCCATGAACCCGCGCAGCCGCGGGAAGGCGGCGAGGTCGACCTTCGCGAAGGCCGACCAGCCGACGATGGTGAACAGGTAGGCATCGGCCACCGTGAAGCGCTCCCCCAGGAGGAACGGGCCACCGGTCGCGAGGTGGCCCTCGACGAAGGCGAGGCGCTGCGCGATCTTGGCCCGTGCCACGTCATGCGCCTGTGCCCCGTACTCGGGGTGGAAGAGCCACGGGCTATACATCTTGTGCAGCTCGCTCGAGATGAAGGTCAGCCACGCTTGCAGGCGGTAGCGCTCCGGCGTCCCCGCCGCTGGCGCCAACCCGGCTGAGGGCTCGAGATCGGCGAGGTACTGGGCGATCGCGACGCCTTCGGTGAGGAGCGAGCCATCGTCGAGCCGTAGGGCCGGCACGTAGGCGTTCGGATTGACCGTGCTGAAATCCGCGCCCGTGTCCGTGAGGTGCGGCGTCCTGCCGATATCGACCCGCTCGAGGTCGAGCGCGACGCCCGCCTCTCGGGCGACGATGTGGGGCGAGAGCGAGCAGGTGCCGGTCGCGTAGTAGAGCTTCATGGGTCTGTTCTCCGGGCACGGGCGAGATCAGCGCGCGGGGGTCGAGCGTTGGTCGCTCTCGAAGCGTGCTGCCCGGCAGTTTCACGCCTACCGTGGCGCAAGGAAATACGGCATCGTCGCAAGATGAGTTTGCTCGGCGAACAAGCCGCATTCGCGATCGAGGATCTGCGCCTGCTCACGGCGCTCGCCGAGGCCGGCTCCCTCGTCGGCGCGGCGCGGCGCATCAAGGTGAACCATGCGAGCGCCTGGCGCCGGCTCGGCGCCTTGGAAGAGCGTCTGGGCGTCCGCCTCTTCGCGCGGGGGCGAACGGGATACGTGCCGACGCCCGCCGGCGAGGAGGCGGTCGCCGCGGCTGGACGGATGATGCGCGAGCTCGGCGAGCTCGAACGGCGTCTAGCCGGGCAGGACGTGCGGCCGACGGGTGTCGTGCGCTTGACCACGACCGAGACGCTGTTGGACCTCGTCGCCCCGGCCATCGCTGAGCTGAGGGCCTCGCACCCGGGCATCGTCGTGGAAGTGGTGACCGCCGATGCCTTCTTCACGCTGACCCGGCGCGACGCCGACATAGCGCTGCGCCCGGCGGCGAAAGCGCCAGAGCACCTCGTGGCGTGCCGGCTCGCCAGCATCGAGACGGCGATCTATGCCGCTCCGCATTACCTTGAGGGCCGATCCCCGGTCGAACCGCTCTCCCTCGACTGGCTCGGGCCTGACGACAGCCTCGCGCATCTCGGCTCGGCGCAGTGGATCGAGGACCGTGTCCGGACGGATCGGATCGTCTATCGCGCGAGCTCGATTCCGGGGCTGCGCGCGGCCGCGCGGGCGGGTCTCGGCCTGGCCGCGCTGCCCTGCTATATGGGAGACACCGATGCCGACCTGGTCCGCGTGTTGCCGCCCATCCCGAGGATGGCATCGGCGCTCTGGCTGCTGACCCACCCTGACCTGCGCCACACGGCACGCGTGCGAGCGACGCTCGACGTGATTGCCGCGCAGCTCATCCGCCATCGCCGTCTGCTCGAGGGTGAACGGGGCAGGACCTGATGCAGCCAGCCGAGGATAATATCTGCGGCAGTAAGATCGCTGCCTCGAGCGGGCGCACCTCCGCCTGGTCCTGGATCACGGCCTCTCACCTCCGGGCGGCCCATAGAACACCAACCAGGTCCCGAAATCGTCGCTGAACTCCTCGAAGCGGTGCTCGACACCGGCCGGCACGAACAAGGCGTCGCCTTGGCCGAACGCCACCCGCTCAGCTCCACGCACGAAGGTGCCGCTGCCCGAGGCGACGACGTATAGTTCGTCGCGGTCATGCGGTCCCTGACCCTTCCCCGATATGGTGGACACCTCGTGTAAGCTCCTAAGGGGCAGAGGTGCTGGATGACGACGAAGAACACGCGACGGGATTTCACGGATGAGTTCAAACGCGAGGCGGTGTCGCTGCTG
>JAABUK010008778.1_pt1 | contig 14058 bp, 14 predicted proteins | sample 5559141 | NCBI WGS metagenome assembly JAABUK01 (sample SAMN10711869, study PRJNA513367) | rock metagenome | isolation source: Antarctica rocks | place: Antarctica: Victoria Land, Pudding Butte nord | collected 2016-01-03
TGTTTGAGCTACTGGATTGATCTTTATGATTGTCTGAGACAGAGGACAAAATACAAAGACCCAGTGAGACCCAATTGATCTGCAGCTTTGATTGCAATGCACTTATGATATCATAGTTGCCCTGAGCTACCATCCATGCAACAGGTTGTTGAAGCTGAAGCAACACCACAGCATCCATTGTATGTACTGAGGACTCCTGAGGAAGCACAGAAGTTCTGGAAGACTGAGTTTGGCCATCTCGACAGCCCTTCAGCAGCAGATCAGCCTGACTCTTAGACTACCTAGCTCGCGTGCACAATGGGCGGCAGCTGCAGGGAGCAATGAGACAGTAAATGACCAGCAGAGCCTGCAGAGCTTGTGTGATCTGATCACACACTAAACAAGTATGTTTGGCTTTGCAACAGAGGTTTAGTTGAACTTAATTGATGCATCTGTTTTGCTCCTGTTATTATACTGACTGCTCCTGACCCTCCTCTAGCAAGAAAGGAGAGGTGCTAATAAGCCACATCTGGCTTGAGGCAGCAGTTTGATTAACAGAAAGCTTCCACTTATCAAAGAAACATGCTTAGACCATACTACCAGGGACTGTCAGTGCAAAACAACCCCTAGATACGAGTGGAGAATCTTCCCAGCATGTAACATATGCCTGTTTGTGAGTTTCGTGTATTTTGCTAAGCAGCAGCAGCTGCCTCATGCAGTCTAGATGCCATTGCACATGATGCTATGCTGCAAGTAGCAATCAACGTATCACTGCCAGTCCACAGCAGACAAAGGCAAATTGTCTGGAACGCCACTTGATCAGGCAGTACTGGCTGTTCAGAGGCCTCAGTTACAGTGGGATGTTACAGTGGGATCCTTGATAGATTGGATCTCAGATACATTTTCCTAAGGATACACTTGTTTGCAGAGCTTAATAAATTGCCTGAATCATAGAGATATTACAATACAGTGGGATGTCAGCATGATGATACGCCCATAGGGTGTGCAGGTAAGAGCAATTGGTCACTTGCTATTACAGGTGTAGTGCCAATCCGTGAACAACCAAGTGGGACTGAGAACCCTTCCCCTGCAAGCACACACTGCAGGTCACAAGACATATGTCATCAAGCGCAGACGCTGCAAGATATACTCTCTGGCTTTGCACATGCTTGCATCAATTTTGGCATGTCACACTGCTGTCTCACCCAGTCAGCTGCTGCATCTGCCAAGCAAGCGTACAACATTGACATCCTCCATAATTGCATGGCAGCCTGCAGATGGGAAATGCATACCAGATTGTCAGCAACCAGTGAAAACATGTTCCGTATTGTGCACCTCCTTTTGTGTACACTACACAGATGTGTATACAGATGTGTGATCACACAGATGTGTAGATGGCTCTGAACACTCAAAGCTATCTCAGACCACTAAACAGCACTTTTAGGTAGCTTGAGGTAGCTTGAGTGTCCAGAGCCGTCTGTACACTTGATATGGCAAAGACCTTGGGACACAAGGCTTTGATAAGGCAGGGGCGGCACGTGAATCCGTACCTTTTGTGTGATGTGAATACAAGTCCGACCCAGCACATGGCAGCATGGCTAAGGTTCACTTAAGCTACAAAAGTGACCTGAAATCCACAAATGGAAGCGGTTGCCTAAACATGACTTTCCTGTCTGACTCATTTGCATGGCAGCATGGCTGAGGTTCAGTATAGCTGCAACCTATGGACCTTTCTTCTGAAGTGAATAACAGTCAGAGCCTTCATGCACCTGATCAGTTGTGACTAATACTCACTTCACATAAACGTCCATAGGTAGCTAGGTTGGCGCTGAGCCTCAGCCATGCTGCCATGTGACGGTCCTGACAGGAAACTGGTGTTTGGGAAGCCACGCCCAGTGGTGGGCACAGCTGGTCACCCTGCACCATGCAGCACAGCAACGTGATGACTGCTGGCGCTACCACCAGATATGCCTTGCGCCTGTCCCCACCACAAGCCATGAAACAGCCAACAGATAGATGGCATCAATGTGGAGGGTCCTGTGACAACCATGTTCCTGGAGTAAAGCATGTTGCTTCCTTTGTGACCAGCGTGTAACATGGTAATGCTTATCCCTCCCTCACTGCTCTGCATAGGAAACTGAAGAGATGTCTCTGCTAGCATACTTTGAAAGCTGAGATGACTCAGCCAGCTGATCTATTCTGCCTGTGACACGCTGCATAGAACAAGTGATGCATCTGCACTTTCTTAGGTTTCGTGTTGTGATGTCTTGTAGGCTTGCAGAACAGCGTGTCCCCTGCTGAGTCAGTCAAGGTTGCAGCTCCATCTGCTGAAGCTCAAGCTGAATTAACATTGCAGCTGAGGCTGATCAAGCCCAAGCTGAGTCAGATAGGAGCAAATGCCTGTCATCTACACCTGACTTTGCAGATTCTGAGTCTGGAAGTGGCGCATGCAGACACTGCAATGAAGTCATCACTCTTGAGCTGGCTCAGATTCATGTGGCAAGAGCCAGCTTGTGAGTCAGGCAATCTGGCTGCATGGCATGCATTGCCTGAGCTGTGGTCAATGTCCCTGCAAATGTTGACACTCCATTGTCAGCTCAAGCCTTGAGACACGTGTTTCAGGAGTATTGTTGCTAACAGCAAGCCAGTGGCTTCCACATGTGGCAGAGAGGCTGCTTGACAGGACCCCAGCAGAAGCTGCATGCTAAGCATGCTGTGGTCAGAGACCATGCTCTGGGGCAACTTTTCAGACAATGAGGATGTAGCATGTGGACCTGCAAATTGCGCAGCTTGGTCAACAGCAGCAGGATGAGCAAACAGATGAGAAGAGGCGAGAGAGTGCAGGAGGAAGAAGACAGGGTGCAATCTGTTACTGAGCCTGAGGGAGGTGAGCCCTCTGGGGCAGGGCACTTGCAAGGGCCAGATGGTGAGACTGCTGCCTGCTTTGTCCTGACTCATACCTGTTGTTTTGGGGCTTGATACAGAGACATAGCAGCTCACAGGTCTTGCTCAGTTGACACACACTTCAGGCCAGCTGCAGCAGCTGTGCATGCCCTGCTGCAGCCATTGCACATTCTTGCTGCTTCAAATTTGACAAGTTGGGTGTTTCAGGGAGGCGCCCTTATTGTCAAAGGGTCTCCCATGAGCAGCCTGTGGCAGGAAGTGTGATGGCAGCTAATTGGCAGCATTGTACCGAGAAGGATCGAAGCAAGCACTGACTAGGTCTTGTTTTGCAGAGAAACACGCTGAAGATGGTGGTGCGTGTGTACATCATGACTCACTTCAGAAGCATTGGAGACAGCTCTTGAGGCCTAACACAACGCTGTTTGTAATCATAAGACAGTCTGGGTCACAATACCGCGCTACCGTAGTGTAATGCCACAAACTGGGACATGTCCTGTCTATCATAAAGCATAGTACTTGCGTACTCTGTGCAAACATTTTGCATGTACCAAAGTAGTGGAGAGGGGCAAGCAAAGACATGAGCAGAAAGAAGAAGCTTGATCCATCCCAGGTTGAGGTGTTTCTGTAGCAGTGTGCCTAGGGTATGACATGGCTGTGGTGTAATACGCCATTGTCATCCTTATTATGATTCTTGCTGACCTTTGTTGGTGGGTACTGGAGGAAAGGTGAGCTGCTCATTGTGCCTGATGCTAGTGAGTTGCGTAAGCAATGCTTGTCATTGCACCTTGATACCCCTTATGCTGGTCACTTGGGGCGTGACAGGACTAAGCGTCTGATCATGCAAACTTATTGGTGGCATATGCTTGACAGAGATGTTAGTCACTTTGTGTCTACATGCGATTTCTGTCAAAGGATCAAGTCCACTCATGAGAGAAAAGACTACGCCTTTCGGCGTCAATTCAATGAGAAGCCAAGTATTATACCGGGCTGCCCAGATACTAATGAGAAGCCTGCTGGCTTGCTGCAGCCTCTGCCTATACCTGAATTTCGCTGGCAAAGTGTGTTGATGGGCTTTATCACAGAGTTGCCAAAGGCCAGAGCAGGACACACAGCGATTTTGGTGTTTGTAGATAGGCTGAGCAAGATGGTGCATTTTGCGCCTTGCTGGAATGATATAGGCTCACAGGAGTTTGCCCAGATCTTCCTGCGCGTAATCTTTGCCAAGCATGGTCTTCCTACTGGGGTGGTTACCGATAGAGGTACACAATCCACTTCTGCTCTTTGGAAGTCTGCTGCACAGCTGCTTGGTGTAAAGCAATGTCTGACCAGTGCACGCTGGCCTCAATCGGATGGCCAGACTGAACGCACCAATCGTATGCTAGAAGATATGCTTAGGCATTTTGTATCCCCTTCTCATGATGATTGACATCTGCGCCTGCCTTGCTGTGAGTTTGCCATCAACAATGCATGGAATCAGTCAACATGAAACACACTGTTCTTCTTGAATCGTGGGGAGCACCCCAGGTCGCCAATCAATGTGAACAAGGTGTGCAAGCTGCCTGCTGCTGATACTTTTGTTGGCAGAATTAACACTGCAATTGCTGCTGCAAAGGATTTTCTGCGTTATGCACAACAGAGAATGAGCGATGCCTAATGCCCAATGCTAAGCACCGTGATGAAGCTTTCCAAGTGGGGAAATTTGCGTTCCTGTCACCTGAAGGAGTGTTTATGTCTGCAGCTGGATCCAAGAAGTTCATGGCTAAGCAGCTAGAGATCATAGCAAAAGTTGGTAGACTAGCCTACAAACTGCTATTGCCTGCTTCCATGAGCAGAGTGCACCCTGTCTTTCATGTTTCTGTACTTAGACGTCCCAAGGATGGTGGTTGCAATGCTGCACCTCCTCCTGCTATGCTACTAGACAGATTTGAGGAATGTGAAATTGACAAAGTTTTGCAGCACAGATCTAGGCCTCACAAGCGCCAGCCAGACCACAAAGAGTACTTTGTGTCTTGGAAGGGTATGGGGCCTGAGGAACGTGCATGGCTTTCTGAGCACAAGCTTGAAAATGCTGCTGATGTGGTGCAGGAACACTGGGATAGAGTTCAGTCTCTTGCCAGACCTGCACCTCGGCCTGGTAAAGCTACCACTGCAGACCCACAGTATGTGGACACTTCTGCTTTGCCTGCACATGCAGCTTCTACAGCACCTGCTCAGCAGCAGAAGAAGCGCGGGCGACCTGCTAAGCAACGCAGCTGCTCACCTTCTCGCAAGCAGCATAAAAAGGCTGCTGGAGGTCAAACAGCTGATTTTATTTTTGATGCTTTTATTTATGCATGCTTTGAGGTTAGCCCTTGCACACAGCTGAAGCATGACTGCTGGCCATATGAACCACATATGTGCCTGCCACATGAACAATGTGTGAGCAATTTCAATGAATGAAAGTAACAAATGAATAAGCACTGAGTACTGATATATTTTGCAGTCTTTGCTGTGGGTTATGCAGCCTCGCAATGCTAGTTGCGTCCCAATGCCGGCAGGGTGGTTTGTGTTGTTGCTGTTGCAGTCTCTCCATGCTCACTTAGTGCTGTTCAACTTTGATAAGCTAGATTCAAGTGGGGGGGAATGTAGCAGTGTGCCTAGGGTATGACATAGCTGTGGCGTAATACGTAATTGTCATCCGTATTATAATTCCTGCTGGGATTTACAGGGCCAAAGCAACGGATCGCGATCGTGCTTCAGAGTTTATTTTAGAGCAACGGATGCTGAAGATCTTATCTTCATGCTCGCTTTGGTCTTGTGTGCCTTACAGCACCAAGCCACTATCTTTGTAACCATCTAGCCTTGCCTACAGTTTCCTTTTCTTTTCTTTTTGAGCTAGGGCCTATGGTCCTGGCCCCCGGCTGCTGCTGCTGCTGCCTTTGCACGCTGCTAATGCTAATCTGTACAACCTCTGGTAAACCAGCAGCTACTCAACTATTGCATATGTTGAATCACCACTATGCTTGCATCAAAGGCTGCTTCATGTGTGCTTCACAGAATCTTTTGCGGCACCTTGAGGCTGCTGCATGCTGGAAGCCTGTCTGGTTCATCAATGCTGTGGTACTATACAGTTGAGCTTCAAACAAGCAGCACGTTTCTCAGTGGCTTGCCAAGGTTCAGAACATCACTGAGTCAAGTATTTGGTAGATTGCAGGAAGTGTGCCGATATCAATGATGCCCATGGGTTTAGCTTGCATTCAGCATGTGTACACAACTGTGGTCGTAAAGACATGATGTCAATGCATCATTGCTAAGGACAGGAAGTTGCTTGCGGTGACTGTCTTTACACGGTGTGGGCAACACAACAGTCATGCTGTAAGTTAGTTGCATTCATGCAAAAGTCCTAATCATACGCAAAATGCCGCAGGCATTGCACTAGCAAGGATGCAAAAAGGAAAATGCTGTCGCACTCTGGGATTCACAGTTTTTGGCGCAATGCCCAGCCCTGGGCAAGGGGTGCACATGAATCCTGCCGTTACATTCGTGTGTAACATTGCTCGGTCACCAGATTCAAAGATGCAGCGACAGGCAGGTTTCTGTTAGACGACAGAGACATGGCGACCTTGTCTAGTGAGAGCAACGACAAGAGCTCCCGGTCATGCGTGGATGCAACATAGACCTGCATAAACGGCAGGCAGTGACTGAAATGCCAGAAAAGCCCAAAAACAGGCTGGAAATCTTGTCAAATCAAGCCGGCAGTGTTCTGTAATGCAGCTGATGAAGGTCCTCGTCTCAGCAGACACTGCGCTAGACTAAGCCACTCAGCTCAATAGCTTGCCAAACCCAAGCCGTCATCAAACAATCTGGAGACATGTTGTGGCATACCCAAATCCTCTGTGCAATGGACTGTTGGTATCAGCTTGGTCACCTCAAAACCCACTGCAAATCACAGAAACCTTGTGCCTAGCCCATACAACTGCCATCAGCTTTTTCTGCTTGCAAAGACAGAAGCATCTAAGAATGTGTGCCTTCAACAAAGTGAAAGGCTCAAGACTGTATCTTGACAACAGAGATCTGCAGTTTTTGCAATTGGCTGTAGCAGCAGCAAGCTCATTGGATCGCACAGTCTACACATGTCAAAAGGTCACCTGGCTGATTCTATGTAGGCTTGCTGTACAGGCAGCACCTGGACATGTCCCTTGTACAGGCAGAAATCTTCCTGTTGCACTGCCTTGTATAGAGCAAGCAGCTGCACTGTCTTCCAAACATTGCATCTGTCTGGAGTGGCAACAGGACATGCCCTCAATGAGTTCTCATCAATGCCTCGTCAACCAAGCCGATGTACCTGAAAATCAGAGTAGTGGCACCTGCTCAGGTGCAAATCAAGGCATCACAAAACAGTAGAGATGTGTTTGGTCATCAAGGTTGGGCTGCAACAACCAGCATGTTGTCAAGACAGCAACCCATCCACATAAAAATTGAGAACACAAGCTAGTCAGGGTCAGAGCAGAGGTGTGGACATACTGCAAATTTGCTTCGATGGCAGCCAAATGCCTGGACAAACCATCTGGCAACCTCAGTGATCAATGACCAGCGCTGCTGTGCCATGCAATCTCATCAGTGATTGAGACTGCAAGTAGGACAGCATGTGAGCAGCAGGTCTTGGCACCTGTGCTCAATTGACACACATTACCGACACGATCATTGCCCTGTCAGTTGGCAAGCACCGTGATCTTGTGAGCTGCTGTTATACCGGTGGTCCAAGAAGGAGGAGCACAGGGCGGAGCGAAGTCAGGTCTGACAGAACGAAGGGCACACATCTAACGGCTGCCGCTCGATAGCTGCCTGGACTACAGCCTCCATGCTTGCCATCAGCACATAGCGGGCTAAGATAGCGTGGTGATCAAGCGATCCAAGCGGATCTGGCTGTCTATGAGCTTGTTCGACTGGCTGGTGAACGCATGCTGCGAGCACGCACGCAGGAAGCCTGCGTATCTACATGAAGGCCTCATCGGCGACAAAATCTTCTGGCAAAGGCGCGCTTCATATGAATGCTGCATTCAGAATGGCCTAGCATATGCATGCATGCACATCCCCTGCAAAATTTGTGTCTGCATCTCTCTCCTCCGGCACGGAGGACAAACAGTCCTGGCTTATGAGCACACACTGGTACGACAGCACTGTGAATCGCACCAGCTCTAGGTCATAAATGACAGAAACCTGAGCTGTACAGGGGCAAGCTTAGGCAAGCCCAAGGCACACATCTGCTTTCGGTCTGTTGCTGTTGCTGCAGTGGTATACAGTTTCCTTTGCTGTATGCCCTGTGGGACATGTAGTCCTGAGTAATGAGACATGCAAATTGCAGGTCAAGATGAGCTATTGGTAACAGGAACAGAACTGTCCAGGCCAGGATGTGTGATTAAGGACCATGATGCACACATTCTGTCTCCCCAATGAGCAGCATCACATATTGAAGCAGCTCAGCAATGTTGTGCATTTAGAACTGGAAGATGCAAGCTTCTTTCTGCTCCTATTGATTGCAGTGGTTGGCACTGTTTGATGGTGAGGGTGACTGGCAGCTCAAGCTTAGCATGTGCAGATGTTGTGCTTCTCTATGCTAGTTCCCATGACAGATAGGATCCAAAATACACTTTCCCAAGGATGCACTAGTTTGCAGAGCTTGGTGCAAGGCCTGGAGCATAGGGGTATTGCATCAGATACAGTATGCAGTCAAGCAAGGTTGTATAGGCTGCACAATGCATTGAAATGCATCTTTGGAGCCTATATCTACAGTTATATGACCCAGTGCATGCATGGAGAGTTGAATCGCTGACTAAGAAGCTGCTGTGACAACAGTAATGGCGTCTGCTGTTCTCTATGCTAGTTGTTCTGCTGTTGATGGACACACACCTGCCGTAGGCTCTTGATGCTACAGATGCTTCAACAGCCTGCACTGCTGGTCCTATTGATGTTGTAACTGCTGTGCACCATAGAACATGCCATCAAGACCATGGACATGCCTCTCATGCTCTTGTGGCTATCATTTCCATTGGCCATGCAGTCCCAACTCAATGTCTGCACTCGAAATTCAGAGCAGCTGCAGCATCTAGAGGAGTTGCAGCAGTTGAATATGGGTGACGAACAACAACACGCTGGAGCGGTCCAGAAGTGGCTTGAGAACAAAGGGCATTGGGCCCAGAACCATTGAGCAAATTCGACATGTTCTTCACACAAGGCTATCAGGAGATTCAATGAGAACATAGTGGAGCTGTGCACAACACTGGTCAGGGTTGGTAGTAGTAACAGCAAGATCAATATAGCATGTTCGAAATGCTAGGCTGTAGACGTCCGGGTCAGAGTGTTCAGGGCAATTTTGTGATGCATCAGTTGGAATGAATGAAGGCAGGATAGCATGCAGAGCTCTACGAGCTCTTCCTATATGTAGTCCTTCAGATGAGAGTTTTCTGGTACCCTACTGAATGAGACAGGGCCAACAATGCATGCTCTTCAGAGTTTAGCCCCTCAAGGTATACCATCAGGAAAAATGGAACATCATTTGCAAAGCACAGCGCTAGAAATCTGAGAGTGCAACGACAATCTTCCTGGACTTCCTCAACTAACTTGAATGGTGCACTTTGCTGGTACTGTGCATCACCAAAATACATATCAGGGGACGCAAAACCATGCCACTAAAAACACGCCAAACGCAAACAGACTAAGCGCCTCTGTACTTGTTGAGCACACAGGCTGTTGTAAATTTCTGAGGGGGGGAGGGGGCAGTTTCCCCATCAGGCATCATTAGGTTGTTTGCTGTAGGCACATGCACCGGCCACACAGAGTGTAGTGTGCCAGCTCAGTCTGCCCCTTGCAGAGCAGCATTGATATTTATCCCACAATTGCATCAACAGCTCACTTCACTTCACAGAAATGTCCATAGGTAGGTAGTTGGCGCTGAGCCTCAGCCATGCTGCCGTGCCATGGGCCTGACAGGGAACTGGTGTTCAGGAAGCCGAGCCCAGTGGTGGGCACAGCTGGTCACCCTGCACCATGCAGCACAGCAACGTGATGACTGCTGGCGCTACCACCAGATATGCCTTGCACCTGTCTCCACCACAAGCCATGAAACAGCCAACAGATAGACAGCATCAGTGTGGAGGGTCGGGGATCAAGCGTATGGCAATGCCAAATAACAGTTTGTCAACATTTGTCATTGAAAGATACTAAGTGGTGAGGCACAAGGCATGGGTAGCCAGCTTACCAGTCCAAGCTGACCACGGGGATGCCGGCAGCGCTGGCCTGATACACCTGCATGTTGCACGCTGTCTGTCTGTTCTGATTGGTACAGCCATGCAGCGCATGTCGTGTTTGTCAATTTGCCTGACTAGATGTCAGCTTCAAAATGAAGAAACAGAATAACCAAGACAAGCAGGGCATGTTATGCGATGCTAGTCGGTAAGCTCATGTGTGTTGTAGACAGGCTCAATGCTTCGTGTGCATGAAATGCAGGCAAGCATACGCCAAAGGCTTGTCATGCATGCATCACTGCAGGTGCTGAACAGAATGGGCCCAGCTTTTGCTGTCTGACGCAGGAACCACACTTTGCTCAGGCGCCTTTGTGCCCACATAAGTTGACATACCTTGACAGTGTCAGGCCGATATGTGGCCAAGTGAGTGACACCAAGCCTGAAGTCATCGAAGCATTCTGCTCCAAAGGCCTCTGCCGTCTTCCAGACTATGTGCTGCTCTGGCTTCTGGCACTCCAGTGACCTCAAACCGCTGAAAACCAGCTTCACCCCTTTCAGCACCTGTCCACCACAGTGTCACACGTGAATTGAAGAGCTGCATACTGGGAAGCCTGTTGCAACTGCCTGTTGACTGTCATATAGTATGCACTTTTCTTGTCTGCAGGCTGTCGTGCAGCAATGGAGCACATCATCACTGCTGACTGTTTGCTTGCCTGTCAGCTGCAACAAGTAAACTAGCACTTTGGAAGTTGTTTGCTGCATGCCTCAGACAGTGCAAACATGTAGAAAGCTGTGTTGTCACATCGCAGAGCCCTGAGTGAGCCCTGGCATCTGCATTTGACCACATTTGTGTTGTGACGTCTGAAGTGCAGTTGCAGAAAGGCAGTGTCACTTGGTCCTGCAACAATTCACACGCAACCTGGCTGTGCAGAAGACCACCATTCTTGCCTGCATACGCATTTGGAACATGATCAGGGTAGCATCCCAGGCTGGCATGGGATGCCCTTCAGCAGCCAGGAGCGGTTGATCAGCGGATGCTGCCTGCTGGACAGCCTGCACATGTCTGCTGTGCACTTGCAGCATTATGTTGCTGGCTACTGTCAGCATGTCGTCCTGGGCAGCAGCATCCAAACTGCGGCGGGAGCCACCAGGTGCTGCTGCTTGGCGGACAGCGTGAAAGAAGTGGAAAGGCTGAGCGTGCAACACGCTGTGAGAGTGAGCTGCCCACATGTTGGGGTTGTCATCAAGGACCACACTCACAGCACGTGTGCCTGCCAGTCCCTGGGAAGACACCGGCCTCACGTCACTCGCTTGCAACAGGCACTGAGCGGGTAACAAGCCTGAGAGGGTACAACATTGAGAGGCATGCAGGGCTGAAACAGCAGGTACAAAGACAACAGGGACAAGGAAGCTGGTAGTGTTTGGAATGCATGGCAGACTGAGGTACATGACAACTGGGAATGGCTTGCTCAGCCTTGCACATGTGCAATGAGGATCCAACCACCACATGCCAGCTGCAGTGAGTTTGAGTGATCCCCTGTGATCTGGGCTATGTCAGACGTGATCGCTTGCTGCAAGCTGTCACACACCAATACATCCACACACGATAGACACAACTCAGCTGCTGATGGTGATTGATGCTGCTTGTGACTACAACACGGGCTGTGCACCTGGATAAAATGCTTCTGAGGGGTGTAGGTGGGGTCCCCAGTGCCTTGGGCAATGACCCTCTGCATGCCGCAGAACAGCTCTTGGTCAGGGTCCAGTACCTCCACCACCTTGCTCACATACTGCCTGCACCATCACAGGGTGTGTGTCTTCAAGGCTTCATGCTTCTTGCAGGGCATCTAGCTGTTCAAGAGCTGAGCGTCAATTTGACGAGAAGGCAAGAGTTATACTGGGCCGCCCAGGTTTTTCTGGCCTACACACTCAAGCAACCAGAAATCAGATGTTGAGATTAGATGAGTCAGCATAACAACGGTGACTACTACAGAGTGCCCACGTATGTATTGAATTACACCTTGAATGTATGCAGCTCCTAAAGGACAACCAGTGATGTGAGAGACTTTTGCCGTGTCAGGGCAATAAACAAACAATCCTACCAAAGAAAACTAGTGCAAATGGTGTATAGCGTAATCAATCAGTATAAGGTGCCAAAGACAAGCTTCAATGCAAGAATTCAGCACCACAAAGGCAGCCCCTAGATGCAGCAGGGGAGCCTCAACTCTCACTGACCCCTGAACAGCTAGCCTCTTGGCACTTCTCTCATCCCACAGCGTTTTTGTAAGTCCCGCGCCTGCTGGTCTGCTCCCAGATGCTTGCTTGAATACCCTGTACAGAGTCACGCAAGACCCGTAATTTCACAAATCATTGTAAAAGCTTCTTGTCTTGAAACCAAGGCTATCTGGGATTGCATGTCACTTGGTTTCCAAACATTCACCTTGTTAGACATATTGCCATCTTGGATTGAAGCAGCAGCTACAAAACAACTGACTGATACAACACTGACCAGCTTGTTCATAGGCATGTGCATATTTGTGACCAACATGTGTGTGCACGCCTTGGGAGCTGCCATACAATGCTTGCAGTTGCAGCTTCTCGGAATCAGCACAATAGGTGGTAAACAATGAATCCAGGCTGCAAACCACCATGTCTTGCTGCCACAGTTGAGTAAGCAGCACAAGGTGTGTGCCGATAGCAAGCAAGAAGAACTTTACCTTCTGCTTGACCAGGCACTCTACCAAGCTTTGCGGATCGCTGCATCCTGGTGGAAGACTCCATCACTCCAAGAGTGGGCACAAAGTGTGAGGCGACCTTGGTGAATCAATGCATTATACAAGTGATTACATATGTAGACCAGCCAACCTTGAAGCAAACCAACACATCAGTCCTACTCTTAATAGCAAAGATTGAACCTGCATCAGTTCTGCAATGCTCCATGAGCATATACTCAGCATCAGAAAAGGCTTACTGTACACATGTGCCAAATGACTGACTACAACATGGTTCTGTGTTGTGCGGACCTGAACAGTTCTAAGGGAATAAACAGCAAGAATGTGCATTCTTGGCCTTGACTCTGTAGAAAAGCTAAACACAAGATAACTAGCCTAAGGCATTGATGTACAGCAACTTGGTGAGCCAAAATAATGGGCAATGAATAGCAACATGACATTGTTTTAGCTACTGAGAAGCACAACCTGCAAAGTGAGTACTAGATCAACATGAGCATGCTGTGATTTGTGCCTAGTGCACATAGTATAATGCCAGTGGAATAACAAGTACAACAATCAAATATCCAGCAGATATGGAGCGCCAGGTGCCCACTTTGATCCTAATTCTGACAGCTTGACTTGTGCCTTAGCATAGTCCCCAAAGAATAGTTTCTCATCCTCTGCATATTTGATGGCCCATGGCCTGCACAAACCACACAAACAAAGCAACTGCCTCAAGCTGTATGAAGCCAGGATATGCAAACACAGGCAACACATGTACCGATGACAGTGCTGGGTCACGTCCAGATGCACACAATGGCAATGCCAACAAGCGCTTGAGTGTTGTACTTCAGCAAACATCCTGACTTGAGCATAATCACTCAAACCTGAAGCACTGCTTTGAACAAAAACTCTGTACATGCAGGCAACGCAAGGTGCCCTGCACATCATCACCATGTGCGCACATCATGCTCAGATCTGAAAGTGCAAGCGTGTGCCAGCAACAGCATCACTCACCTGAACTTGGGATCTGTCATCAATACGCCATCTGTTTCTAAAACCAGTAAGTGCTCATCATCCTGCTGCTTCAACCCCTTGAAGTAGCTGTTGTCGAACTTGAGCCACTCTTTGGTCCAAGAGCTGCCTCCGATAGTGGCCCCCTCTGCCACAGCCTTATCTGTGTACTTCGTCTTGTCTTTGCCTGTACCCAATTACCCATATCAAACCATTGGCAGCCAGCA
>JAABUK010008779.1_pt1 | contig 14057 bp, 14 predicted proteins | sample 5559141 | NCBI WGS metagenome assembly JAABUK01 (sample SAMN10711869, study PRJNA513367) | rock metagenome | isolation source: Antarctica rocks | place: Antarctica: Victoria Land, Pudding Butte nord | collected 2016-01-03
CGGCGGGAATGTTGTAACGCGGCGCAAGCTTGAAAGTCGTGTTAGGCAACAGAGCGTAGGGCGTCGATATTTGCGTCAACCCTGTGATGATGCTTTTTTTGCCGCGTCCCGGCACAAAGTCGGGCAAAGCTGCGCTCTGGACTCTCGCCTTCATGTTGCCACTATTGGAAATGTCGAGCGAGAACGTCGCCATTGAATTCGGTATCACGACTTTACTGGGCGGCGTGAGCGTCGCCGTGATGCCGCTTGCTGTCGCCAATGCGCGGTTGAGTCGTTCTTGCATCAAGTGAAAGCGCGGCGCTTCCGTGTCTGTTTCCGGCACGACGTATTGATTACTGATTTGCGCTCCGGCGAGAGCATAAAAGACGCGCTGGCGCTCGTTGATAAAATCCGTCAGCGGGCGATTGCCGAACTTCGGCGGCGCGAGCTTGGCGGCGACTTGTTCGGGCAGTTGCAAGCCGTCGAGAAATGTTTGCGCGTGCGCGGGAAACGCGGCGGCGTCTTTTGCCGCACGCACGAGGCGATAGCGAATAATGCGCGCGCCTGCGGGAACACTTCGCGGCCAAGGGCCTTGCGTGGCGTGGCGATGAAGCGCTTCCAGAGCTTGCTCGGCATAGGTTGAGCCGCGCACGGTATCCTGTTCATTTACGTCATAGGAAATAATCGCGCGTGCTGCGTCGCTTCCCGTGTTTGCCGCATCTCCAAAGCCGTCCCGGACGAAAAGCCGCTGTACCTGCCACACGCTTAAGGCATCGCTGCCGCGCAGTTGTTCGGGGAACCGGGAGGGATCAGCAGCAACATCGAAGGCTTCGAGGACGAGGCGTCCGGTGGCTTGATGATGGCCGTGGCCGCTCACCGTATCGTGGTTGGTGATGATGACATCCGGGCGCAAGAGTCGTATTTGATAGACCATGCGGCGCAAGGCTTCGTCGTGATTCCAGACGCGGAAGGCTTCGTCCGCCGATTTTGAAAAACCGAAATCGCGCAGCGCGAGAAAGTGCGGTTCGGAGCCTTGCACCGTCGCTGCTTCCGCTGTTTCGCGCGCGCGAATTGCGCCGAGTTCTTCGTAGAGTTCGGGGCCGACGGCGTTTTGCCCGCCTTCGCCGAAAGTGGAAAAAAGCGAGACGGTATGCGCGCCGTACTTGCGGCGGAGAATGGTCAAGGTCGCGCCGTCTTCATCGTCCGGGTGCGCGGCAACGCACATGACCGTCCAAGGATTTTGCAAATCGAGCAACGCTTGATAAAGCGCCGTCGCATCGTCGCGCTTGCTTATCGTGTGTTCGTTTGCTGCCTGTTCGTTGTTTGTAATCGGCGGCGTTGTCTCGCGCGTTTGCCTTCCCTGCCGTGCAAAAGAAACGGCGGGAACTGCTGACGAAAACATCATCGAGCAAAGGATGAGTCCGGCGAGCGAAGTCCGCGCGAAGTGACACATAGAGGCGACGGCATGTAAGCTTTTATTCATTATTAAAATTCCACACAGAGATCGAAGATAGGCGTCGGCGTCCGCACATCGATGCGCGCGCTCGATACATTTACACTGACGACGCGATTGCAGACGAGCAGAAAAATACGGCGGCAGCCTTCTAATTCTTCGCCGCGATTAAAAGCGATGCTAAAGGCTTCCCGTTGAATTTCGTATCTGCCGCTCATGCGCGCGGGGATACGCAGCACTAATCCTTCGCGCCCTAAATCGAAGGTGGCACGCGCTCCTTCGGCGAGCATGAATGTTCCGCCGCTTGCATCGTCTGCGACAAAGTTTATATCGCCTCGCGCCGCAACCTTCCGGAGGTCTGCTTCACTCGCGCCCGGCGCAAAGACGCGCGCGAAATCGACAACCGGAATCTGGAACGTCGCGCGCGCGTGTCCCGCGTGCATACGCGCAATCAGTTCAATCGCAACAGGGCGCATCTCCGGCCATTTGAAATTTAGAAAAGACATGTTTGAAAATGATTGTTACGCGAGAACAGCTATTATGAAAGCTTGACGCCGACGCTGGCAAGCTGATGCGCGAAAGCTTTATCATGCCATGGATTTTTGTTTCGCGCTTCGGGCGCTAAAAATTGAAAGGGAGATCGTAAATGCAGATAGAACGTTTGAATCATGTGCAGATCAGCGTGCCTGTGAATAGCGAAGATGAAGTGCGGCGTTTTTATAGCGGCGTGCTCGGTTTGCGGGAAGTGCCGAAGCCGGAAGCTTTGCGGCAACGCGGCGGCTTGTGGCTCGATGTCGGCGGCGATCAGCTTTTGCACTTCGGCACGGAAGATGTCGCCGACCGCGCCGTTTCCAAACGCCATGTTGCCTTTGAGGTAATCGATTTGAACGAAGCGCGGCGCGAACTGGAAACAGCGGGGGTGCTCATTGTCGAATCCATCCGGATTCCTGATTGTGAACGCTTCGAGTTTCGTGATCCCTTCGGCAATCGCGTCGAATTGATGGAGTTGAGAAGATAATAGATTCCTAGATAGCGGCTCAACTTATAATTAAGAACGTAGTTGCATCCGCCGCACGATTTATTATATTGACGGTATATAGTCCTCTCCTTTATACTTGTTTCATCTATGAAACAGATGGAGCGATTTAATATCTTGCGAGCGAAAAACTAATGATTACCTATGTCGGAAATAGTTTATATGAGTCGCCTGCTCAGGTGCTGGTTAACACCGTCAACACTCAAGGTGTAATGGGGAAAGGTGTGGCCGCAGAGTTCAAACGCATTTACCCGAAGATGTTTGAACAGTACAGAGATTTGTGTGAACGTAGAAAGATTGATATCGGAGTCCTTTGGATTTACAAAACACCTCGTAAATGGATTCTCAACTTTCCTACTAAAAAGCACTGGCGAAATCCATCAAAGCCCGAATACATAGAAGCCGGTTTAAGGAAGTTCTATGAACAGTTCGCCATTGCGGGTATTCACAGCATCGCTTTTCCTGCGCTCGGATGCGGTAACGGGGGGCTGGATTGGCAGGAGACAGTTAAGCCCTTAATGGAGAAGTGTCTTAACAAACTCCCAATAGATGTATTTATTCATCTTCCTTGGGTAAACAACAATCTCCCAGAACATAAGGATCAAGAGGCAATTACAAAGTGGCTAAGATCAGAGCCTGCTTCGCTACCATTTGCGGAAGTATGGGAAGACCTGAAACGTGCATTGAAGAAGAAATCTGAATTTGAAACGCTTACAACCCAATCATCCTTTTCTGCTCGGCTTGCGGAGGATCAACGTGGGATTGTGATCGAAGCTAAATCGAAGAAGAGCACGGTTGATTATGATTTGCTGCTCGATTTTTGGCAGCAGCTTCGACGTTACGGTTACACAAGGCGCGGCATTGCGCCAAGCGGCCTTGATAAGAACGTTTCGTATCTAGCGCCTATCTTTGCTCAACTGGATTATGTTAAGCCTGTGCAACTCTCCGAAACCGATGACTTTGAAAGTAAGTCGTTTATAGGATTGCAATACTTCGCGCCTCCCGCCCAAACCGCACATAATCTCGAATTATTTCCCGCTCAGTAGTCTCGACAAGACATGCGCCCCATGAGACGAAAAGAAGATGCGGCTGATATTGCGCGGGTGCTTCGAGAACTTTCCGAACAAGACTGGCTCAAAGGCAACCGTGAGTGGTGGCCTAAATATGTCTTTCATTATACTGACGTGCGAAACGCAGTAGAGATACTGAAAAACGGAAGACTATTATGCCGCTCTAAACTGGATGAACATCAGGGCATGATTGTCGATAATGCCAGCCGGAACGTAGTGGCTAATACCGAGGATTACGTTCGCGACTTTGTTCGTTTGTACTTCAGACCTCAAACTCCAACTCAATATCGTAATGAGGGCATCCGCCCCAAAAACATGCGAATGTTGGAATCGAATTGCCCTGTTCCAATCTTTTTCCTTTTCGATTCGGAAGATATTTTAACGCGCGCCGATAGTCAATTCTCCGCCGGAAACCTTGCCGCAGAAGGTACCTCTTTGTGCAATACCGCAGAAGAATTGGAAGAATTCGATTTCAGGAAAATTTACCATGTCGGGCGCTTCCAGCAATATGAGAAAGCTTCAATTATCTATCATCGTAACGCAGAGGTAGTAGTCCCGGCAGAAATGGATTTATCGTCGCTAAGGTACATCTTTTGCCGCTCCCCTGCTGAGAAAGATACACTACTGCATCTGCTTTCGCTCGAAGCCTTTCTTGAGTGGAGTAGAAAAATTTTAGTTGCAAGTAAATCGCAAATCTATAATTGCAACTGGACTTTCGTCGAGACTGTCGAATTAACACCCTCACGCGTAGTGATTAACTTCTCACCTGATAGCCTCACTCCGGGGCCGTTCAACATGGCAGCGAGCATCACCGATCTAGATAACGGTGATGAATTTCATCATCAAAGTCAAGAGTTCTATGCAGATAACGTATTGCATTTCCATGTGCCCAATGGAGTCTCCCGGTATGAGATACGACTGATTCTAGATGCAGACGTAGCTTTTGTTAAGAGCTTCGATGGTGAGGAAATCCCGTTTTAATACTTCGCTGAATTTTCTATTTTGGCAGCGAAAATCATGCTGATGCTGATAACGACGATCAGCACGACGCCGTAAGCGGCGGCTGTGCCTAGATTGAAGCTGCGGAGTTCGGCGGCGATGGCGATGGAGACGGGACGATTGCGTGGCACAAAAACGAGCACGGACGCGACATATTCGCCGAGCGCGATGACGAATGCGAGCAGCGCTCCGGCCATTGCGCCGGGGCCGACAAGGGGCAAACGCACGCGCCAAAACCTCTGCCAGAAACGCGCGCCCGAAACCTTTGCCGCTTCATCGAGCGATGCGTCCAACTGTTCCACGCTCGCCTGCAACGCGCGCACGACGAGCGGCATAAATCGCAAAAAATAAATGACAGGCAAAATCCAGAATGTGCCGACGAGCACGAATGATCCCGTCAACAAGTTCGGTTTGCCGTAAGCCTCCGCGATGGCAACGGCGACGACCGTGCCGGGCAACGCCCAAGGCACAAGCACCAGCAGAGAAACCGCGCGCCGCACAAAGCGATTGCCGCGCGCCGTCACAAACTCTGCCACGCAAAAGCTCCACACCAGCGCCGCACTCGATGCGATTCCAGCCATCAATATGCTGTTAATAAAGACGGCGCGCGACGCTTCGTCCGTGAAAATGCGCGCGTAGTTGGCGACGGTGTAAGCGGGCGGCAGCGTCTCGATTGTCCATGTTCCATCCTGCGCGAAGCTGACGAGCGCGAGCACGGCGACGGGCAGCACTAATAAAACGCTGAACACAATGCCCGCGATTATCGCAAGGGAACGCCACGCGCCGCTCGTAATTTGCGAGCGCCGTCTCGTTGCGCCCTTCATCGCTGCCGCCGCGAAACGACGCGTGCCTTCATATTTCTGGAAAAACAAAAGCGCGCACAACGAAACGAAGGCAAGAATCACGGTTTCGGTTAAAGCGAGCGCCGCATCGCCGCGTTGCCGCGCGTTGTAAATCTCCAGCGTTAAAACGCGCACGCCGCCGCCGAACAAAAGCGGCGCGCTAAACGACGCCATCGAAGTCATAAACGTGAGCAGCGCGGCGGCAATCAGCGACGGCGTGAGTTGCGGCAGCACGACGCGCCACAGCACCGCGCGCGAACTCGCGCCGAGACTTCGTGCCGCTTCCTGCAAACTCGCGTCGATGCGGCGAAGCCCCGCGCCGGTCAAAACGTAAAAGAAGGGGTACATCGTGTACGTGTGAAAAAGCAGCAAGGCCGTCCAGCCGCGCAACTGCCAAGGCGCGCTTTGCAGCTGAAACAACTTCTGCACGAGCCGCGCGAGAATGCCGGATTCACCGCACAAAAAGGTAAACGCAATCGTGCCGACGAGCGGCGGCAGCACCAGCGGCAAAGCGGCGAGTGCCGCGAACACGCGCCGCGCCGGAAAATCGTAACGCTCGAAAAGAAAAGCGAGCGGCACGCCGACGAGCGCGCACAACACGACCGTCAAAAGCGATACGCAGATGCTTGTCCACGTGGCTTCGATAACGGAGCGTTGCGCGAGCGCCGCCGCGTAGTTGCCGAAAGACCACGCGCCGCCTCGTTGCAGTGAACCCGTTAAAACGGAAAAATTCGGATACACGACGCCGTAGAAAATTACCAGCGTGATGATGAAAAGCAACGTGAGCCGCGCAAGGTTTTGGCCGCGCAATAAATGAAAGCGGAATGAAAAATCTGTGCGCGCAGGAGGAGCATTCATCGTATCGCCAATCGCATCGGCAAGCGTATTGCCAATCACTTCAATCGCATCACTAAAGACAATCTTTATTTCGCAAGCACAGCGATGTATTGCGGCGGTAATTCAATTCTGCACGCATCGCCCGCCACGAGATTATCCGCTAATTGCAGCACGAGCGCTTCAATGAGCAATCCGTCGGCATCGAGTTTGACGCTTGTCGTCGCGCCCGTGAAATTGATTTCACGAATACGCGCGTCGAGAACATTCGCGTTTGGTTGCATCATCGTCGCGGGAGCGTTTGCGGCAGAGAGCCGTATGTGCTCCGGGCGAATCGCCAGCATTACACTTTTTTGGTGAGTCGGATTGCTAGAACCGGCGTGAACTTCGGCTGATATGTGCAGCACATGATTGCCCTGCTGCGTTTGAAACTCTGTCGCGCTACTATTCGATGATGCGGCTTCGATTAAATTGTTGCGCCCGAGAAAGCGGGCGACGGCGGCAAGCTGCGGGCGTTCGTACAATTCACGCGGGCTGCCTGTTTGCAGTATGCGGCCTTCGCTCATCACGCTGATGCGGTCACACAAAGCGAAGGCCTCTTCCTGATCGTGCGTGACGTAAATGGCGGTCAATCCGAGCCGCGCGACAAGCTCGCGCAATTCGCCGCGCGTTTCTTCACGAAGCGCGATGTCCAGATTCGAGAGCGGTTCGTCAAAGAGCAGCAACGCCGGTTCAATCGCAATGGCGCGGGCGATGGCGATGCGTTGCTGCTGCCCGCCGGATAGCTCGTCAACGCGCCTTTTTTCGTAGCCGGGCAGACGAACGAGTTGGAGTGCGTTTGAGACACGCTCTGCGATTTGCGCGCGCGGGCGATGACGCGCGCGCAGCCCGAAGGCGACGTTCTCGAAAACATCGAGGTGCGGAAAAAGCGCGTAGTTTTGAAAGACCATGCCGAAGCCGCGCCGCTCGCTCGGCAGCCGCGTGATGTCCTGCCCGTCAAACTCTATTGCGCCTGCGTCCGGCGTCTCAAGCCCTGCGATCATGCGCAAGGTGGTCGTCTTGCCGCAGCCGGATGCGCCGAGCAACCCGAAAAATTCGCCGCGCTCTATGTCGAGCGAAAGACCACCCACGGCGATGGTCGCGCCGTAATTCTTTGCAATGTTTTTCAGGGAAAGAAAGGGCATTCTTCGGCAATGAAATTTGTGAGCGTTCGGCTTACTCGAAGGTAAGTTTTATCTGCGCGCCGATTGCAGGGCGCTTGAAAAGTTCGTGCGCGTTTCCGCCGCGCAGGAATAGTTCCATCCAGCGCGTTTCTTCGCCCGCCTTGTTTGTCCAACCGCTGCTTCCGGGCGCAAACGCAAGTTGCCCGTGTTCGACTGCAAAGCTGCCGTCGCTTGCCGTCGCTTGCTGTTCGGCATCACCGATTTGCACGCGAATGCGGGAGCCGGAGCGCGCATCATCCGCGTTGAATTTAATTGTCGTCTTCAAATTGCCATAGCCGTCAATGTATGCGATGCGGTTTTGCGGAACGGCGGGAATGTCATCTTTTCCCATCTTTTCCGCGAGGGCATCGGGTTGGCCTAAGGCAATCTCGGCGGCAGCCTTTGGAAAAAGATCGCGCGAACGAAACTGCGAGCCTTCCGCCGCGACGGATGCCCAACGCAATTCTTCCGCCGCCTCGCGCACGAACGCGAACGCTTCTCCAGCGCTGACGCCGACGACGCGCACGCCCGTCGGCAAACGCGCAAACGCCAGCCGCTCGCCCGCGTTTTCTTCGCGCGCTTCCTCGTCGTCACGACGCGGCGCGACGTTGTGATAAATGATCGTTCCGGCGGGCGCTTCGTTCAAGCCTAGTTGCGCGATGCAGAAACCTGCGGCGAGCGTCGAGAACGCAGGCACGGGCGTCAGCACGGGTTCCGCGTCGGGCAAATAAAGGCGTATGCGCTGAACGACTTCGGCAAAAGCCAGATCGTTCTGCCCGTAATCGGCGATGATGTGAACTAACATAACTCTGTTCCGCCTTGTTCGTTAAAGAAATCGAATGAAGAAATTTCGTTGCTTGTTTCGCTTCACGATTCAATGCTTATTGCGGTCACGTATTTCCGTGTCCCAATAATTTAGCCATTCGTTGCCGTGCGCGCGAAGCAGATTCCAATCGAGCGGCAGGCGCGCAAACGGCTCGTTCATCCATGCGGGCAATTGCGCGCGGTCAATGTCCGTGCGAACGGGAATGCGGTAATAATTTTTCGCGGCGTGCGCGAGGCTTTCCTGCGTGGTGACGAATTCGTAAAAGCGGCGTGCTTCCGCTTCGTGCGGCGCGCCGCGCAGAATGGCGATGCCGTCTGTGATAACGGGCGTGCCGCTTGACGGAAGGACATACGCGACGGGCAAATGTTTTTGTTCCTGATAAAGCCGCACGTCCGGCAAATCCCACAAACTGATAAGCCCTTCGCGGCGCGCAATCTTTTGCATCAACAATGTTCCGTCCGCCGTGTATTCGTGGACGTTGGCATCGAGACGCCGCAGCCAATCGTAACCGGCGGCGGGCGAATTAGTATCTTTATAAGAGCGCCAGATAATCGCGCCGAAGATTGCGCGCATCGTGTCGGAAGGATTCGGGTTGCGTATTAAAACCTTGTCGCGCCACTTCGCATCCAGCACGTCGTCCCAATCGCGCGGCGCATCTTCCTGCTTCACGGCGTCGCGGTTATAAACGATGACTTCCGGCGTTTCGTAAGTGCCGTACCACAAATCCTTTTCGCCGCGCGCATCTGCTGGAACTTTATCAGCCCATGTCGGGCGATAGGGCTGGAGCAGATTTTCGTCAGCCGCCGTTTGAAACGTCGTGTGCGCCGCGCCCCACCACAAATCCGCCTGCGTTCGATTGCGTTCGGCTCTCACGCGCTCCAACACTTCGCGCGCGCCCATGTCTAGGAACTGCACATCGACTTCCGTGTGCGCTTGCTTGTAGCGAGCGACGAAATCGCGCAGCATGTCCTGACCGTGCGGCGTGTAAATCAAAAGCGTGTGCTCTTCTTGCGACGGCGCGGCGGAACGATTGCACGCGAAGGCGAAGATGACGAGCGACAAAACGGCGAGTGCGTAAATGAAACGGCGTGCGCTGAAAAACATGCGTTGCAAATCAAGACAAACGATTAAGATGAAAGTGCGTTTAGTGCGTGCTCATGCTAACACAAGACGCGGCGGAAAAAGCATCGCCCGCCGATTGTTTGTAAACGGATTGCAACTCTTTCATTAACCGGCAAAGCAGCATCAATCACCCATTTTGCCTACGATGGCTCTGTCGCTTTCATGCCTCGTTTAATCCTTTGCTATGCATTAGCAGGCGGGAATATGACAGTTTAAGAAGTGCCACACCTCAAGCTATTGTGTAGTGTAATGTGGCCTTATACTGTGGCGAGCAAGTTTGTTCTTTATGTCTTAGAAGATTGGAGTATGAAAACATGACCGGCTTGATTCGGTGCGCGGGGATAGTGCTTCTCGCTTGTGCCTGCTCTTTCGCAGCCGTGCCTTTCGCAAACATTCAAGAGATTGCACAAGGCAAGGCCGACACGTCCACGCCGACTGATATATTGTCGTCTGCAAAAACGATTTTTATCCGCACAAAATCCGTTTACTTCAAACCTGCAACGCTCGAAAATGCTTTACTCAAACGCGCTGAATTTCAACAGTGGGGCTTGGCAATCTCGAGGGAAAAAGAAGATGCCGACTTGATTATCGAGGTTGACCGCAAATTATTTACTACAAGTTTCGTTTACAGCGTTATCGATCCACGAAACAAACGAGTCGTAGCGAGCGGAAGAGTAAATTCAATTGGCGGGACGGTCGAAGGTAAGATTTCCGACAGCTTTATTAAAAGGATGCGGCAGATTCGTTCACTAACTCCTTCTTCCAACGCGAAATGATTTGGACTGCAATTTCTGGATTACAGATTCATCTTTCGATTGGCTTATGGCGCTCTTGGCAAGTAAAATGATTTGTCGGCAGCGACAATCAAAAGGAGCACATGAAAATTTAATGGCGCAACACATCAAGATGTACACGACGACGTGGTGCGGCGATTGCCGCCACGCCAAACGCTTTCTCAAAGAGCAGGGCATCGCCTACGAAGAAATCAATATCGAGGAAAACGACGGCGCGGCTGATTACGTGATGAAAATCAACGACGGCAAGCGCAAAGTGCCGACGTTTGAAGTCGGCGGGCGCGCATTTAATTTGTCGCCGTACAATGAGCGGCAACTGCGCGCGGAACTCGGTTTAAGTTAAAGAAGAAAGGCTCTTGAAACAAATGGCAGCGAGTTTGACACGAAGATTATTGCGCGCGGGCGGATGGCGCACGGCGAAGCGTTTAATCAAACCTATTCCGATCATCGGCTCGGCCTTAGCCATCGGGCTGGCGGGCTACGAAATCAAACAAAAGGGACTGCTTCGCGGCGCACTCCACGTCGGCCTCGACGCGACGCCTCTCGTCGGCACCGCCAAAGGCGTCCTCGAACTTTTCACGGGCGATTTAATAGCCGATAAGAAAGAAGGCAAGCGTTGAATAAACTTCGCCGCTTGCTTTCGATTATCTCCACGGAAACAAAAACGCTCCGGTTGCGGCGACAATCGCGCCCAACGCGCCGCCTATCATCCAACGCATAACATTGTATCCGGCAAAAGGCGGATTTCTGCGGAATATTAAACCCGTAATCATCCACATCATAAGAAACGCGATGCCCACAGCGAGATAAAGCGGCAGCCAATGATTCAACCAATTACCGAGCAAAGGCCCGCACAACCCGCCCACGAAACACGGCCACCAGCGCCATCCCGAATAATCATTGGTGCTTGTTTGTTCAGCCATATTATTCTCCCGCTGAAATTAATCAGCCTCGTTTGATAATTCCAAACGCCTCTGATTTTTAGACGCGAACGATTCGACTATACATATCACTGAACAAGGCGAATCGTCCAGAAATTGTCGGCGAGGTTCGATTCTGTGAGATATGCGTGAGGCAAGGGTGAAGCAGCCTTTCATGCCCCGGCGCGTCCTCTACGAATTTCGCATGATGAGCTAACCACGCGCGCCGTTTTATAGAGGCTACCGGTTGCCGTTCGCGTGCAGTGACTTGTTATGTTGCGGGTTACGGTTTCTTCTCGCCGACGTTGATGAAAAGACCTTGCTTGAACCGTAACTCGATGTTTTTAACTCGGCTGAAATCTTCCAGCGGATTTCCGTTCAGCACCAAGAAACTTGCTTCGTAGCCTTCGCGCAGTCTTCCAATTTTGCGATTCGGAAAAATCGTTTGCGCGGTTGTTTCGACGGCGAGTTTGAGCAAGGTTCGGTTGTCGAAGATTTTGTTGTCGTGAAAATACCAAATCTCAGGACTCAGAGTTTTGCCGTAGTCATCTAAACCGAACGCGAGCCTCACGCCGTTTTTGTTCAGCGCATTGAATAGTTTCCTTTGTCGTTCGACGATTCGCTGGAATCTTTCCCGATTAAGAATTCCTTTTCCGTCAGCAGCGTAATCCGTCGCCGAATATGTGCTGCGCTGCGCGGTGGGAATGACGACAATGTTTTTTCGGGCAGCGATTTTAATATCCTTCACGGTTAAATCATCTCGCGGCTTGCTTTCGGGTTTGCCGTTCCAACCGTAATACGGCGCGTGCGCGAAACCGTCGATGCCGATTTTTAAGCCGAGCCGGAAATCGCTCGCCGTTTCGATGTGCGCATAGACGCGCAAGCCAGCGCGATGCGCTTTCTGCACGACGTATTCAGCGACTTCAGGCGAAAGCCCTTTGTTGAGCGTATCGCCGACGGCAACGTATTTTGCATAATTTTCCGCATCGAGAAGCGCGATTTTAATGATGTCAGGCTTGGCGGCGAGAATCTTTTTCCATTTCGCGTCAACGTCGGCTTTTGTATCGAGAAACCAATAGGCATCGTTTTCGACAAGTCGGCTCTTTTTGATTTCTTCTACTCTCCGAAAAGCTTCCGGGTAATTGTAAATGCCCATCGCCAGCGGCTCGTAAACCATAAACGGATGTCCGTAGGTGCAGGTCAGCATTCCGTTCGCATAACTAACGTCCAAAGTCGAAGGTTTATTGAGAAGCGGTTTAGCAAGTTTCGCGCCCGAAGCGTGATTTGCTAAAACTTGAACGTAAAAAGTTCCCTCGTTTAGATACGCTTGGGAAATTCTGTCTAAATCACGAAGCCCGTCGAGATTGTGCGTGTGCGCGTCGGCAAACGGCGGAATGACGAAACGGTTTTTGAGATCAATCGTTTCATCTACCTTCGCCGGTGTTTTATTCGTCAAAAAACCGTCAATCGAATAAAACACGCGGCGTTTGAAACCTCTGCCATCAAACCAATTTCCGTTTGTGAATTCGTATGTTTTAGTTTTTTGCGAAATCGTTTGAGCGTGCGAAGGGCGATTGATGGCGACGGTGAAGAACAACACGAAAGCGAAAAATAAGGCCAGCCGGTTTATTGAGCGGGTAAGGTTGCTCATTATTCCTTCACCTCTTTAATTGTCGTTCGGCGCTGGATTGAAACCTGACCGCTGTTCGTCTGCGCTTTGATAATCGCTCCGCCCGCTCCCACGTTTAGATCGAGCGCGTAATTGTTGTCGGGCGTTTTTTCGATTGGAAAATTTACGCGGAAATTGCCACGTCGAGTGCCTGTTTCAATTCGCGCCGAGTAATTTTCAGGAAAGCTAATCAGGATGTTGCCGTTAGTTGTGCGTACATCGACTCCGCCGCCTTCCCATTTGTCGCCCGACAAATTAAAAGTTAAGTTGCCATTGATTGTTTGCCCGCGCACGCCGCCTTGAATTTTATCGAAGACAGCTCCGCCGTTGTTCAAATCGAATTCGATAGAGCCGCTGATGCCGTAGATATTAATTCCGCCGTTATTGGTCTTTATTGTTAAATCGGTATTGACAGGCACGCGGATGTCGTAGCTCGCGCCGAAAGAATAACTGCCATCGGCATCGGACGGTGAAACAGCGCGAATCACGCCCTCGACACTTTCAATGCGAACCGCCGCCGTTCGCGCGCGGGCTTCATCCGTATCGCTTCCGGCGGCTTGAACGCAAGCGCGGATAAAAATTTCATTGCGTTCCCAACCGCGTATGCGAACGCCGCCGTTTTTTCGCGTGTCTATCGAGAGTTTTTTCGGCGGCGTTGAAAGTGTCTGCTCTTTTATCTCCAGATTGAACGCGTTGCCCGGATTTCCATGCCAGCGCGTCGCGCCGCAGCCGTCATCTTGATAACTCCATTTATTCTGGGCAATGGCAGAGATTGACCCGCCTACTAAAATCGCAAAAGCCACAATAAATCGCAAAATTGCTTGATAATTATTTTTCATCGGTTGCTTCTCTTACTCGTTTTATTTGCGTCGTTTTTATTAAGACGCCCCCTGACTTTTAGCGTAAGGCGGTTTGCAACGATAAGAAATAAATTTTCGGTGAACGGGCTAATGTAGCGGTAGGCTGGCAGAGAGATACATTAAAAATTGATGGTAAGCAAAGGAAGAGCGGAGCGGAGAAGAGAAGCCGCCTGAAAATCTCAGAAAATAATTTTGCGCAAAATCTGCGGACCGCTGCTTGGCGCATCTTCAATGCGCGAATGAATAATGATCTGCGGCCAGAGGCGGCGCTCTCGATTGCCACTGGCTACCTTCTCGTTGCGCCTTCGGCGCACATCTCCGCCGTTTCAAACAGCTTCTAAATATTCGCCCGTGATTAAGCCAATGCACCATTGCCTCTTTAGCTGCGGCTCAAGTCTGTTTTTCAGAATCTCTTTTACTTTTATAGCATTCAGATAAGGAGGCACCGGAT
>JAABUK010008782.1_pt1 | contig 14053 bp, 9 predicted proteins | sample 5559141 | NCBI WGS metagenome assembly JAABUK01 (sample SAMN10711869, study PRJNA513367) | rock metagenome | isolation source: Antarctica rocks | place: Antarctica: Victoria Land, Pudding Butte nord | collected 2016-01-03
CATCTCCAACAATCCTCCTCGCCCCAACCCCACTCTTCGACACGCCTACCCCCTCAATGCATACCCAAGCTCCTGCCGCCACCCACCCATTTCCCACATGCTTACCACCCAGAATCTCCCCATTCTTCCTTGCTCCTTCGCTGATATCATTCGTCAAACCTCTGCCGTACGAGAGGAGCGTGAGGTACTACTGTAGTTGGGGTTTTTGAGTGCTGTTTTAGAGTAGTGCATTGTCGAGAGGTGCAGAGAGAGAGGTATGAAATGGATGTGATGATGGCATGGAGGGGGTGATGGAGTGTAGGGAGGGGGTTGGGGGTTAGGGAATGAGGGTATTGGTAGTGTTTTGTTGGTGGAGTGTGGGGATTGAGGGGAGCGGGGGGAGCGGTTTGTGGATGTGTGGATGTGAAGTAGTCGCTGTTAAGGGATGGTTCTTTATGATATGTGATGGGTTGCGACCAAAATAATAGGTAAAATTGTAATTCAAATGTGCAAAAGCGAAGCTTATAACGCGTGCTACGGTAGATAGAGCACTCGGGTAACTGTAAAGGCTGCGTCCACGAAAAATGCCATGCATCTTGTATGACCATATTCTGTTTGCATCAATCAAACGTTTGCATATAACTGATTACACTTCTGACGAATTGAATAAGGCTTTGAGCATGGGCCCGAGTACAATTCACCTCCGCAGTCACGGCAGTCCTATCCTTATTCCCATCCCAGCATCTGCAAGCTTGAACCCTCCTGGCACGAGGTCCTGGAAGACATGTCCAGGATCATAACTCGCAGCCGCAGCCTTAATCTTGTCCAGCGCAGCCCTTCCGTATCCACCCAAGGGGTCCTGGTCTCGTAATACGTGGTTAATATATTAGAAGTCTTTCAGCGCGCCCGCGCTATGCAGGTAGGATGTCAAGTTAGCCATAACCCTGTCCGCCAAGCGATGAACCGGGTCGTCGTACTGGCTGCCGTTCCACGCCAGACCGAGAAGGATGACTGGAAGAATGGTCAATATTACATCAAGTATAACCGAGGGGAGGGAGCGTACTTATGTTATTATCGTCGTAGCGATCGACGCCGAGCACATTTCCGCCACGCTCTAAGCTATGCTGCGTGAACATCCGAGGTAGGGGCTGAAAGTGAAAGGCGGCATAGTAGTAGAATGGGTCGCTTCTCTAGTGGTTGAATGCATCTCGGAGGATCTCGGTAGCATGCTGCATTATGGTGAGGTCATTTGTGAACGTGTGCGTTGCATTAATGTTGCTGGCTGCTTACCTTACGTTCGCTGGCGAATTCAACTCACTCGTCAGAGACGACAAGTTGGCAATATGCAGTGTGTCAGTCACTGGCGATCCAATGGCGGATGTATTGGAAAAGTCGCTGAAGGTCGGCGGGTAGGTTGTCATGTTGTTGGCCTATACCGACGTATATTCATGGAGGTTTTGGATGATGATAGTCTTTGACAACGTGGGAAATTAGACCCAATTGAAGATGAGCGAGCCATATAGGTCTTGCTCAATATTGTTCGTAAATTCCACGAACGCTTCCAGCTGTTCTGGAATCGTGGTGTTGTCGTAGAATGCTGTACCGCCCCAAAGAAGTCCTTGCTCGAAAGCAACGATGTCGAATCTGGTAATAATGCCAAGATTGTTGTGACTTCCTTTCAGAGCCGTGAAGAGATCCGAACAGGTCTCATTATTGGCCTGGACGATGTCTCCATTGCTGAGTACAACCTTCGACGAGATCAGTCTCGTGCGCTACTTCTATCATTTTTAGGCGCCAACCTCGAAATTCATCACGTTGTCGCAAACAAAGCCATAGGGAGCCGCAAAGAAGGGGTTGCCGCCTTACAGGTTTCAGCTTCTTCGCTTGTTCAGAGTAAGGACCAAGTTCCATTCACCTCCCAACGTCAAACCGCCGACACCAACGTCGCCAGCACGCCCACTTGGAATGGCACATCCGAGCGAGCCCAAGGCGTCATAGACTTGGATCCACTTGGCGCCGGGCTGGACAGAGGCAGTTGTCTTGTCTGGGCTCAACTTCACGCTGTTCATGCTCGTCATGTCGATGTGACGCCGACAGCAATGTTTGATGACCCCACGAGAAGGCCATGTCCGCCACCGCGGGTTGCAAATTGACAGCAACCTTCGGAGAGCAAGCTCATAATCTTGGATACATGCTGAGTAGTGTTGGGAGCAACGATGCAATTTAGGGTCAAACGATCTTGCACAGAGAAGTATGAAGCGATTGATTGTTGGTACAATGTAATGTTGGGAAAGGCAGACTCAAGAGTAGCACACTGTTAGTCAGGATCAGCAGCGTTTGCGAAACAAATCCCATAAAGTAGCATAGAAGGTATACATACACATTCCGCCGCGCTCGCTGCTGAGGCTTTGACCGCTGCGCAAGGCCCAGTGGCATCTGCGAGCGCAGCTACTATGGCTGTGGTACGTTTGGTGAACTTCATGGTTCTTCGAGGTTTGCAAGTGGCTTTCTGCAGAGCAGCGAGAGATTTCCAGGGAACATGAGACGATGTTCAGATATGTGTATGTGTGTTCTCATCGCAATGAAAATCGATCGATCTCCACCGCATCCTTTGGCAGGCGCGGCCCCTCCTGAGCAGCATGTTTCCAGTGGAGTTCGCAATAAGCTTGACAGGGGTTGAAGGCTGTACACGTGTGGGCACAGCGAGTGCGGAGAAATAATGCAGCTTATAAGGGTTGAGAGTTGCTGTTGGTCGAAGATTGGCGGTGAGGTAACAATGCTGATGCAGATCTTCATATTATAAGGTGATGAGCGTCCAATGCGATAGCATTGCAAGGACTTGACGCAAACAACATTCCATTCGTCTCTTCATCATAATTGAAAGTAAAGGTCGGCTGTCAACTCTACTTCACCTTGGCATTACCGACACAGACGCGGCAGCAGGCCAGAGAATATCAAAGTTTCGGTGTCATTCGAAGTGATAGTGGTAAAAAAGGGTGAAACGACTGGTTTGTCCATCGATGGGAGGGTTTGCTGTAGGTAGTATATATCGTCCATGCCAGGTTTTTCGCAGGCTCCAACCTCAAGCGCTACGCTACACGGTCTCTCCATTGGACAGCCGTACTTCGATACTCGCCACCTTCACCATCCCCAATCTCAATCCCGCTTTCAAGGTCCTGGCCCCGAATCTCTTCTCCAGAAAGGCCAGCGCTGTGATAGCCTTCGCCACCACCGCTTTGCTCGGTGGCCTGTGCTCCACGGGCGAGTACGATGCTTCCACGCCTCCGCTCCTGATACTCTCCGCCCGTGCCGCCGGATCCATCCCTCCATACACTTTGAAGCTGAGTGGGATGAGGACTATCTCTTGGAGAACATAGGCCTCAAGTGGAGTTACTTCGGAGCCAATTGAATAGACATCCAGGAAAGCTGTCGGGGTTGACTCCTGGATTTTGGTCCACCACGGGAGTCTTGGCCACGCGCTGGGTAGATCGAGGGCTGTGGTATATGAGGGACCTGAAGAATTCAGTCGTAGAGAACTGCTATTTGCGGGATCAAGGTCGATTCTGGTAATCACATTTCCTAGCAGAGCGGTACTGTATATGGTGGACCAAAGCGAAGAAAAGTAAAGTACCGAGAGTGAGAAGGAAAGTAGGCCCATCGCTCAAGTGGTCCAAGTAGAGAGAAATTCTGTGCGAAAGGCCACAAGGACGGGAGATCCGACATGATCTTGCGCTTGCAAGGCCAGCTCATCAGACGCGCTGCGGAAGTCGAGAACCCTTGATGCGACAAGCTTTGCAACGCTCCTTGCGAATGAATCTAACGCCGATATTGCCGCCGTAGGCTCGCCAGTGTCAAACGCGATCCGTTGAGCAGATGACTTGACGTCCGTTTGATATAGTAGGCCATATGAGCTGATCACCTGTGGGCCACATATCTACCCGCTTGCTCCTCAAATCCACAAAGTCGAGCGTGTTAGATGATAGAAATACTCACGAGGTCATGCCATTATCGTACAACTCTCCCCCATCTAAAGCGAGCCAAGTGGAGATCGACGACGTTTGAGCCAACGTTTCGGGAGGGGCTTGCCGGCGGCGACGGCCAAGACCATTGTCTGGTCGTACGCGACGAGGGCATTATGTCTGCACGGTCTTTACCGTCGCCACTCGCGTGAGCTTCTCATTCATCATCCACTTCTGTATCCCGCTCTTCCTCCTCTCGCTGATGTTTCTCGTCTTCGCTGGCTATGGGACCGGGATTGACAATTTCCCAGCTTGCTCCGACTGACTCATTTGGGGGCTGTATGGACTCGAGGGGAGGAGGGCGCTGCACAAAGGCATGGTTTCTGAGGTAAAGTCTTCATCCTCCTTGGGAGGGCAGAGCGACTGGATTGAAAGCTCTGTTACTATGGCAATGATCAAATGAGCTTCTTTGGGTTGCACCTAGCTCCGGAGCTGCCTTAGAAGTGGGGCGTAGTGCTGAGAAACATCGACAAGCTCAACCCGATATTTTCTCATTCAGCCATGTGACAATACAGAATTTTGATATACTTTACTTCTAGACCAGTGTTCGGTATGTGCCAAGACTTTCAGCCTTAGAAGGGTTCACCTAGAACGGGCGCAGCCCTATAGGGTTATAGCCCTACTAAAACATTAATATCTCTTTTTAACCCTTTCTCCTTAATTATTAACTTAATTAATGTATCTATAACTATATTAAATACTCCTCCTTCCTTACCTCCATTATTCTTACCTCTAGAACCTCCTCTCCTTTCTTAAGAGTGTTATATTAAGCTTACTCTAGAGCGCTAGCGCGAATCTAATAATACCCTCTTAAAGACTAAAATTATATATAAATATAATATCCTACTATAAATATTTATTAGAAGAACTAATAGGAAGTAAGTAAAAATGAAAGTATATAAATAAGAGTAAAGGCTATCTTCTAAGGAAGAGCTAGTATTACTTAACTAGGTTTTACGCCTATAATCTTAGGATTAGCTATTATAAGTAAAGTAAATACATTTTATAATAAATAAAATAATACGCTATAAATAAGATTATAAACTAATTAGAATTAATTAGATATAGAAGTTTATAAAGAGATATCCTATGATTTAAATATCCTATATCCCTCCTCTTAATAAAAAATATATAATAGCTAAAGGTCCCGCTATCTTTTCTACTTAGTTTAACCTCTATTAACGTATAAAGACTAAGTATAAGGTAGAGGATATAAATACCTATAATATAGATAAAAAGGGCTTTATATAAGGAGTTATTACTAAGCTAAAAGTTATAATTCCTAAGTATAAGAAGAAAGTATATATAACTTAATATAATAATTAAGACTAGTCTTACTAATTAAGTATATCTTAATTAATAGCTACCTCCTTAAACTATAGATTATCTTTAAAGGTAAAATATAATAAAATGCTTAATAGGAGGCCCTTATTAAGGGCTATATTACTATTAGTAATAATAGATAGTCTAATAATAAGATTAGTCTTATATAGATTATATAGGCTTTTTATCTAGAGACTAAAGCTATTTAGAAAGGTAAATATTATATACTCCTAATTAATAGATATATATCTTATATTATTTTTATGGTAATTATATTTTATATTAATTATAAGATTATCCTTCTATACCTATTAGCTTATACGACGTATCTTTTATAGCTATAAGATATTAGTGTATTTACCTTACTCGCGACTATATATAAAAATCTTATCTATAAGAATATATAATATATAATAAATTATTTAATTAATAAGATAAACTTCCTAGAGCTATACTAAAAAGCTTAATATAATGTAATTATACTATATAATATATAAAGGGCTTAGAAAAAGTCTAGCCTATATCTATTTAACCCTTAATTAATTCTATAAAAGCTCCCTCTTGCTAAGGATATATAGCTAATAAATAATAACTAGTAATTATATAATATTATAATTTACTACTACCCTACTACCCCTTCTAAAGTAACTATTATATATCCTAATAGACGTATAGTCGCCTTAATCCTAGTTAATATAGTATAAGTTTAGTAAATACTAGACTAGGTAGTATAGGTAAAATAAGCGACTAGGGTAATTTATACTATAGCTATATTAGCTATACTAGAAGAAGATATTCTAGATATATATAAGGCGCTTTAAAAGGTAGGTAAAGCTATAATATAAGTAATAGTTAATAGCCTTATTTATAATACTACTAATTCTAAGCTTATAAAGTAAGATAGAAGGTAAGATAAGAAGATTAAGCGGGTAAAAGGTAACTATAATACTACTTAGATTATAAATAAAGATATTATTATAGAGTAGAGGGAGTAATAATAAGAAGTATTATAAAAAAACGGCCTTATTTATTACTAGAAGATCTATTTTAATATCTTTACCTACTAACCTAAGTAATAACGTCTAGGAAAGCTACTTATAAGAGTAGGAGTAATAAATTAAATAAAGATAGTAATAAAAGTAATATTAAAATTTAAATCTAGACTAGTACTTAGACTATCTATATCCTTTATACTATTGTTAATAGTACCTCTTTCCCTTATAATAATAGTAGATATAGTACTATTAGCTATATTAGTAATACTAGTACTAGTACTAAAAGCTAATTAACTAATTAGATAATAGAAGTATAGATAGAAGATAGTAGTATATCTATATATTAAGATTATAATTACGGAGTTAGATTAGCGCTAAAGAGCGAGATAAATATTAGAATAATAGGCTAATTAGGTTATAAGAGAAGTAAGCTAATTAGGATAAGATATATATATTAAACAGCCTATAAAATAGATATATATAGTTATAATAATATTTCAGATATATACTTTTAAAAATCGAGTTTTATAAATAGTTAATAAAATCTAATATTATTATATATAACTAAATAATATATAACTACGTGATATTAATACGTTTATAATACTTATTATACGTATTATTACTAGTATTAATAATATATCTACTATTACTATTATTAGGGTTAACTATTATTACTTTTAAATAATTTAATTTAATTTATAACTATAATCTACTACTCTAATTATTCTAAAATCTAGATTTCTAATAATCTTCTATAGTACTAAGAAAGTACCTAAATCTAAACTATAGTAATAGTAAGGGAGTTATAATTAGGTTTAATTAAAGTTATATCCTTTATCTTTAGTATTAATACTACCTCTAAGCTATTTATAATAATTATATACTATATTATCACTATTATATAGTAATAGGTAAGGGTTTATAAAACGGAGAATAGTACTCTTCTTTATTAGGGGTTAATATAAAATCTTCTAGGCTTAAAGCGCTAAGGTATACTTAAATTATAAGTCTAAACTAATATTAGTCTATACTAACTATAGTATATATAGTCTTAAGGTTTAATAGGGAGGATTAGAAGGTATTTCTTAAATAATAAGTATCTTTAGTTTTATAAATAGTAGAGGTTCCTTATTATAGTACCTTACTATTAATAGTTAGTCCTTAGTACCTAAGTTTATTAAGTAGGTAATAAATTTCTACTACTAAAAAAAGGGGTAGCTAGTAGAGGAATAAGCGGGTTTCTTTAATATTCTATTATAAGGTTAATCTAGTAAGTTTAGTAAGTACAACCTTCTTAGTTAGCTCTATTCTATTAAAGCTACGCGTCTATTAGGCTCTTATAATATAAATATTAAATATCGCCGGCTTAAACTAACTACTAACAGAAGTTAGTCTAGATTAGGAAGTTTAGAATAGTAGTATATACTACTAAGCTATATACCCCGTTATTATAGATTACATAATTATTTTAAGATATATACTTTAAATTTTATAATAGGTAAGTAATAGCGATAGCAATAAGTAAGATATATATAGAGGTATCATAAGTCGTCTAATAGCACGTTAGATGCTAAAAACCTCATATTTTGCTTATATAAAGACTAATAATGGTACATTTTAGCCTACAGCCTTATAGGGCTGCGCCCGTTCTAGGTTTGCGCCCGTTCTAGGTGAACCCTTCTACGGTATGGCTAAGCCATGCTTGCAAGCCCATTCCAATCAATCACAGCATGCCTTGTATGGTTTGTCTCGAACTCTTATGGCTGATCAGCCGGCGCTTCGTAACCTCTTCGATCATGATACTGCTATGCTGGCTTGGCGATGGTAGGCCTGGTCCAAAGATGTTCCGGATGCTTCCTGGAGTATGCACGGTGCACTGGTGAAAAGACGTAGCCGTGGCCTGCCAGGGCAGATGGCTACTGTCAGAAAGAGATGGTGTCGCGTTCACGAATGAAACATAGACATATTCTGCACGGTGTCTTGTCGCAGGTAATTGCCCTGAAAAACGCTCTCTCTGGTCTGACAACAACTCCTAATGGCATCCTCTCTGATGGGTACCCTCATCTAGCACTGTTGCTAGGCATGCTCTGCCAGCCGCAGTCATGGTCAGATCCGAGAAATACTGGGAATATTAGGCACCACTCACCAACCTTCTAAAATAGAAGTCTCTGGTCACAAGCAGGCAAGAATTTCGTGCTAAATATGGCTGGGTAAAATAAGCATTGCAACAAAGAGAACCAAATTAAGTATTCCCCTTAATCTGTTACCCTCCAATGGTTAGCTTCGCTGAATTGACCATTGCGAGTCAGCTGGGAGATTTGGGGTGGTACCAGCACGGCAGGCGTAGTCCCGAGCGAAATCTCCTTCCAGGCTGCCAGGTAGCACAACCCAACGAGGTCTTTACGGCCGCTACATGCAATATGACAGGTCCTGAATCATTCTCCGTTACTCTGGGCAGCCGCAGCAAGGCCTCCGAAGACGTCATTTGGTGAAGCAAAAACCTCAAGTCAGCGATATTACTGCGTGCGAAGATACATATTCAAAACCGGCTACCGTGCAACCTCAGTATGGGATAGCCCAAGGGCAGCATGATTCCGCGGTCTCGCCACGAGACCATGTGGAGCTCTGCCGACAGGTGCTTGATCGTCTATTTCGAATAACGCGAAACCACTACGGACTTACGGTAAAAATAAAATGGTCCACCACTGGTCGTTGCGTTCTCTCGCCATGAGAAACCCCACATCCATCATCGCTGGGAATAGAAACATTTTTATGGGACTTGTCCGAGTGGGTCCCAGAATACCAAAGTTGAAATAGGCAACGGAGTCGAAGCCAAAAATGTCTCCTGGTAAATTTAGAAAGAGTGCGATTGGGTGTGGAGGTTTCTTACCTACTACAAAGGAATTTAGGCAAAGCTAGCGGACGTATCGCAATGCATAAGAAGTTGTCATTCCCAGATTCAAAGCACCATTCTTCATCAGCTCACAAAACTCTTCAAATACCATCCACTCCACAAATTCAGGTCCAGAACCACACCTCCATCACCTCGGCCACGTCTCCAAGCGCCAAAGCCCAAGCTTCACAGCAGACAGCAGCACAACGACAACAAATGAAGTCACTCGAGGCCCTCAAGACATCAAAGCAGCCACCAGAGATCCTGCCGCAACGCCATTCCTACAGACAGCAGCAAAGCCACAACTACAGTCAATCGTTCCACCAACCTTTCACACTGCCACCGCAGCCGCAATCCGTATTCAATGGACTCCTACGCATCTATCGTGGGACACCATTATGTCACCGGATTAATCAAGAGCAATAAAGTCGCCCATCGCACTTATGAAGTCAATACAGCTCAGGGATTGATGATCATCGTGCCCCGTCTTGTATACGATTCTTTGAACGAGGAATTCACACAAGGCCAGAGAGTCGTTGTTACCTACAGAAATAAGGCTGTAAGCAATATGCGTCACATGCGAGAAGAAGAGAAAGCCAGATTTCAGGCGGAATTATCCCATGCGGGCGAGGCGACGGACATATTTGTCAATGGATTGGTGACGAGTAACAAAGTCTTCGAAGGCCAATACGAAGTTACTACGGCTCCGGGAATTAAAATCACGATTCCCGCTATGGTCTACAATTCTTTGAGTGAGAAGTTCAGATCAGGCCAGAGTGTCGTTGTAACCTACACAAATACGGTCGTAAGCTACATGCGTCTCATGGTAGAAGAGGAAAAAGCCGAATTTCAGGTGGAATTATCCCAAGTGGGTCAGGGGGGATCATCTCAATCTCAGGCGCCAGGGTCCCAAAACTCGAACCAACCTCCCCACTGATCGGGCTTCCCCTAGCCGGCGCGAACGGTCTTCATTTTCGCAATGGCATCAATACGCGAGGGCTTTCATCACTCCAGCAGGCCGAGCCCGGTTCCCAAATGGTACTCATAACGAACAGCCGGTCTTATCCTCTTGAGATGGCATGAGAGGGCGAGAGGATCGGGCGATGATGTTGTGGAGGTTTCTTACTCGCGAATAAAATACGGTCTTTACCTGAGAGATAGCATGCGAGAGGCGGTCTGTTCCTTTTGAGATGGCATGAGAAGACGAGAAGATCTGGCGATAGAGCGATGATGTTGTTCCACTTCCTTTCTTTGTGGGTCAGTCACAGTCTTTACCATTAAGGTAGCATGCGAGAGAGAATCTTTTCCTCTCCACCTGTCACATGAAAGCCAGAGCCCGCGGTCAGCGAAGAGAGCGATGATATTATTCCATTTTCTTTCCTTGTGAGTCAGTCACAGTCTTTGCCCTCAAGATAGCATACAAGTATTCATATCAGCAGTCACTGGGGTTCAAGTGGGAACTCTGCGTCCACATCACACCCTCCATAACCCTTCGATCATTCAATACATACTCCAACATCTCCTAATAACTAAAACATAAGCCCAACGAAAAGCCTCCCCATAATTCCCGCTCGCACTTCCCTAACTATTGCGATGGTATGGGGCATCACCTCAAGCGAGCGTTCAAAACAGCATTACACAGAAAACACAACACATACGGCCCTTGCCCCTAAGAATCTCACCCAATCAAAGCCCTCCACTTCCCCCGCTCTTTCTTGGCTGGCGTGGCACGGTGAACGACCCTGACAACGCACAGCTCGAGTAACATCATGTTCCTTTCACTGGAAATCATTCAAGTCCTCTACCCCCGAGTGTCCTTAATATACAATACATACAAGCAGTACCAGTAGCGTGTTTGTGCATGATGGGGTTGGGGCGGTGGGTTTTGATGGCGCAGAGAGAGAGTTGGGAGAGCTGGGAGGCTAGAGGGTTGGGGGTGGGAGGTTGGAGGTTTGGTTTGAGACTTGGCTGCCTGGAGAGGGATAGATGCTGTTGAGCGCAAAGTACGGCAATCTATAGAAGGGTTCACCTAGTAACCGTCCACACCTAGTAACCGTCCAGCCTTATAGGGTTGGTACCCTAAAATTTAGGGCCAAAATCTGTAAATCCAATCTATGACGTGGATTTCATGCTACAAATCGATAATCAGACTGTTTCTGAGGTATCTACGTCATAATTTACGACCTCGTCTTTGACGTATGGCTCTTCCTGATTGGCTGACTGCTCCGGTCACGTGACCTCCTTCCTGCTGGATTTGCCCACGTCGCCCCTGTTCCAACTCCGCCATGGTTACCCTGATTGGTAGCCTAACAATGAGCTTTTTAGGTCGCTTTGCTGCTGCACGGACCCTCTTACTTGGTGTTGCTTGTGTCGCGATGGGACAGGCTACTATTCTACTTGGTATAGCTGTCGCGGAGGTGGCTATAGGCGATGCGACAGGAGTGTCTATCGCCGTCCTGATCAGGGCAGGTAATTGTCTCTTTCTTGGAGTGGGACGTGGTTTTGGTGCGAGGATATCAGGACTGAGTCTCATGAGGGAGGTAACAGCGGTTTTCCATTCCTTAGTAGCCTGATTAGCCTGTCGTTCCTAAATGACGGCTTGGTTCATAAACCTAGTAGCCCCGTAGTTACCCTTTAAGCGAGTAGACTTCTGTTATTTACGTCGGTTAAGTTCTATGAGTTTAGAGTTAGTGATACCCTAGATTATAGACTCCGCCATTGCTTAGATAGCCGCTTTACCTACTTTCTAAAGCACTTAATTAAGATCGGGTCGTTAAGTATAGCATGCGCCCTTAGTCATATGCTATAGAATCTGCTGTATCTATAGAGTATTGGCTGGCGTTAAGGCGACGTAGAAGTTACCGTCAGGGCCGGTGGAGGTAATTATAGCTTTAGGAGGTGTAGTAGAACGGATCTCAATATTATACTACTGTAAGGCCTGAGTCGTAGAAAATTGCTGGAGGACTAATTCTGGACTGAATAGTAAAAGTCTTGATGCGACGTATACTTTCTTTATATTTATTGATGTTATCGCCTCGTATCGGGCTAATTAATAGATTTTCAGAAAGTCGACTTTATCGATATGGTAGCTACCTCCTAGGCGTGTGATTCGCTGGACGTAAGACTTATAGGCAGTCGCTAAGGGCGAGAAAATACCGACATCTAATGGCTGGAGCAGATATATTATATATGGCGGTAGGCATAGAAGAATGATCTTATAGTCTATATAGTACTGAATTGCTGCAGTCGTGATATAAGAAGCGTAGCTATCGACTAATAGTATTCTATACTCGCCTTTCTAACAGGATTTTATCTCTTAACTGAAACCTTTCTGAAGCCATTCGTAACTAATAGAATTATCGGTCTAGCTATTCTTACTAACAGTAATTTCGCCTGATTTCAGAGCTTCCTTCCAAGCTTTTTTAATTAATTTACCTTTGAAAATGATTTATAAGGGTAAATATCTTCCATCCATTAATATATATTTAATAAGCGAGACCTATTCACGGTTCCTATATTATATTATATAGGCTTTCTTTTTATTATACTTAGAGACCATGACTTTATATTTAGCGATGACCCCCTATATAAAGCCCTTTTTATCTATATTATAAATATCTCTTTCGTCTACTTCATATATTATTTTAGTTTGTAGATAGAGGTTAAACTAGCCTGATAGGATTTCGGGATTTTATGCTATAGCTCGTTCCTTATTTAATGGCGGGATGTAGGCTATCTTTACCTCTAGGTACTAGGTCATGAATTTTTGAGGCTAATTAGGTCTAATAGGCTTTTTATCATCCTTTATAAGAAGGATTTCGTTCGCTATAGATCGTACTTACTATACCCTTACTAGCCAACCCCATGCTTAGAGACGGAGAACCTAGGCTAAAAGAGCTGCTTCTTCTCTAGAACTAAGTCGTTATTAATCCTTATAGGCTACCGAATTTAATTGGCTACTATTAACTCGGTCGACTAGTGTGCTTTTTAGTATTCCATGCTATTTTACTGCCTTTATTATGGATAAAATCCGATTACCTATACCGCCGGCCTCTAACTAAGCTATATAAGCTAGCTCTATGCGATCCTCCCTGGATAATTTAGCCTCCCATGAAGGAGGAAGAGGCTCTGGAAGTATAGTAGATATAATAAACGAATAGGACGATTTATAGCATAAGAAAGGTGTCATGGACTGGATTTCCAGGTATGCGCCCTAGAGCTATAGGGTACTAACCCTATAAGGCTGGACGGTTACTAGGTGTGGACGGTTACTAGGTGAACCCTTCTACGTATACTAGGATGCGAAGACCTTTGTGGACTTATCGACCTTTGCGAGCGAATCCAGCGAGCTCAGTGGCCTTGATGGGCGGTAGCTCCGGCTAAGCCAAACCTGCAGGTTTATTTGATGTTACATCGTAAATGAGTATAATGTCTTACTGTACAAGGTCGGATGTTAGAGACCTCAGTCCGGTTTCATCGCAACAGCCGCCTCCTCCCTCCTTCCCTGCTCCAAATCAATACTACTGCCCAAAATCCCAATATGCGCAAACTCCGACGACTGACTCGGTTTCGACCTCTCTCTCCTTACACCCAAAGCCGGCGCCGGAGGTTGAATCTCCGAAGTCGTTGTCTCCAATGTGTCCAGCGTTACGTCCGCGACGGGTGGCGGATGTTGCACGGGTGCTTCTCTCGAGTCTTGCGAGGAGAATTTGGCTTTGAATTTGGGGATTATACGGTTGAAAAGGGGTTTGTAGGTGGGGAGGCAGACGCTGAGGACGCCCATGCCCATTTCGATTGCGGTCCAGGTTTGGGCGGGGATGTCTTTCCCTTGATGGTGTTAG
>JAABUK010008783.1_pt1 | contig 14052 bp, 13 predicted proteins | sample 5559141 | NCBI WGS metagenome assembly JAABUK01 (sample SAMN10711869, study PRJNA513367) | rock metagenome | isolation source: Antarctica rocks | place: Antarctica: Victoria Land, Pudding Butte nord | collected 2016-01-03
GTGGGCATAGTGCCGGTTCGCCGTTTCGTATTCCACGTGCGCGGCTGCGATGGTGATTCCGCGAGCCTTCTCTTCGGGCGCATTATCGATGGAATCGAAGCTGCGGAACTTGTTCTTCGGATTGTGCTTGGACAGCGTTTTCGTGATCGCCGCCGTCAGCGTGGTCTTCCCGTGATCAATGTGGCCGATGGTGCCCACATTGACATGGGGTTTGCTGCGATCGAATTTCTCTTTTGCCATGGTATTTTTCCTCTAATCCCGGTTCAACGGTCCTGACCTACTTGCCCTGACCCTTACTGATAATTTGCTCTTGGAGGCTGGCCGGCATTTCATCGTACTTACCGAAATGCATAGTAAAACTGCCGCGGCCTTGCGTGCGCGAACGGATATCGGTCGCATAACCAAACATTTCCGATAGCGGCACCATTGCTTTGATGATCTGGCTGGTACCCCGCAATTCCATGCCTTCCATGCGACCGCGCCGCGAATTAATATCGCCGATCACGTCACCCATATACTCTTCCGGCACCACGACTTCAACCGACATAATCGGCTCAAGCAACACTGGGCTCGCGCGGCGGGCGGCTTCCTTGATAGCGTACGAACCGGCAAGCTTAAATGCCATTTCCGAGGAATCGACGTCGTGATAGCTACCGTCGTACAGAATAGCTCGCACATCAGACATGGGGAAACCCGCCATGATTCCGCGTTCGAGAGCTTCCCTCATACCCGCTTCCGCAGGCGCGATGTATTCCTTTGGTATCGAGCCGCCGAAAATTTCGTTTACAAATTCAAATCCGGATCCCGAAGGCAGCGGCTCCACGCGAATCTTTACAACCGCGTATTGACCTTTACCACCAGTCTGTTTCACCTGGCGGCCTTCCGCTTCCGCTTTCTTCCGAATCGTCTCGCGATACGCAACCTGAGGCTTACCGACGTTTGCCGCAACGCCAAACTCGCGCATCATGCGGTCCACAATGATTTCGAGGTGCAACTCACCCATGCCGGAAAGAATCGTCTGACCGGTTTCAGGATCCGTTGCGACTCGAAATGTGGGATCTTCCATGGCGAGCTTCTGAATGGCCATGCCCATTTTTTCCTGATCGGCTTTGGTCTTCGGCTCAACAGCAAGCTGAATGACGGGAATCGGGAAATCGATCGGCTCGAGCGTGATCGGCGAATCTTCGTCACAAATGGTGTCGCCTGTTGTTACGTTCTTCAGACCGACGGCGGCGCAAATATCGCCTGAAAAAATATCCGTGATCTCTTCGCGCTTGTTGGCATGCATGCGAAGCAGCCGGCCCACGCGTTCTTTGCGGCCCTTGTTGACCGTGTAAATTGTATCGCCAGCGTTCAATTTGCCGGAGTAAACACGGAAGAACGCTAGCTGACCGACAAACGGATCGGTCATAATCTTGAATACAAGGCCAGCAAACGGCTCGGAGTCCGACGCCTTACGCGACAGCACGATTTCCGGATTATCCACATCGTGCCCTTCAACGGACGGAATATCGAGCGGCGAAGGAAGATAGTCCACTACCGCGTCCAGCATGGTCTGAACACCCTTGTTCTTGAAGGACGAACCGCAAATGACCGGGAAAATCTTCATCAGGATGGTCGCCTTGCGTATCCCCGCCTTAATTTCTGCAGGAGTTACCTTTTCGCCGTTGACGAACTTTTCAAATAGAACATCATCCGATTCGGAGACCGCCTCAATCATCGCCTCGCGATATTGAGCGGCCTTCTCTTTCATGTTTTCAGGAATTTCAACGATATCGAATTTCGCACCCAACGTTTCGTCACGCCAGATGACGGCGTTCATTTCGACCAGATCGACAATGCCCTTAAAATTCTCTTCCGCACCCACCGGCAGCTGGATCGGCACCGGACGCGCCTTTAAACGGTCGACGATTGTATCGACGGAATGATAAAAATCCGCACCCACACGGTCCATCTTATTGATGAAGCAAAGACGCGGAACACTATACTTGTCAGCTTGCCGCCAAACCGTTTCCGACTGCGGCTGGACCCCGGCAACGGCATCGAAAACCGCTACCGCGCCATCGAGAACACGAAGAGATCGCTCCACCTCAGCCGTGAAATCAACGTGGCCGGGGGTATCGATAATGTTGATTTGAGTATCTTTCCAATGACACGTGGTAGCGGCACTGGTGATGGTGATACCGCGTTCCTGTTCCTGAGCCATCCAATCCATGGTGGCCGTACCTTCGTGGACTTCACCGATTTTGTGAGTACGACCGGTGTAATAGAGGATGCGCTCTGTCGTTGTGGTCTTACCGGCATCGATGTGCGCGGCAATCCCGATGTTCCTCATCCTCTCTAGCGGTACAATTCTTGGCATAAAGCTTTATCTGGTTCTCTTTAGACTGTTCACTGCTGTTGACTACCTGCTCACTACTACCAGCGATAATGCGCAAAAGCTTTGTTCGCTTCTGCCATACGGTGGACGTCATCACGCTTCTTGATTGCTCCGCCACGCATGTTCGCTGCGTCATTCAACTCATTGGCGAGCTTTTCCGGCATACCCTTTTCGGCACGCCCACGCGCATTAGACAACAGCCAGCGAATCGCCAAACTGGTCCGGCGATTCTGCGGCACTTCAATCGGTACCTGATAGTTCGCGCCGCCCACGCGCCGGGTTTTTACCTCAAGCAAAGGCTTGCAATTTTCGACAGCTTTCTTAAAAACTTTGACGGGGTCATCATTTGCGCGATCTTTCAACTTATCCATGGAAGCATAGAAGATTTTCTGAGAAGTCATCTTCTTTCCGTCCCACATCATGGAGCAGATGAACTTTTCGACCAATGTCGAGGCAAACACCGGATCCGGCAGCACTTCGCGATTTTCAACTCTTCGTCGGCGTGGCATGGCTTATTAGATCAATCCCTACTTTGTTGCGGCTTTCGGACGCTTCGCGCCGTACTTCGAGCGGCTCTGCTTGCGGTTGGCGACACCGGCGGTATCAAGAGCGCCACGAACCACGTGATAACGCACACCGGGCAGATCCTTCACACGACCGCCACGGATGAGCACAATCGAATGCTCCTGCAGATTGTGGCCGACGCCCGGAATATAAGTGGTAACTTCAATTCCATTCGTCAGGCGAACACGTGCCACTTTACGAAGAGCGGAATTGGGCTTTTTAGGTGTGGAGGTGTAGACACGCGTGCAAACACCGCGTTTTTGGGGGCAGCTCTGCAGAGCGGGGCTCGCAGTCTTCCAACGCGGCGGTTTACGGCCGTTGCGCACAAGCTGATTGAATGTAGGCACGAAAATTTCCCTTACAGGTTGAAATCAGACTTCAAACAAAAAATGCGGGGTACTGTACTGCGAGGACTTCGGGTCGGCCCATACTTACGACAGAGTGAGTCACTAATAGCGTGAATCCATCGCCAGCAGCGGGACCGGCTTTCGGCCGGACCTCTCTCAACAACTGGGAGGTGGTAGCACAAAAGCAGAAGAGCTAACTCGCCAAACCTTACGACTATAGCGGATGTTTCCAAACCATGTCAATGCCAGTTCAGTAGAATGTAGTAGGCCAGCGATTCCGTGAGTTAGTTTTCAATTCTTCGTTTCCGCATCGCGGGCCTTTAAGAAGCTTGCCACGTTGCTTTTGTCGATCAGGGTAGCCCCCGTATCCACAAATTGCGGGATCTGAGAAAAGGGCTTGCTTGCCCAGTTTCCGTCCAACGGTTGGAGCGGATTGTGGTGTAAGTCATCGAGCATCTTTAGCGCGTAAAAAGTCATGGTAAACGGCTTCTGGCCTATGGTGGCGGTAATCGTTCCTTTTTCAATTCCTTCCAGCGTACGCGGATCCGTATCCATCGCTATCACCACCTTATGTAAAACACGGTTTCGGGATAAAACCTCAGACACTTCCGGACAAGCTAATGCTTCAAGGCAGACGAACGCGTCCACTTTACCGCTGCCCTCGCCAAGGATAGTGCCTGTCGAGTCAAAAGCAATCCGCGGATCGCCCTTCACATCGACAGTCTTCACGATCTTGATCTGAGGATGTTCCGCCAATGCGTCCTGATAACCGTGCAGGCGCTGGTACAGGTTCATCTGTTCGGGCATGGTAAACACGACCACGTTGCCTTTACCATTCAGTTCTTTTACCAACCGTTGCCCGCCCATGGTTCCTGCTTTGTAGTTGTCAGTACCTACAAACACCAGGCGCTTGCTTGCATCGGCGTCTGAATCGATTGTAATTACCGGTATGCCACTCTCGATTGCCCGATTAATCACCGACTGCATCAATTTCGGGTCTCCGGCGGATAGCAGGATACCCGCCGGTTTCGAACCGATTACCCGTTCCATCTCGGCCTGCTGCGCTTTGGGATCGTAAGTATTCGGGCCGGTAAGCTCCACCTTTACGCCCATCTGGTTCGCTGCCTTGCCCAAACCGGCAAAAGCAGTCTGCCAATAAGGCACCTTAATGTTAGTAGCGATTAAGTAGTATTTCTCCCCGTCAGCGTGCCGCGGGGTTGCGCAGGCGCCCAAAGTCAGAAACAACCCGGCGAGAACGAAGCTTGTTTTCGTAAGCATGACTTGCCTCCATTTACCGGGTCAAAGTATATCGCAACGCCTCAGGACGGAGGAGGAACCAATAGCATTATCGACGCGGGACAGCGATCGGCTGAAAGTGCTCAGCAAGGTAAATATGGGTACTGATTACGAACAAGCAGGCTCCCCAACATCAGCCGTAGCGAAAATTTGTATCTGATTTTAAGATGATCGACGATGCCACAGGCCTTCTATGTCAGGCATGATTCGATCGAGGAGAATATGGACTACTGGAAAGCCATTCGGAGCGACACGGTCAGACGCTTGCTCGATTGGGCATGCCCTAACCCTTAAAGGAACGGCTTGGTTATGCCAGCTAAGGCACTCTGCCCGAGATAGCGGCCGTATGATAATCCAGAACCGAGCGTTGTAACTGGTAATCGTATTTCGCGGTGGAATTTGCGATATCGGCAGAGGTCTTGCTCAACTGCGCTTGACTTAACTCGACTATGGAACTTAGCCCGAGATCGTAGCGGGCTTGGGCCAGTTCCAGGCCTCGTTCCGCCTGTGTGGCCAGTTCCGCAGTCAAACCTACGCGTCGGTAGGCAGCCGCGGCATTTAAGAATGCTACTTGAACATCGCGGCTGATGCGGTTCTCCTGAGCTCTTACCTGCTGACCGAGTTCACGGGCGCGCAGTTCCGCCTCGGCCTCCGTGGCCCCGAAAAGATGACCGTTGAAAATCGGGATATTTACGTTAATTCCAGCGGCCAGATAACGCGAGTGGATATTGGTGTCGTGAAAAGGAACGTAGCCTACACTGCCGGCGGCGTTAACGTCGGCGGCGTTGTGACGCGCGTCACTTCATCAGCCATTTCTGGGATTTCCAGTGTTGCCAGTATCTGGCCCTGCTTTACGCGATCTCCTACATCCACGTAAATCTTCTTGACGTAACCCGCTACTTTGGCGTGAATGTCAATCTCCTGATAGGGCCGGAACTCCGCCGCAAGAGTTTCGTAACGGCTCAAGTCTTCAAAAACCGCGCGTTCCACAGCGACCACGGGCACTACAGCCGCGGACGCTGAAGGTGGCACCGGGCGTGAACAGGATACGGAGCACATTGCTGCAAGAAAACTGGCGATACCGCCGGCAAAAGCAAGACGCATGGGTAACATCCTTAAACTACGAATCTAGAAGGAAAGGGATAACTAGAGAAAGACGGGGGTGTGCGATACCACAAAAGAGGCGGGCGAACAGATAGGTCGCTAGGCAGAGCGGGAACGGAAGTGTTTACAGGCGTCAGGCGTGAAACGGATGGCGGTTCCAGCACTGCCATGTTTAGGGGTGCTGCCAACGGCGGCAGAGCGGGCGCGTCCAGCTGGTTGCTCGAAACCATCTTGACGTTTTGGGTAAGACAGCTGGTGCTATGGGAGATGCATTTAAACTGGCTATACTTCGCTGCCGCGCCCAGTGCAATCACGGTAATTGCCAGACTTAAAATCGCTACCCAGACAGCAGGGCGACGTTAAACCAATACTGGCATTTTTAGTGTCTACGCTAATTAGTTTGACGAGAGCCTGTCAAATTCGGTGAGAATAAACAGGAATGTCTGAACCTGTCCGGCCCGCGCTGTCACCCGCCCGTCTGGGATATCTTGCGCTGGCGCTAGCGCTTTCCGGCATACTCCTTTATTACTCGTTTCGCGGGCTGGATTGGGCTTCTGTGTGGGCAACTTTGACCGCGGCCAAACCCGAACGTGTGCTCCTCTGGTTGCTAGCGGGAAGTTTTTCCCTAGTGCTCAGAGCCACGCGTTGGCGCGTACTTCTTTCAGCACAAAGCCCGGTCCCGTTCGCGACTTGTTTCTGGGCGACGTGCGCCGGCTATTTTGGCAATGCGTTTTTGCCCGCGCGTGCCGGTGAACTCGTGAGAACCATGGTGATTCGGGTTAAGACGGGGCTCGGCGCAGCTTATGTGCTCACCACTGCCTTATCTGAGCGAATTGTGGACGCAGTGACGCTGGTGCTGATTAGTTCGCTGGTGCTCTTGATCTTGCCCACCCGCCCAGGCTGGTTCGCAGACGCGACACGGGTATTTGTGCCACTTGGTTTAGGGGGTGCGCTGGCGATTGTTCTTCTCCCGGTCCTCGAAAAACTCTGGCGGGGGTTACTAGCGCGCGCGCCGCTCTCACCTGGGCTGAAACTCCGGATTGAAAAGATTCTGGATCAGGTCCTGCTGGGTGCGGCGGCACTCCACAATCCCGGTCGCCTGATCCGATTCCTCTTCTTGACTGCCCTGATTTGGGCCATTGATGGTTCCGCTGCCGCATTGGGCGGTTGGGCTTTGCAGATAGCAATTCCGCTGCCGGTTGCTTTCCTGCTGGTGGCTGGCCTCGGCCTGGGAAGCGCACTGCCCTCCACGCCCGGCTACGTTGGAATCTATCAGTTCGTGGCCGTTAGCGTGCTAACGCCTTTCGGGATCAGCCGAACCGATGCGATTGCCTATATTCTGCTGGCGCAAGCGATTCAGTACGTCTCCATCACGGCCTGGGGATTGCTTGCATTCTCGCAATTGGGCGGCTGGAAGCAATGGACCGGCCACGGCAATGACTCTGTACCGGATTTTGCCGGAAAAGTTTAAGTCGTTCACTGCTTTGTTGCGGTTGCAGAGAGAAAGTGTCGTATAAAGAAAGTATTTTGTGTGAGGAGAACGGAAATGGTTACGTGTCCTGTCTGTAATGAATCGATCGACGTTGAAGAAGAAGAAGTAGATGAAGGCGAAACGCTGAGTTGCGATGAGTGCGGCGCGTCCTTGACGGTTCTCGGCAAAGATCCGCTTGAACTTGAGCCCGTCGATGAGGCCGATAAAGAAGAGGACGAAGACGAGGACGATTCCGACGACGAAGAAGAAGAGGAAGACGAAGAAGAGGAAGCGGACGAGTGGAAGTAAGGAACGAGGCGGTGGTGTGGGCCGTCTATCTTTTTGAAGGTTCTCTATGACTCGTTTTCTGGCTTCATTTTTATTCGGTCTTCTTCTGCTTGCAAGCGGTTCAGCGACATTGGTGGCCCAGAGCCCGAAGAAAGGGGAAGATACTCGCGTCCGTAGCGTGCAGGGCACAGTGACGAATGCCGCAGGTGAAGCTGCAACCGGTGCCGTTGTACAACTGAAAAATACGAAGACGCTGCAGATTCGCTCTTTCATCACGAAAGAGCAGGGCGAATATTTCTTCAACGGCCTAAGCCCAGATGTAGATTTCGAATTGCGGGCGGAATCCAGCGGGTCTGCCAGCGGAACCAAAACGCTGAGCAGCTTCGATGGGCGGAAGCAGGCGGTGCTGAACTTGAAGCTCGACAAGTGAAGCTGAATCTGGCTTGCGGCTTGCTAGCAGCTTTTGCTGCCTGCGCTGCTAGCCTTTCCCCCGAGGAAAAGCAAGGGCTTACGGAAAACCGCAAGTTGTTGAGAGGTGCACCCACAGTAGTGGTGTTTCTATCTGCCCGTTGTCCGGTATCAAACGCATACGGAGAGCGTTTTCAGCAGGTTTTCGAAGAATACCGGTCGAAAGGTGTCAGGTTTTTTTTCGTGAACAGCAACGTGAATGAAAGCGAAGCCGAGATTACCCGAAACGCCTCGGAACATGGCTTCACATTCACTATCTTCCGTGACGAGGACAGCCGTGCGGCTGACCATTTTGGAGCTCAGGCCACACCCGAACTCTTCGTTCTCGACAGTGCCGCCGAAGTACGTTATCACGGGGCTCTCGATGATGCTCAGAATCCCGCCCGGGTCCATCACCACCGCCTGCGTGAAGCGCTCGATCAAATCTTAGCGGGCACTCAGGTCACAGTTGCGGAAACCAAATCATTCGGCTGCACCATCAAGCGTCCCCGTAAACCGTAGTAATGGCACCAGGTTCCCGCCAGCGGCTGATAGACGCGGCAAGCGCCAGCAAACAAAGCAGGCTTACTATCGCGGCTGCCGCCATTCCCCAATCCAATGGGTCGTTCCAGATTGCGTTCTGTTCACGGGCGATCACTGGCTCCAGAAATACCCACAGGGGAAAGATGATGCAGGCCTGAATTGCACCAACAGCCAAAACTGCCCGCTTGGACCAGGCGTGTAGGTACAGGGCCATCGCGCTGAAATACAGCAGTACAGTCGCGAACGAGCCTTGGTGCACCACCGCGGACCCTGGTTCAAACATCAGTAGAACCCAAATGAATAACGACGCCATTGAAATTGCGAGCATCCGGTCTGCAAACCGCACCTCGGCCCGCGAGCGGTTCAGACGCAGCCTTGCTACCAACCCCAGATTCAGCAATCCCGCGCAGGGGACAAAAGCAAAGAATGACAGATCCTGCAAATTGCGCAGAGTAATGCTCAGGCTTGAGCCTGCTCGCCAGTCAGGCCACCACACCAGGGCCTTCAGATTAGCCATTTTGTTTGCAAGGTACTGCTGAGGGCTAAGCGCACCATAACCATGCAGCAGTGATGCGCCTAAGCTTAAGTTCTCATCCGTCACTCCCGCCAGATGCAGCTTGAACAGGGTGTCACCGGGCGGATCTACCAACACCTGATATGCCCGCCAGGGAGCAAGCATCAGCAGAGCAACCAAAATTGCCGGACGCCAGAATCGCAGGGGCGGTAAGCGCCTGCGAAGGACAAGGTAGATCCCGATAGCAAGAATTGTAAAGCCGCTGCCGGCGTGGCTGAGCAGGCTAAGACAGAAGGCGACGGATGCTGCGATGGTCGCAGTCAGGTTCCATGGATCAGTGCTTCCGCGAAGCGCCGGAACTGCGGCCATGCCAATCAGGCATAACGCAGCGGCGAGCAGCTTCGGCCAAACATAGAAGCTATGCTCCCATGCAAAAGAAGTAAACAGGACCAGGATTGTGACGGTGATAATGGCTGGCGGTGCAATACCGCTGGCCCGCAGCAAAATCCAGATGGCGGCTGCCCACAGACACTGCAGAGCCACCCCCAGCAAGGTGTAAGAATGCTGGATGCTGAGCATACGCCAGAACGGCCACTGCGATAAAGTAAGAGCCGTTTCAAGAGGTGGCCTGTCGCTGGAACGAACGTTCCCAATCATGAACGGCCTAACCGAGTGGCTGTTATAAACATTCCAGGCAAACAGATATTGCAGCAGATTGTCTGGTGGCATGTGACTCGAATTAAAGCGCGCCTGAGCAATTTCGCCGGGTTCGTCAGTGGTGTAGAAAAGGAAACCGAGCGAGTTGTAGAACACCGCGATCATAATCACGGCGGCAAACATGATCGCGAGTTCTTTCGGCATCGCACGACGCCTTAGCCAGATGGTTCCGATCGAGACGGCCAGTGCAACTCCTGAAGCAACTGCGCCAATCTTCGGGTTGCCCAGGTAAATCCAGAACAGCGCATAACCCACGGCAGCGGCTGCCGTGATCACCATCCCGGCAAACTGAAATGCAGGTTTGGGGGGCAGAAGCATCACGATAGCCAAGCCGGGAATCAAGAACCAGGTCAACTCCAGCATCAGAAAGATAGATCGGTAACCCGCGCGAGCAAAGGGAAGCCAGAAGGCGTGAGCGCCGGCTTCGGGCAGTGTCACCCCGACCCAGCCAGCGGAAGCCGAACTCGAGCGGTCATCCACACGGAAGCTAACCAGGCGGCCGCGCCACTCGCCGGGCACTTCCCAAACGCGTTCCTGCCAATTGATACCCGGGTCGAGAACACTGCCCAGAAGTAAGTCGCTGCCGGTCAGCTCGTCATGCAAATAGGTACGAATTCCTGGAGACTTAGGGAAACCCGCCTGAAAGCAGCGGAACTGCAATGGCGCGCGGAATGCTCCCGTGCGAAACGAACCCATTTCCGTGCCAAGGGAACCGCTGAGATATGTGCGCCGGGAACGGTTACGGATATCTTCCCAAAACACTTTACTCGAATCCGTTTCAGAGCGGAAGCCACCTTCAAGCGTGGTCTCGGATGTTAGCGGTGTCCAGTTTTCTGATTTGGCAGGCACCGCGACGAGCATCGCGGCATACAGAAGCGATGCTCTCAAGTCTGCTTTACCGTTGCTTCTCTCACCGCCCGGATCTCTTCCATGCGTTCGGAAATGCGGCGCTCCATCCCGCGATCCGTAGGCTCATAGTAAGTCCGCCCCGCCAAACTAGGGGGCAGGCATTCCATTCCCGTAAGCGCTCCCTCCTGCAAATGGGCATGCTCATAGCCGGTGCCATAGCCCCACTCTTTCATCGCCCGTGTTGGCGCATTGCGCAGGTGCAACGGAACCGGCTCCGCGGTGAATGTCTGGACATCGGCTAGAGCAGCTTTCAAAGCACGATACCCGGCGTCGGATTTCGGAGCAACAGACAGGTAAAGAACGGCTTGTGCCAGTGCCAAATCTCCTTCAGGGATTCCCAGAAAATGTACAGCTTGCTGCATTGCCATGGTCTGTTCAAGAGCCCGTGGATCGGCCATGCCAATATCTTCGATTGCCATGCGGACAACCCGCCGAGCCAGGTACATGCGATCTTCTCCAGCTTCCAGCATCCGGGCCAGCCAGTAAAGAGCGGCCTGCGCATCGCTGGACCGCACGGATTTGTGCAGCGCGGAGATCAGGTTAAAGTGCTCTTCGCCCCCTTTATCGTAAAGCAGGGTCTTTCTCTGCAGCGCCGCTTCGATGGTTGCCTGCTCGATGGCCTGTCCCGGAGTTGTCGCCGCCGCTGCTGCTTCCAAAGTGTTATACGCAGCGCGAGCATCACCGTTAGCCAGGATCGCAATCTGCTCCAGCAATTCAGGCGACGCCGAAAGCTCAAGCGAACCCAGCCCTCTTACCCGGTCCTGTAACGCGGCCTCCAGCAGGCGGACCACCTCCGGCACGGTAAGCGCGCGCAAAGCGAAAACCTTTGAACGGGATAACAGCGCCGCGTTCACTTCAAACGAAGGATTCTCCGTGGTCGCGCCGATAAGAATGATGTCGCCCCGTTCCACATAGGGCAGAAAAGCATCCTGCTGCGCCTTGTTGAAGCGGTGGATTTCATCAATGAAGAGAATCGTGCGCCTGCCCAGCCTTCGGAACCGTTCCGCGTCGGCCATGACTGCTTTGATTTCTTTAATCCCGCTCAGGACCGCACTGAAAGGCAGAAATTCGGAGCGCGAAAGTTTCGCGATAATGTTGGCAAGCGTCGTTTTGCCCACGCCCGGCGGACCCCATAAAATCACCGAACTCACGCGATCCAGCTCAATCTGGCGGCGCAAGGGCTTGCCTGGGCCAAGAACATGCTCCTGGCCAACATAATCGTCGAGAGATTGCGGCCTCATGCGCTCCGCAAGCGGACGCGTCCGGTCTTCTGATGCCGCAAGTGGGGAAGAATCGAATAAGCTCATTGGCTCACTTCCGCCGCGCGCTGCCGGTGCGCTTCATAAAGAAAGATAGCGCCGGCGATGCTGGCGTTGAGAGACTCCACATGCACGGTCGGTATCGTGAGACTAATCGCACCTGATCGAAATTCCTGGCCCACGCCTCGGCCCTCATTCCCGATGACCAATGCACAGGGAATCCGGAAGTCCGCCCGGTCTAAAGGCTGAACGTCAGCCCGGGGCAAGCCCGCGTAAACGGCAAGTCGGTGGTGCTCCAGCGCAGCCCGTGCAATGGACGGTTCTACCGAAGCGACGTAAGGAATGCGGAACAGAGAGCCTGCGGAAGCGCGCAGTGTTTTTGGATGGTACGGGCTGGCCGCGCCTTTCACAAATAAAACGCCCGTCGCCCCAAAAGCTTCGGCGGCGCGGACCAGCGTACCGCAATTTCCCGGGTCCTGCACGCAATCCAGCACTAGCACCAGCGAGTTTGCCGTAAACATTTTGTCGATGGGCCAGAGTCTTGGTTTCACAAGCGCAATCACGCCTTGAGAAGTCTTTGTCCCGGCCACCGATTCGAAAACACGTTCAGGCAGCAGCGCGACTTTGGTGGAATTAGCCTGCGGCAGTACTTTTTCCACCGCGTCGCTCATGTTCTCCGCCGCAATCACGGTTGTAATCTGCAAGCTGCCGCGTGCTGCTTCCTGAAGCAGGTGCAACGATTCCGCCACCCACTCACCTTCTTCAGTAAGGGTGCCTTTTGCGATGGCCTTGCGCACTTCCTTTAGCAGCGGATTGGATGGACTCGAGATGGAATGAAAGGCGGACAGCGGATTCCCCTACAATGTTGACATCAGAATACCGCAGCGCTCGCTCATTCTCTGGTTTCTCGCCTCTGTGCCGTTGCTGTTGCTTTGCGTCTATCTGGTTTCCCTTTCGATCCGTATCAGCAGAGAATCCACCCATGACGAAGCACAAAAATCCGACCTGATCATTGTAATGGGTGCGGCTGAATACCGGGGCCGCCCCTCACCGGTTCTGCGGGCGCGCCTGGATCATGCCGTTACGCTGTGGAAGCAAAGGAAAGCACCTTATATCCTGACGACCGGCGGAGCCGGAGGTGACCGCACATTCACCGAGGCCGAAGTGGGACGTAGCTATCTAATGGACCGGGGTATTCCAGCTACCGCGATCTTGATGGAGAAAGGAGGCTCCACCACCATGCAATCCATCTCAGCCGCGGCTGAAATTATGAACCGCCTAGAATTAAAAAATTGTATTCTGGTCAGCGATGGATATCACATCTTCCGTGCAAAACGAATGCTTCAATACCGCGGCATAAAAGTGTTTGGATCGCCTCGGGATAGCGGTCCTATAAAAGAAAAACACCCGTGGCTTTTATATTTTAGGCAGGCTATTGCATTTACGCTCTGGAAAGCGGGTATTACAATTTAATGTACGATAAATTACATAATCCGCCCTTGTGATGACCACTATATTGGCCTTGGTTACGAGAAAGCCAAACGGTGAGTTAGGGTTAAAGCACACTGAGCGGTATCGAAATCAGTCATTTTGAGGAACAGGAGAGAGCAAATGAAACAGGTAGCTATTTTAGACGCGCAGGCAAGATCCCGTAGAAACTTTTTTGCGAGTGCGGGTGCGGTTCTGGCCACGGCCGGAATAGTAGGAAAGCTGGAAGCTCAGACCACGGGCAACCCAGATGTCGACATTTTGAATTTTGCACTTCGGCTGGAGCGGCTGGAGGCATCGTTTTACCAGCAGGGACTGCTGAAGTTCACCGCAATCGATTTCACAAATGCAGCTTTCGCGCGCAACTTTACCGCCGCCCAAGTAACTACTGCTTATACCTATTTTCAGCAAATTGCCGCTCATGAGATGACTCATGTCATGCAGATTTCCGCCACAATCATTGCGCTGGGCGGCACTCTGGCACCCACTGATTGTTACGGTTTTCAGCCGTTCGGCGGTGATTTGCAAACTTTTAGAGGTGTCGATAGTTTTGTTGCGACAGCAGCCGTGCTTGAAAACACAGGCGTGATGGCTTACGACGGTGCGATTGCCTCAATCACCGCCCCAAACTTGCGCACTGTGGCTGCCACAATTGCAACGGTGGAAGCGCGGCACGCAGCATATCTGAATCTGCTGAACGGACAAAATCCATTTCCGAACGCGTT
>JAABUK010008785.1_pt1 | contig 14050 bp, 16 predicted proteins | sample 5559141 | NCBI WGS metagenome assembly JAABUK01 (sample SAMN10711869, study PRJNA513367) | rock metagenome | isolation source: Antarctica rocks | place: Antarctica: Victoria Land, Pudding Butte nord | collected 2016-01-03
GATCCCGCAGACAGACCGGACGGCCGATCGCCAGATTCCACTGATTCCTATGCTCGACGAGCGCCTGGCCAAGAACAAGACCGTGGGCTACCGGTATGAGGACATGCCGCACGACCGGGTGGTGTATCAGGTCGGCATTGAGGCGATCGACAAGGAAGCCGAGCACCGCTACGGCGGCAAGTTCCTTTTTTTGCCGCAACTCCAGCAGGACATGGTTCTGCAGGAGATCGCCAAAGGCAAGCCCGAAGCTGCACCGGAAATATGGGAGAAGATGTCGGTCAAACGCTTCTGGCAAATGATTATGACCGATGCGATCGACGCCTACTACGCGCATCCCTGGGCGTGGGATGAGATCGGCTTTGGCGGCCCTGCCTACCCCCGCGCCTACACGCGCCTGGAACGTGGCGAGCCGGAACCGTGGGAGGTAGAGGAGAAACGCTATGACTGGCTGGCTCCAGAGATGGCCGTGTCCGGCGAGGTCTCCGCACCTGACGAAAACGACACCCAGAGCCACCACGGAAGCGGAGGCACTCATTGAAGAGGCCAATTCTCGGAGGTTTCGAAGCTCCCTCAAACGACACGCACAAGGTGGGTCCTCTACAGACCATTCATGCACCCATGCGTCGCTTCAAGGACGAAGATGAAGTAGATTATGTCATCGTCGGGCTAGGCTCCGCGGGCGGCGTTCTGCTGCAAAGGCTGTCGCGTGCCGGCTTCAATGTGGTAGGCCTGGAGTCGGGTCCTTTCTGGGATACTGAGCGTGACTGGGTCAGCGATGAAGCCGGCTCGCACAAGCTGTATTGGACCGAGCCCCGCGTAACCGGAGGCTCCGACCCTCTGGCGCTGGGAGCCAATAACTGCGGCCAAGGCGTGGGCGGGGGATCGGTGCACTGGGCGGCCTTCACGCCACGCCTGCACCCGTCGGACTTCAAGGTGTACACGGAGGATGGCGTAGGGGCGGACTGGCCCATCGACTACCACGACATCAAGCCTTACTACGAGCAACTCGAACTTGAGATGCCGGTAGCCGGGCCTGCCTACTACCCGTGGGGCCACCCGCATGGCTATGCCTACGGCCCTCATCCCATGGGCGGCGTCGGTAATGCGCTCATCAGGGGCTGCACCGCACTCAACATTCCAGTGTGCATCGGCGGCCCGGTCGCCATTCTCTCCGGTTCGCATGGAGACCGTCCGCACTGCATTTATCGCGGCTTTTGCATTCAGGGCTGCAAGGTCGGGGCCAAGGCAAGCACGCTGGTCACGCATATTCCGGACGCCGTGAGAACCGGGGGAGAAGTCCGTCCGCACTGCATGGTATCGAGGGTGGAACTGGGCAAGAACAATCGCGTCACCGGCGTTCACTACATTGATCGTGACGGTGAATCGCATTTTCAAAGAGCAAAAACCGTGATCGTCTCCGGCTATGCGATCGAGACACCGCGGCTGCTGCTGAACTCGGCCTGTCCGGGATACGAACATGGCTTAGCAAATTCCAGCGGGGCACTGGGCAAATACCTCATGGCGCAGGCCGGTAATGTAGTCATGGGACGCTTCGACCAGCCGGTACGCATGTACAAAGCTCCTCCCGCCCATGCACTCACCGAAGAGTTCTACGAGACGAACCCTCGCAATGACTATGCCCGCGGCTTTGCTATCCAGACCGTCGGGCCGCTGCCCCAGGCCTTTGGCAAGCAGATGCTTGCGGCCAAGCAGGCTTGGGGATGGGGCCTCCGCAAGGAGATGATGGATTACAACCATTGGGCCGCGTTCGGCCTGCTGGGTGAAATTCTTCCCTGGGACGACAACCGCGTCACCATAGCCGAGGACAAGGATCGCTTTGGTCTGCCCGTAGCTCACGTTACCTTCAACCTGCATGACAACGACAAGAAGCTGATCAAGGCGGCACGAAAAAAGACCGAAGAGGTGATGCAGGCAGCCGGCGCGACCGAAGTGGTGCAGGAAGCGCGTTACGCGCATCTCGTCGGGGCGTGCCGTATGGGTTCCGATCCGCGCACCTCGGTCGTTGACAAGTTCGGCCGTACCCACGACATCGCTAACCTGTTCGTCTGCGATGGCAGCGTGTTCCCGACGCAGGGCTCTGCCAACCCTGGCCTCACCATCCAAGCACTTGCCGCGCGCACAGCCGACTACCTGATCAGCCAGGGAGACCGGGTTTTCACCAGCAACGATCGCGATATGACGCAGCCGCCGATACGCCGGGAGCTTGCGCCACCGGAGACATGGGGCAAGGGCGTTCCTCGCCTCAAATAAACTGCTAAAGGCACCATCAACTGCTGGATCCCCCTTATGTATGCCAAGCCTGCGGCGTTACTACTGTACCTAACGCCCGACATTCCGGTACTGAATCCGCAGTCCCACTACGCGCGCTCAATCTACGAGCTGTCCGCGTGGATGCTTTGGATCTCGCTCGCGATCTTTCTGTTGGTGGCCGGCCTGGTGGCGTATGCCGGCTGGAAGTTTCGCGCGCGGCCAGGCGAGCCCGATCCCAAGCAGGTCTTCGGCAGCACAGCGTGGGAGCTTGCGTATGTCATTCCGCCCACACTTTTGCTGGCGGTGATCTTCGGGTTTACGCTCCACGTTATGCACACCTCCGACCCACCGGCGCAGGCCAGCGGCGATGACATCGTCGTCGTCGGACACCAGTGGTGGTGGGAGGTGCGCTATCCAAAACTGGGCTTTACGACGGCCAACGAGATTCACATTCCCACCGGAACCAATGTGCAGTTCGGCTTCGAATCCGCCGATGTCATTCATGACTTCTGGGTCCCGGAGCTTGGCCGCAAAATCGACCTGATCCCCGGCCGTCACGCCAAAATCCGGCTGTGTGGGCTCACTACATGTTCGCAACCGGCATGGGGCATGATGTGGATGTCTTTTTTGCAGCCGGAAGCGCTCTCATCGCGGTGCCCACCGGCATCAAGATCTTCAACTGGATCGCCACGAAGTGGGGCGGCAAGATACGATTCACCGCCGCCATGCAGTTCGCCTCAGCGTTTCTGATCGAGTTCACCATCGGCGCCCTTAGCGGCGTCATCTTCGCCGTGGTCCCCATGGACTGGCAGCTCACCGACACCTATGTCATCGTCGCGCACATCCATTACGTGCTCTTCGGCGGCACGCTTTTTGGTCGCTTTGCGGGTACGTATTACTGGTCTCCCAAGATCACCGGCCGCATGCTCGACGAGCGTCTCGGCAAGTGGCACTTCTGGCTCACCGTCGTCGGCTTTAACGCGACCTTCTTTGTGCAGCATCTGCTGGGCTTCCGGGGTATGACGCGACGTGTGTGGACCTACCCCGACCTGCCAGGTTGGGGTCTGCTCAACATGATCTCGACCGTGGGTGCGTTCGTTTTGGGCGGGTCCATGTTGATCCTGCTCTGGAACCTTTACATCAGCCGCAAGAAAGGCAAGATTGCCGGCGACAATCCATGGGAGGCATGGACGCTCGAGTGGGCAACTACCTCCCCGCCGCCTTCCTACAACTTCGCCGAGGTACCGCCCGTGCACAGCCGCAGGCCTCTTTGGGACCTCCACCACCCGGAGAATGCGGACTGGATGCGCGAGGATCAGCCATGAGCTTTGAGGCCCACGTTCACCCCTCGCAGACTCAACCGGCCAAGGTGCACGTCGAAGGCACTCAGGCAGCCCAGGCCAGTCCGGCTCCGGATCGGTTCGACCGGATCGCACCCTCCGGCGTATCTGAATCTCATCCCATCCTGCGTGAGAAGATCCGCCTGGCCGTGCTGCTGTTTCTCACCTCGGAGTTCATCTTTTCGTCTTTCTCATCGTGGCTTACATCTACTCGCAGCCATCCGAGATCAGCGGGCCCACAGCTCACTCCAGCCTGATTCCATGGAAGACCGGCATCTACACCGTCCTGCTTTTGCTGAGCAGCGGCACTATCTATCTCGCGGAGCTCTCACTCGACAAGAACCGCAAGCGCTTCCTCCTGTGGATGTCGGCGACCATCCTGCTTGGTGCCGTCTTTCTCTTCGGCTAAATGCGGGAGTATTCCGGCCTGCTGCACAAAAGCATTTCCATCAGCCGCAATCTCTTCGGCAGCACATACTTCACGCTCACGGGCTTTCACGCGATCCACGTGACGATGGGTGTGCTCATGCTGCTCACCATCACGGACCTAATCGCCACAGACAAGCTGAAGGAAAACCGCCACACCGCTTTCAAGGCAGTCAGCTATTACTGGCACTTCGTCGACATCGTGTGGGTTATGGTGTTCTCCGTCGTATATCTCTGGTCGGCACGATGACACCTCAGATCAACAGCACCGGCGAGCTGCTGCTCCACGCCTGGGAGGTTCATCCAACGGTCGTAGTGGGCTGCATCGCTCTTATGGTCTGGTATCTCTGGACCACGCCACGCCTTGCGTCTTATGTCGCGCGCTTTTCCATCGGCGTCCTCACTCTCCTGCTCTCGCTCATTTCCCCTATTGATCCTCTCGGCGACACCTATCTCTTCTCCGCGCACATGCTGCAGCACCTCCTCCTGATTCTGGCGGTACCTCCGTTTTTGATCGCCGGACTCACACCACCTCATGTTGCCGGCTGGATGACGCGCCCTGCCGTACGGCAGACAGAGCAGTTTTTTGGCAACCCCGTCGTGGCATGGCTTTCCAACATCGCCATGATGCTGGCCTGGCACCTGCCCGCACTTTACAACGCCGCGAACGCCACCACCGCCATACACATTACCGAACACATGTGCTTCCTGATCACGGGCTGCATGTTCTGGTGGCCCATCTTTTCGCCTTTGCACGAAGAGCGGATGCAGCCGGGCAAGGCGATGCTGTATCTCTTCGGTGCCGCGGCCGTCAGCACGCTGCTCGGCATTCTGATCACCTTTCTCCCTGTCGGCCTATATCAGCCATATCTGCATCCTGAGGATGAGATCGGGGCGCTGCATCTGATCCGCGTGACCTGGGGCATCTCCGCCGCGGAGGATCAGAAGCTGGCCGGACTGATGATGTGGGTTCCTGGCTGTTCCGTGTATTTCATTGTCATGCTGATGGAGTTGGGCCCGCTGGTTCCGTACGCCCGATGCAGACAAGCAGGCCCTGCTGGCCACGCTCCGGAATGGAAACCAGGAGGCGCATCATGGCTGATAGACCCAAGGGCTTATTCGCAGAGCTTGCCGCGCTGGGCAAGTCGCTTGTGCAGCTTGCAAAGGCCTTTCAGGTCGAGACGCACGCGAGCTCCCACCCTGTCGATGATGGGCCGCCACCGCAGCTTGCACTTCCTGAACCCGAACCCAACTTCGAGAACGCGCAGCTGCTTACCGAACACACAGAAGGCTGGCACACGCCCCATCCTTCAAGTCTCGCAGCCCCGAGTTATGCCCCGGCCATGACCGCCTTTGGAGTCGTCTTCATCGCACTGGGAGCGGTCACCAAGTGGCCCCTCAGTCTGATCGGGGCATTCATCTTTATTTTTGCCATCGCGAAGTGGATCGGAGAACTGCTGCATGACTGATGAAGTGGAATCGTCCAGCTCCCTTATGAGCCGCCGCACCTTGTTGATGATGGTCAGCATCGCTGCCGGCGGTTTGGCCTCGGCCATTGTGGGCCTGCCGATCGTCGGTTTCCTGCTTGCTCCTCTCATTCGCAAACAGCCCCCCGTCTGGCGTGATGTCGGGCCGCTGAGCAAATTCGAAGTGGGCCATACGCAGAAGGTCACGTTTGAGGATTCCTCCGCGATCGCCTGGGGAGGCAGCGACTCCGAAACCGCGGCCTGGCTCCGACGAGTGGATGAGCGGACCTTCGTCGCCTTTGCCGTGGATTGCACACATCTGGGCTGTCCAGTGCGTTGGGAGGCGGACGCCCAGCTCTTCATGTGTCCTTGCCATGGTGGCGTCTACAACCAGAATGGCGAAGTCGCGGCCGGCCCCCCGCCCCACGCTCTCCAGCAGTTCCCCGTGCGTATCCTCAACAACGGCGTCCAGGTAGAGTGGCGCAAGCTTCCCGTGGTCTCCAAGAACTGTCCGCACAAGCGCGAGGTGGACGCATGATGCAGGCGGCGCTGAAGATCTGGCATACGGTGGACGACCGCTTCGGCATCACCAAGAACCTAAAGCCGATCATGGACCATCGCGTCCCGCAGGAGAGCAAGTGGGCGTACGTCTTCGGCTCCGCAACGCTGTTTGCCTTTCTTCTGCAGGTGGTCACGGGCGTAGCATTGGCGACCATCTACGATCCGTCAGCCAATGGGGCCTACCACTCGCTCGAATACATAAGTCGGCAAGCCACGCTCGGCAGCTTTGTGCGTGGGCTGCATTACTTCGGCGCGTCGGCGATGATCGTCTTCATCGGCGTACACATGCTGCGCGTCTTCCTGTATGCCGCGTACAAGTTCCCGCGTGAAGGCAACTGGCTAACCGGGGTCGTGCTGCTCATGTTCACGCTCGGCATGGCCTTTACCGGCCAGTTGATGCGCTGGGACCAGACCGCGGTGTGGTCGGTGAACATTGCCGCGCGTCAGGCTGTGCGCGTTCCGTTTATCGGCAAGTATCTGCAGCAGTTTACGTATGCCGGAGACAGGCTGAGTGGTCTCACCCTAACCCACTTCTTCGATCTCCACGTCTTCATCATCCCCGGCATGATGTTTGCGTTTATTGGCGTGCACCTGTACTTGGTGCTGTACAACGGCATCTCGGAGCCGCCAAAGGATGGCGTTGCGGTTGATCCCAGAAAGTATCGCCGGCAGTACAAGGAGCTTGTCAAGAAGAACGGGGTGCCCTTCTGGCCGGATGCGGCCTGGCGCGATGCCCTGTTCGGCTCGCTCGTGATCGCGGGAGTGGTGACCTGCGCCGCCATCTGGGGGCCGCCGCACCTTGCGCATCCACCCAACCCCACCAATCTGATCGCGGAGCCACGGCCGGACTGGTATCTGCTTTGGTACTTTGCGATCCTTGCTATGAGCCCGCACCAGCTTGAGTCCGGCATCATGATCATCGGGCCCGCGCTGATCTTCGGCTCCATGTTTGCCCTGCCGTTCTTTTTAACAGCGGCCAGCGTAGCCTGAAGCGCAGACCTTGGGCTGTCGCGTGGGTCACGATCGTCATCGTGGGTGTATGCACTCTTTGGTATGAGGGCAAGGTCTCGCCCTGGTCGCCGCGCTTCGATGCACCGCCTCTTCCGCCTTCTGTCACAGCGTCATTGACGCCACAGGCACAGCATGGTGCTCAGCTCTTTCACGACAAACGCTGTGAATCCTGCCACATGATCGAGGGCTATGGCGGACTGCGGGGCCCTAACTTGACGCGCGTGGCCGATCACCTCAATACGCAGCAGATGGAGTGGCGCATTATGAATGGGGGTCACAACATGCCCGCATTCGCAGGCATTCTGCACCCCGACGAAGTGAACGATCTTCTCACCTTTCTACATACCCGCGATCTGCCCGATGGTACGCAGCTCGGCACCACCCAGCAGTAGTTCTATTTGGAGCCCCCGATGTCCTCACGCAAGCTCGAAGACTATGCCCTGATCGGCGACTGTGAGACCGCGGCTTTGGTCGCCCTCGACGGCTCCATTGACTGGCTTTGCTGGCCTAACCTCTCCTCTCCTGCCTGCTTTGCAGCTCTTCTGGGTACGCCGGAACACGGTCATTGGAAACTCGCCCCAGCGACGCATGGCGTCATCAGCTCCCGGCGTTACAAGCCCCACACGCTCACCCTTGAGACCACGTTCAAGACCCCCACGGGATCGGTTCTGTTGACGGACCTGATGCCTGTCCGCGGCGAGAATTCTGACATCATTCGCAAGCTGGACTGCACGGAGGGCGAAGTGCGGCTCCAGATGGAGTTGGTGCTGCGCTTCGATTACGGCAGTACGGTACCTTGGCTCACGCAGCGATCGGAACCGGACGGCCTTACCGCGTCTGTAGCGAAGGCTGGCCCGAATCTCGCCGTGCTTCGCACCACCGTACAGGTAGCAGAGTCGTCACCGGGCACACTGCAGGCGCAGTTCCTGGTCAAGGCCGGTGAATCGAAGACCTTCGTGCTGACCTATGGCTGCTCGTATGAGGACGTTCCAGAGGCCATCGACGTAGAAGAGTCCATCCGCGCAAGTGAGCAGTTCTGGACAGAATGGGCCGCGCGCAGCCGCTACCCCGGACCTTACACCGAGGCTGTCGAACGCTCCCTCATCACCCTGAAGGCGATGACGTATCGTCCTTCCGGCGGCATTGTCGCCGCGCCCACAACATCACTGCCTGAACAGATCGGTGGGTCACTGAACTGGGATTATCGTTACTGCTGGATTCGTGATGCGACGCTGACGCTTTCCGCGCTGATTGAGGCGGGATATACCGAGGAGGTCATCGCCTGGAAGCAATGGCTGCTGCGCGCCGTGGGTCAGGATGCAACGCAGGTGCAGATTATGTACGGCATCGCAGGGGAGCGGCACATCGCCGACTGGGAGATCTCATGGCTGCCCGGGTACGAAGCCTCGTCTCCCGTTCGCGCCGGGAACGCAGCGCAGCAACAGACGCAGCAGGATATCTACGGCGAGATCGCCGCCGCGCTCTTTCACGCACGCGAGGCCGGCATACCCATGACAAGCATGAACTGCAGCTACAGCAATCCCTCACGAAGCACCTAGCCAAGATTTGGAAGGATGCAGGCTCCGGCATGTGGGAGGAGCGCAATGAACCGAAGCGCTTCACCTACTCCAACACCATGGCGTGGCTGGCCCTGGACCGTGCGGTGAAGAGCATTGAAAAGCACGGCATGGGCGGCCCGCTAGAAGAATGGAAGCAGCTGCGCGATACCGTGCGCTCAGAGGTCGAACAGCACGGCTTCAACACGCACATCGGGAGCTTTGTTCAGCACTTCGGCTCACGAGACCTCGATGCCTCCGTGCTGCTTCTGCCCATCGTCGGCTTCCTGCCGGCGGATGACCCGCGCATGCTCGGCACCATCAAGGCAGTCGAAGGGAAGCTCCTTCAGGATGGCCTGCTGCTGCGCAACCTACCCAAGTCCTCGAAGGCGAAACAGGGAGCGTTCCTCGCCTGCAGCTTTTGGCTGGTCGAGGTGTATGCGATGGTGGGCCGCGTCGAAGAAGGCCGGGCATTGTTCGAACGGCTGCTTGGACTGGCAAATGATGTCGGTCTGTTGTCAGAGGAGTACGACTGTGCATCCAGGCGCTTAGTCGGCAACTTTCCCCAGGCCTTCTCCCACATCGCCCTGGTCCGTGCCGCGATGCGGCTCGCCGTTTGTCCATAATGGCAACGGTGCGGAGCTTCGATAGCTCCTTCTATCTACTGCTAAATAGAAGGCCTGATTCCATGGCAGATCCCATGATCCAACTCTGCGGAGGGCAAGCAAGACCTGGATCGCGGCGGCACTCGGGATCGTTCCCCGGACGACGGCTCGCTCAATACGTATAAAACCTCATCTTTGACACCACAATAGCGAGGGGACAAGCAAGCCCTTCGAATGAGTAAGCGCTTTCTACAGGTTAGGAGGAGCTTGGGGTCGTCATCTGGAGTACATCTTTGAGCGCTTCTGGCGTAAGGGCGTTGCCAATCTCAATCACGTCATCCGATGACGAGAGCGTCCCGCGCTACCTAGCCGATCTCCGTTGAAACGGTTTCGCAATGGTTGACCTTCAAGATGCGCTCAATTTGGGTGAGCAGGCGTGTCAGCAGGCAAAAGTTCCTCCGCTCAGCCGGATCAGACTTGCAATGACGTCCGTAGCGAGTGCCTCGTAGGGAAGAGTGACGCCGGCGGGCAACCATTGTTTTTTCAGCAGTCTTGTCATCTCTACCTCATCCAGGGGCGGAACTCTTGAACGAATCCGATTCGTGAATAGAACAGTAGTTTGGATCGTAATTTGGCGTAAGTTGTTGACCGCTATGTTGCGTAGCACGGACTTCAACTCCCCGCCCGTGATGCGCTCTTTTCGCCGCGGCTTGCTCTTGATATAGAGAGAACTGTTGCAACTGCTTCATTCGAAGGAGCAAGCAGCACCTGACGCTATTCTCGATCACGATTGAGGTCCTTGGGTGTAGCTTTGCTCAATTGGTGGCGCTATTTCAAAGTTATTTGTCCCGTAATTTGACAGAAGTTGTGGGAGTTGGCGCATGACGATTGATACTCAAGCTTCGGCCGAAGCCTAGGTAAGTCTTTCATTCGGTTGGTGAATGCGTGGACGGGCTGCTCACGATCTCCCTCGACATCCGGCTCTGTTAGAGCCACGACTCCGCCAAATACCGCTGAAAGACTACACGCCAGGTAATTCTGAAAGTGACAGTCCCCAACGTCCGGCAGCAGGGAACCCGCCTCGGAAACTGGCTTACGAAAGAGCAGGCAAGGGAACTGCTGACTGTACCCGATCGCTCCACCATCAAGGATAAGCGGGACTACTGCATCTTGGCTATGCCGGTCGGCTGCGCCCTGCGGCGTGAAGAGTTGGCCACGCTCGACGTCGAGATCCTGCAGATGCACGAGGGGCGCTGGGTCTTGGCGGCTCTCCTCGGCAAGGGCGGCCGGGTCCGCACCGTGGCGGTGCCGCTCTGGGTCAAGCAGAGAATCAACGCCTGGATGACTGCCGTCGGAATCGAGGAGGGACGGATGCTCCGGCGTGTGCTTAAGAACGGTAAGGTGGTAGACGATAGTCTGAGCGCCTGGGCCGTCGGGTCGGTGGTGACGGACTCGGCGCAGGCAATCGGAATCGAGCGCTTCGGCGCCCACGATCTCCGCCGCATCTGCGCGAATGTATGGTCCGCCGCCTTGTCCCAAGCGAAAAGTGATCTGACAGGGTGGTCTGCGCAAATGTATTCGACCTTTAGCGGAGTGTACGACTCCTGGCCAGGATGGAATGCGCTACGCCCTCTTCCCATTTAACTCTTCAGTCTTGGGAGACTGCTTGGCACATCAGGCTAGGAGAGCGTCGGGTTCGACCGTTGTGCCATCTCAATTGTTCGCCAGCAGACCTGGCAGGAAACTTGGTTAGACCGTCGTCCGTGGGTTGTAGATGTGGAATCGCGAAGGCGACTTCCAAGCCTGACTTCAGGCAGGCTTCATCTGCAAGCTATGTCGGCTTGGTTCCGATTCCGTAAGCAAGGAGGGTCGATAAGCCTCTCCTCTCGCCAGAACCACCCAGGCGATCCGGGCCATTTTGTTTGCCAGAGCGACCGCAGCGACATTAGGGTGCTTTCTCAGAGCGATATTCTCGATCCATGTTCTGAGACCGATGAATTGTTTGGTCCCTCGCAGCATGACCGCGCGAGCTCCCTGTATGAAGAGCTTCCGCAGGTAGGGATTGCCTCGTTTGCTGATGCCCAGAAGCTTCTGCTTTCCTCCGGTGGAGGACTCTCTCGGCACCATGCCGACCCAGGCTGAGAACTCTCGACCCTTTCGGAAGGCAGCTCCGTTTCCAACCGCCGCGATGAGTGCCATTGCGGTCACAGGGCCAATGCCTGGAACGGCAAGCAACCGCCGACAGGATTCGTTCTCACGCGAGGTTCGTTCCATGACGCCATCCGCTTCCCCGATGAAGTTGGCCAGCTCTTCCAGTTCGTGCTTCAGTTGAGAGATCAGCATGCGAAGAGCTCCAGACAGCCTGGTCGTGGCATCTTCGAGAATTCCGGGCAGGGCGGCCTCAAGATGTCGGCGGCCTTGCCGGAGAGCGATGCCTCGCTCAAGCAGCAAACCTCGGATCTGGTTGACAACTGCGGTGCGACGAATGACCCAGCGCTTCTCGCACCCGGTGCAGAGACTGCATGTCGAGCTGGTCATCCGTCTTGATCGGGACAAAGCGCATGGTTGGCCTGGCGACTGCTTCGCCGATCGCCTCGGCAACGGTGAAGTCGCTCTTGTTGGTCTTCACGTAAGGCTTCACGCACTGAGCCGGGATGATCCGCACCTTATGACCTTGTTCCCGGAGTGCTCTTCCCATGAAATGAGCCCCGGCACATGCCTCCATGCCGATCAGGTCGGCTCGAGTGTTCGCCGTAAACTGCAGCAGTTGAGTGCGGGAACACTTCCTGCGCACAACGACTTCGCCCCGCAGGTTCAGGCCAACCAGGTGAAAGACCGTCTTGCCGAGATCGATGCCGATCGTATGTGTTTGCATGGGAGCCTCCTCCGTGCACCTCTTATATCCCCAGACCGATCAGGGCGGAAGCGGCAGACCATCCCATTAGCTCTGCAGTAAGGCGGGCGGGGATCTCGAACAGATAAAGTTCCTGCCCGGTCATAGCTCCATCCAGAAGACCGAGCGTTATCTTGGGTCCGAGCAGGAGATTGCCGTTGCGGTGAACGACAGCTTTGGGCTGGAGTAATCGCGTGAGTCATGAACTCGCGAGCACAGCAGGCTTTGCCGCAGCACATCGTTTAATCATTCGCCGGCAGGGAAGCTAGTGGGCGCGGTAGCTCGAAGCCCAATAGACCCGGCGCTAGTTTGGCTTGGTGTTTAGTTCCGGTACATAATCGATTGGGGTTGAGAGTGAAATTATCCGGGGTTTGCGCCCAGAGTGTGCAGAGTAATTCGTAGGTGTGAGGTCCTTGAGGATCTGAGTCTCCAATGCGGAGCGAAGCTCGTAAGGCAGATTGTAAGCCGCCGGATTATATTGACAGCTCAAAACAGTGGTACTACCTTTATCCATCGCGTACGCCTTTGTGTACGCGGGAGTGTCGGAGGTGAGCTTTGGCAAGCGCAAGTTCGTTTGGTAGCAGCTGCAGTCGTCTTCTAACGAGAAGAACCTTACGATGCGCGTGGGTTCACGCGAGAGTTGTCGACGGGGTCCTGCTCCGTTTGGTATTGCTTGGGGTCCTCAGCCTGATTGCGGCGGCGCCTCTGCTGGCACAGTACAACAGTGGTATACGCGGGGTTGTCAGTGACAGCGGGGGAGCTGTCGTTCCTGAAGCCACAGTAACGTTGAAGAATGTGGCGACAGGCCTTGCTTCGCAGGTCAAAACCAGCCAGTCAGGCAGTTTTGATTTTCAGAGGCTCGCCCCTGGGGACTACACGATCGGCGTGCAGGCGACCGGCTTCGCTTCTTACTCCTCGAGGCCTACGCTTCTTACAGAGCAGACGCTGAACCTCCCAGTCACTTTGGCCGTCGGCAGTGACACGCAAACTGTGTCTGTGGACACCGTCGCACCGCTACTAGACAGCGCTGACAGCCGACTGCAAACGACGCTTCCTCAGAATCAGATCGACGCCCTCCCGGTGCAAGGACGATCGGTCATAGGCCTGGCCAACCTTGCCCCCGGAGTGACGGGTACGGGTCTGGCAACGACCAGTGGCATACCGGACAACTTCAACGTCGAGACCACCAACCAGGCCAATGCAAACGGCCGGGGGTTCGATGGGAACCTTTACATCATCGATGGTCTGGACATCACCAGCTCCGTGCGACCGGGTGTTGTAAACACCGCACCGAACTCGGACTCCGTGCAGGAGGTCGCGCTGCAGACGAACACCTATTCGGTGGAGTACGGCCGTGCCACATCGATCCAGACTGCAATCACAACCAAGTCGGGCGGCAACCGGGTACATGGACTGGCCAGCTACTTCTACACCGGCAATCGACTCTGGGCTCGCAATGAGTTCACGCCGGCCCGCGGGTACTCGCCGTTCCACTACAACAACTTTTCCGGAGCGATCGGCGGTCCAATTTATCGGAATCACACCTTCTTCTTTGCCTCCACACAGTTTCTACGTTCGCTGAGCACGACCAGCGGCTCCACCACGTTCGAGTCGCCAGAGATGGTCAGCTTCCTGAAGCAACGGTTCCCCAAAAGCATTGGAACCTCCCTGCTGAGCACCTATCCCGTTCTTCGCGCGACCGTGACTGGTGTTTCCCGCACCGCGCAGCAGGTCTTTGGTTCAAACTGCGGGACAGCGGCAACGTTCAATATCCCCTGCACTCTTCCGGTGATCGATGCGGGAACGTATTCGCTTTCGCCATTCCGCAACGGCACCCAGTGGTCCATTCGGGTGGACCAGAACTTCAAGAATGAGCGGATCTACGCAAGCTACTACAACTCGGTGCTGAACACCCTGAACG
>JAABUK010008786.1_pt1 | contig 14050 bp, 11 predicted proteins | sample 5559141 | NCBI WGS metagenome assembly JAABUK01 (sample SAMN10711869, study PRJNA513367) | rock metagenome | isolation source: Antarctica rocks | place: Antarctica: Victoria Land, Pudding Butte nord | collected 2016-01-03
TTGCCAAAAGTTTATCCTTAATTTGTTGATTATTAATTTTTTAGATTAATAATCAACAAGCTGTAAACCGGTACATGAGGTTAAGAATTTTCTTTGAATATTTTTGTTTGTTGTAAAGTCATTACTATTCTTTTATCAGTATCCTAACTATTATCCATATTATACAATAATGAATTAAGATTGCTTAGCATGAATAAGAGCGGAAGAATCAAATGAAACTAAAAGAATCAATTTATCAGCAAGGCAAATACTCTTTTAATAAGGAGCAAACTTAATATGGAAATAATAAGATGATTCATCCTCATACATACATTCACCCAAATGCCAAACTGGCAACTAATGTTAAGGTTGATCCATTTACAGTGGTTCATCATAATGTAGAAATAGGTGAAGGAACCTGGATAGGCAGTAATGTAACGATTATGGAAGGTGCCCGAATTGGCAAAAATTGCCGGATATTTCCCGGTGCTGTTATCGCTGCTATTCCGCAAGATCTTAAATATCAGGGTGAGGAAACCACCGTTCAGATAGGTGACCACACCACCATTCGGGAGTTTGTAACTATTAACCGTGGTAGCCGTGATCGCTGGACAACGAAAGTTGGTAACAACTGCCTGATAATGGCGTATAGTCATATAGCTCATGATTGTGTGGTAGGTAATCATTGCATCCTTAGTAATAATACGCAAATGGCCGGACATGTAATCATGGGTGATTTTGCCATCATTGGTGGGATGGGTGCCATTCATCAGTTTGTGCAGATAGGACAGCATACGTTTATTAGTGGGGGTTCTCTAATAGGTAAAGACGTACCTCCATATATTAAAGCCGGCAGAAATCCCCTGAGTTATGCCGGGGTAAATTCTGTTGGCTTAAAAAGAAGAGGTTTTAGTATTGAGCGTATCAATCATATCCTGGATATTTACAGGTGTATCTACAACAAAGCCATGAATACCTCGCAGGCCCTTGAATATATTGAAGAAGAATTACCGGCAAGTGATGAGCGTGATGAAATAGTAACTTTTATCCGTGAAAGCGGAAGAGGTATAATAAAACGCTTCACTAAAGGAAGTAGCGGAGATGAAGATTAGTTGTATCAAAGCCGGAAAGCGCTTTAACCGGGACTGGATCTTTCGCAATTTTACGTACGAATTTATTAATGATGGCCATTATGCCATTACCGGACCTAATGGTTCAGGTAAATCAACACTGCTGCAGGTTATGGCGGGTGCTATTGTTCCTTCCGAAGGAAAGATATCCTATGAGTCTGGTTCACAACAATTAATTTCTGACGACATTTTTAATTACATAGCTATAGCGGCACCTTACCTGGAAGTTATTGAAGAAATGACGTTTATAGAGTTGTTACAATTTCATCAGATCTTCAAACCTTTTTTACCGGGTGTTAAGGTGGATGATATTGTAGCAATAGTTGGACTGCAGATAGCAGCGCATAAGCAAATACGTTATTATTCAAGCGGTATGAAACAGCGTGTGAAACTGGCGCAGGCTATATTTTCTAACACTCCCTGTTTATTACTTGATGAGCCTTGCACCAACCTGGATGATACCGGCATTAAATTATACCATCAGCTTATTGAAGACTATTGTAAAAATCGTTTAGTAATTGTTAGTTCAAATGATATACAGGAACACAGTTTTTGTGATAAGGAAGTGAATATTCTACATTACAAGTAAGCAGCTAAATCATAGGTGAGAATGCTATCTAAGCTTATCAGGAAATTGCTATCAGCAGTTAGTAGATCAATGTGTATTAAGTTTCCTCCTGATAGCTGACAGCTGACGGCTGATAGCAATTAATACGACATTTTATGCTTGACACGACACTAGCAGTTTAAGAGTTAAACGCTTTTTTCAAGAATACGAACCCCATCTTTTCCTGCTATGACTGCACGGGTGGCAATATTATAAAATAACGAGGTTTCAATGATACCGGGAATGTTTTTTAACGCAGAATTAATGGTAGAAAGCTCAGGCCATTCATTGAACCACAGGTCAAAAATAAAGTTTCCATTCTCGGAAATCACTGCGCCATCTTTTTTATTACTCATACGCAATTCTATTTTCACGACAGAAAATATTTTATTAACTGCTTTATAAAAAAACTGCCGGATGTGTGGCATCACTTCTATAACTAACGGAAACTTAACTTCGAGTTCTTCTACGTATTTGGAATCATCTCCCACAAGAATAAATTCATTTGCCATCACTGCCAGGATTTTTTCATTGGTATGAATGCCACCGCCGCTTTTTAAAGCATTCAGGTTTTTATCGAACTGATCACATCCATCAAAATAGATATCAATTGCAGAAGTGGATGAAGTGTCCTGAACTATGAAATTATATTGTTGCAATAGGATACGAGTTGTAAAAGAAGAAGTTAATATTTTTATTGATAAACCGGCTTCAACTTTTTCCTTGAGAATACTTACCATGTGCGCCATAGCAGATCCTGCACCTAATCCTATCACCGAATTATTTTTTACAAGCTCCACCGCTTTTTGCGCAGCTTCTTTTTTATAGTCCATTTTATATTTATTAGGAACAATTAATTGGGTCAGGAATATTTCAATGTTTGCTTCTCAAGATTACTTTGCATAGCCAGCTCAATAACACGGATAGTATTACGTGATTCTTCCGGTTTCACCATCAGTGCCGCTTTTCCAATAATAGTGTCATATACATTCTGGTAAAATTTTACGTAATTACCTCTTTCTGTTTCAACTTTTGATATCAGGTGCATGCCTTTATATTCAGTATTTATCTTGCCCCAGCACGATTCCGGTTCCATTCCCCAGTTGGCAGATTTATTAGGAATGTCACCTGCTTTAAGGGCTTCTTCCTGAACATCGGTTCCATACTTTACAAAGCTGCCCTGCTCACCAAGTATTATAAATCTTGGCAGTGGTTCTTTAATAAGCATGCCACCTTTAAGTGTTACTTTTAAATTATTATAGTTCATTACCAGTTCAAAGTTATCGGTAGCTTTGGCACCTTTTCTTTGAAGGCGCAGGTCAGCGGTAAGTGTGGCCGGAAGTCCGAACAAGTCAAGAACCTGGTCAATAAGATGTGCTCCAAGATCATAAAAAATGCCTGCTCCTGGTATGTCTTCCTCGCGCCATGCATTGGGTCTTAAATAATTTCTGAAACGATCATAATGACTTTCAAATTCAGCCAGTTCACCCAGCATACCACTATTAATTACCTTTTTGATGGTAGCATAATCACCTTCGAAGCGCCGGTTTTGATTTACAGTAAGAACTTTATAGCACTGTTTAGAAACTGCAATCAGCTCATCAGCTTCCCGGGTTGTTATTGTAAATGGTTTTTCTACCACCACATGTTTGCCAGCCAGTAAAGCAGCTTTGGCAAGAGGGGTATGCAATTCATTAGGAGTGGCAACTACAACAAGATCTATATTTTCGTTATTAATGATAGCATCGTTATCATTTACAACTGTTGCCTGGGGATACCGAGCATGAGCAAGCGCTATTTGATCTGGTTTTGTAGCTCTTATCAAGGTAAGCTCAAGACCATCAACACATGTTAATATGGGTGCATGATATATTTGTCCGGCTGCTCCGAAGCCAATCAATCCTACCCGAATCGGTTTATTCATGATGGTTAATTGTTAATGGTTAACGGGTAATGATTAATTGTTGAAGGTTCATTTGTGATTATAACTGATAGTTGTTACTATCATTGTATTGAATGTATGTTTACATTAAATATTTTCCCTGATCTTCTAAACTTAGTAACATTGTGTTGCTCCGATTTCAGTAAAGTTATATTCTAAACTTTAGCGAGGCTTTTCCTTTCGCCGATTTGCTGGCGCCACATGGCATAATATAAACCTCTTTCAGCCAGCAGCGCTTCATGAGTTCCGGTTTCCACCACGCTGCCTTTTTCCAGTACATAGATCTTGTCGGCATGCATAATCGTTGAAAGGCGATGAGCAATCAATATGGTGATCTGCTCGCGTTGTGAAGATATGGAACGGATGGTTGAAGTAACTTCTTCTTCGGTAATAGAATCCAGTGCAGAAGTAGCTTCATCGAAAATCAATAATTTAGGATGACGCAAAAGAGCCCGGGCAATTGACAAACGTTGTTTTTCACCTCCTGATACTTTTATACCACCTTCACCAATAAGTGTTTCAATGCCGTTATCGGCGCGTGCAAGCAGGTTGTAGCAGGCCGCTTTTTCCAGCACATCCTGCAAATCCTCATCTGTTGAACCAGGATGTACAAACAATAAATTTTCTTTGATGGTGCCTGCAAACAGCTGTGTATCCTGTGTTACAAAGCCTATTTGTGTACGTAGTGTATCGAAGTCTATATCATGCCCATGAACGCCATTATAAAGTATTTCGCCTTCGTTAGGCCGGTACAAACCTACCAATAATTTTACCAGCGTGGTTTTACCCGACCCTGAAGGACCAACAAATGCAATGGTTTGACCGGTTTTTACGTCAAAGCTGATACCATCTAATGCAGATTGATGAGCTGTCTGGTGTTTAAAACGAACATTTACAAATTCCAGTTCGCGAATATTGCCGATGGGTACAGGATTTACCGGTTTAGGATCAGGCGATTTTTGCATGAGGTTGTCGAAATTATTCAATGAAGCCTCAGCTTCGCGGTAAGAAAGAATAATGTTGCCAATTTCCTGAAGCGGTCCGAAAATAAAGAAAGAATAAAAAGTAAGCGTTAATAATTTTCCTGTGGTAAGAACATCGTGGAATATGAGATAAAGCAGTGTGAACATAATAAGTTGTCGCAGGAAGTTTACAAAAGTTCCCTGTATAAAGCTTAATGCTCTGATGCTTTTCACTTTCTTGAGTTCCAGTCCCAGGATTTTATAAGTATTTGTATTGAGCCGCTTAACTTCCTGTTCTGTTAATCCAAGGCTTTTAACCAATTCAATATTTCTCAGCGATTCAGTAGTAGAGCCTGCCAGGGCATTGGTTTCTTTTACAATCGTTTTCTGGATAACTTTTATTTTTTTACTAAGCACACTGGTAAGCATTGCAAGAAGGAAAATACCAACCAGGTAAATAGGCATGATAGACCAATGCAGGCTAAAGGAGTAAACTGATACGAATACTATTCCAACCAATACACCAAATATTACATTGATAAATGAGATGATGAATTTTTCTGTATCAGTTCTTACTTTAGAGAGAATACTTAGGGTTTCGCCGCTTCGCTGGTCTTCAAATTCCTGGTAAGGCAGTTTCATGGAATGTTTCAATCCATCGGTAAAAAGACTGGCACCGAATTTCTGTACCACTACATTCACAAAATAATCCTGAAACGCCTTTGCAATTCTTGAAACCATGGCTACCCCGATCAGGAATCCTAGGTATTTCAATACACCCATTAAGAATTCATACTGTTCTCGTGGCCTCTCAACAACAAAATTGTGTTTCTCATCGTAATGGCCTAAATGATGTGGATGGGCGGCGAATTTATCTATGATAATGCCAAGAAAATAAGGGTCCAGCATGGAAAAAACCTGATTAATCGCAGCCAGCAACAGTGATAAACCTATCAGCCATTTATACGGCCTGAGGTAGATTAATAATAATTTCATTTGTAATAATAATTTTCAGCCAGATGATAATTTGTTAATTAAGCATGCATTGTAACAGCATGAATTAAAAAAGATTTCCATTGATGCGTCCGTATAATAAATAGTAGGTAAATACGCATCATTTATCATTTCTAAATTCCCTTACAAGTTATTAAAATACGGCAAGACTGCAAGAACAAGATTAACAAGAGCTTACAAGTTAGGGGTTTTGGTGTTTAAATGTTTGTTAGTATGAATGTTACATAAAGATGATTTATATTTTTATTCCTTTCATATTGGTATTAATTGCAGTCTCAAAAATAATTATTGAGTATGTATATAGTTCATGATACTTTTGAGAAGCCAAATAGAATTATAGAATGGTATTAGTGATAACGATAGGAGGTGACCATATTACAGGTTTGGTAATCTCGATTATTGCGATCATTTACCAGAGAGTCCTTCATGAATTTAGGAAATTCAAACATCAGCAAGAGATAACTGATTAAGTCGCACTGCACATTAGTTATTTTTGAACCACGGAGACACCAAGGCACGAAGAGGCACAAAGATCTTGTTCATTGGTTTTACTTTTCAAAAAAACTCTTTGTGCTTCTTTGTGCCTCCGTGTCTCCGTGGTTCAAAAACTCTTTGCGAACCTGAAGTTTAATTTGTTTCGAATATAGTTATATAGGAGGAATTTATTTACAACAAGAAAATGCGTTAACTATTTAACTATGCCTATAATTGTTAATTTAGATGTGATGCCTGCCAGGCGTAAAATGTCATTATTGAAACTTGCAGAAAAAATGAACATCACCTTATCTAATCTTTCAATTCTTAAAACAGGAAAAGCTAAAGCGATACGCTTTTCAACAAAGAAAAAAATAATCGGGATACTTCAGTGCCGGCCGGCGGATATTTTGGAATTTGCTAAGTAGAAATAATCAACCGGTTAGTTTGCATGAAGAATCGTAATAAAGATGAAGCTCACAGGTTTTGCAGCAAGTGTTATGGAAACAATACGATGAATTATTTGTAGACATATAATCGGTGAATGCTAAAGCTGACTAAAATTTGTAAATTATAGAATTATGTCAATAACATCTGATACTGACCTTTCAGGAATGCAAAAAATCAGCAAGGCCGTTGCAATTACATTAAAGCAGATGAGAGAACATGCAAAGCCAGGCATGTCTGCAAAAGAGTTGGATGAATACGGTGGGAAAATATTATCTGATTGGGGAGCAGCTTCTGCACCTAAGCTAACTTATGGCTTTCCGGGATGGACATGCATAAGTGTGAACAATGAAATAGCTCATGGCATCCCTTCCAAAAAGAAAATATTTATGGAAGGAGATCTGATTAATATTGATGTTTCTGCTGAGTTGGATGGCTATTGGTCGGATAATGGCGGATCGTTTGTATTAGGGCAGGATATAAATAATCGGCTTCCATTAGTGAATGCTTCGAAGAGAATTTTATATACCGCTATCAGCCAGATAAATGCCGGAGTAAGGATTGCAGATATAGGAGGATTAATTGAAACGGAAGCAAAAAAGTTACACTATAAAGTAATTAAAAATTTAGTAGGACATGGTGTAGGAAGAAGTCTTCATGAAGAACCTTTTGAAATTCCCTGTTATTACGACAGGACAAGCTCAGCAAGATTTAGTCAAAATTCTGTTGTTGCTATTGAAACGTTTATTTCAACCAATGCTACGATAGCAGAAGAGAAGGGTGATGGATGGACATTCGTTACAAAAGACGGAAGCTTTGTTGCCCAGCATGAACATACGATTGTAGTTACCAATGGAAAGCCGATAATTCTGACAGAATCTAATGGAATATGGAATTAGTTTCGGTTAAATATCAATAGCCGTCAGCTGTCAGCTTTCAGGAGGAAACTTAATACACATTGATTTGCTGACTGCAGATAGCTAATGGATGATAGCAGAACGCATCACCTTAGAGTACATAACACTAACGTCATATCAACCATAAATGCCTGTAAATGTTGCTATCAGTCATCAGCTATAAGGACGCTATTGTATAATGTATTTCCTCCTGATTGCTAACGGCTGACGGCTGATAGCAATTAATACGACATTTTATGCTTGACACAACACTAGGTAGAATAAAAAGCTGCTGCGGTTGGTTGTGGTTGATGTAATCTTTTAGTTGCACAAATTTTATGTATGAAGGCTAGTTTATCAATTACAGGTTGAGAGATCACAAATGGGTAAAAGTCTTCATGGCCCATACTGCGGTTTAAACTGTTAATAGCAAGAGTTAGTGGAATCCACATTTTAATTATAGTACTAAAATTATCAATGCTGAAAGGATCTTCATTGATTTGTGATCGCAGGCCCAGGATTTTTACTTCACCTGATTTGATGTCAATTCCATACGCATAAGCTGTTTCAACGGTATCCATCAAATGAAAATAGTGAGCCCAGGTTTCCGCCCAGTCTTCCCATGGATGTGCGGTAGCATAAGGACTTATATAATAATTAGCCCAATCGGCAGGGGCGCCTGTCTGATAATATGTTTGAAGCGCTTGTGAATAATCTTTTTGTTCATCACCAAAGATTTCCCTGAATTTCTGAAGATCCGGTTGATTTTCTATTAAAACTTCCCAGTAATAATGACCTATTTCGTGGCGGAAATGCCCCAGCAGAGTCCTGTACTTTTCTCCCAGGTTAAGTTTATTACGGGCACGTGCTGCTTCGTCCGCTTCTTCAATATTTATAGTAATGGTTCCATTTTCATGACCTGTTAAGATTCTTTCCAGTGTGGACACATCCGCCATAAAATCAAAAGCGATTCCCTGAGTATCGTTCATTTTTTTTGCTTGTAGTGGTAATTGTAAACGAAGAATGGAATATACCAGGCGGTGTTTTGCAACTTCAATACGTTTCCATCTATTTATATTCTCTACAGTGGAAAGTTCTGGGATGGTTCTGTTTAATTCACATGCAGCACAAAAGGGATATAGCTGTGTTGCAGGTATCAACCAATTACATGTACCATGAACTGAATTGTTACAATACCGGTAAGCACTTATTTTTTTAGAAATGTCAACCAGTTGTTTTTGTTCATTAGTTTCAAGAGTTATAAGCGACAATTTCTCAGCACTAAACCCTACCATGTGCTGACAGTTAAGGCACATATTGTTTTCAAAATAGAGAAGTGCCTTACAATTACTGCATGTATATGATTTCATTCAAAATTTATTGTGTTTGAAACTTTTCAATTACTGTTCCAGCAATCTGGTGTAATATTAAATATGGAATGACTCAATAGCTATCGGCTATCAGTTTCAGGGGGATTACTGGTACAGTTTCCTGATAGCTGACTGTTGACCCACCTTCGCTAAGCTACGGCGGTCAAGAAGCTTACGGCTGAAAGGGAATACGTCAATTTATACTTAATATAACAGTTTAATCATCCTGCCCAGCCAGCTCTGTCGAGGCTTCTATATTGGATGGCTTCAGCCAGATGCTCTGCTTTGATATCGGCACTTTCTGAAAGGTCTGCTATAGTACGGCTAACTTTTAATATTCTATCATAAGCCCTGGCAGAAAGATTTAATTTTTCCATAGCGGTTTTAAGTAAGTTTTGTCCTGCCTGGTTAATAATGCAAATTTCTTTAAGCAGTTTGCTACTCATTTGCGCATTGGCATAAGTGCCGCAATGGTTTGAAAAACGGGCTGACTGAATTTCTCTGGCCTTGATTACCCTTTCCCGTATTGACGCCGAGCTTTCTTCTTTTTGAAAAGAAGTAAGCTGGCTGAATGCTACAGGGGTCACTTCAACATGCAGGTCAATGCGGTCAAGAAGCGGTCCGGATACTTTATTGAGGTATTTTTGAACCGTACCGGGTGCACAACTACATTCTCTTTCAGGATGATTATAAAATCCACAGGGGCAAGGATTCATTGATGCGATAAGCATGAAGCTTGCCGGGAAATCAAGCGATACTTTTGCCCGGCTGATAGTAACCCTTCTTTCTTCCATTGGCTGGCGCATCACTTCCAGAACAGTTCTTTTAAATTCAGGCAGTTCATCCAAGAACAACACACCATTATGAGCAAGGGAAATCTCACCTGGCTGGGGAATGCCACCGCCTCCGACAAGAGCAACATCTGAAATGGTATGATGCGGAGAACGGAAAGGTCTTTTGGAAATTAACGTTGCATTTTCAGGTAATTTACCTGCGACACTATGAATTTTTGTGGTTTCCAGTGCTTCCTGCAAGCTAAGCGGAGGAAGAATAGTAGGAAGGCGTTTGGCAAGCATTGTTTTGCCGGCTCCGGGCGGGCCGATCAGGATGGCATTATGTCCACCAGCTGCGGCAATTTCTAAAGCCCGCTTAATATTCTCCTGGCCTTTAACATCATTAAAGTCGAATTCAAATTCGTACTGGCCGTTATAAAATTCGTCCCTTGTATCTACAACAACTGGTTGTAAGGAAGCCTCATCCTTAAAAAAGTTAATTACTTCCCTGATGTGGCTTACCCCATATACATTGAGCTGATTAACCATTGCAGCTTCACGGGCATTTTGTTTGGGAACAATCAATCCCTTAAAACCTTCTTTCCTTGCCTGGATTGCAATTGGCAATGCACCTTTAATGGAATGAACCGAACCATCAAGATTCAGTTCACCCATTATTATATAATCAGTAAGCTTTTTAGGGTTTTGCAATTGATCACTTGCGGCAAGCGTACCCATTGCAATGGCAAGATCAAATGCAGAACCGCTTTTTTTAATATCCGCCGGAGCGAGGCTGATAATTAATTTAGTCCGGGGCATATAATAACCGTTGGACTTGATGGTGCTTTCCACACGCTGAATGCTTTCCTTCACTGCACCATCGGGAAGACCAACAATAAAAGTCTTAGTACCCTTTAGTACATTTACTTCGACGGTGATAGTTATGGCTTCAACGCCATATACCGCACTGCCATAAGTTTTTACTAACATGAACTCAAAGTAGAGAAATTACAATAGAGTTAATACCGTGATAACGCCCTTTGTTTAATGGTGAAGTTATCTCCTACAAAAAGTATAATGAATCAGCGGTTATATCTTTCCGATCTACAATAGCATAATTGACGATACTAATTATTGCAATATTGCACTGGCAGGTATATCAATTTTGTAATTTTAAAATTATAGACTTCCAAAATATTATATGTCCTTATCTATTTCAAATGATGAATGAGCTCCTTATTTGTGGTTAAGTATTCAGTAGGGGAACGTCCGGTAAATTCAGTAAAGTTTTTTATAAAATTCGACTGATCGCAGAAATCTCCTTCATAATATAAATCCTGCCAGTTAACCTCCTTTTTACCCGCCATTTGCCTGCATATATAACTAATAAGCCTGAGGCGTGCATAGTACTTTAGGGCTTAATCCTACTTTCTGTAAAAATTTTCTTTCCAATTGCCTTCGTGAAATAAATAACTCCTTACATAGTGCATTGATATTTATTAGCCCATGTCTTTCCACTATCAGGATGGCTGCCCAGTCAACCACCTCCGGCACAGGTTTATTACTTACATAGAAAGAATAAATAAAGTCTTCAAGGAGCAAAACTCTTAGTTGGGCATCTTCTGTTTTAGCTGTCTGGCATGCTGTTGCTTCTACTATAACTGAAGGAGCAAATACATTTAAGTCGATGCGCTCTTCTGTTAGTACAAACATTGGTACTTGTAGTAAGGCTGCAATTCCTGTAGGTTTGCATACTATACCGGGCCATACCTATTTTACCTGGCAAGTGTAAGGAGTAGCTACACTTATGCTGACCTGCAATAAATTGCCGGGGTACTTTTTGTTCTTTTGCTTTTATTGAAGATACGAAGTAGTCATCTCCATAATTAAATACGATAGAGGTAAAAGCAGAGGGAGGGGATTCAACCCTTAATGGAACAGGTCTTTTGTTTGGAGAAAGAAAGAGTAAGCTGGAACTGGGCGCTGGCTTTTTATTCGGTCACAAAAAAGTTAAATCCGAATCAGGCAATAGGAAAACAGGATCCGCCATTGTTGACCTCAGTGGTGTAGTAGGATACCGATATCAGCCTTCATCAGGAGGGTTTTTATTTCGAATTGGAATAACCCCTTTTTACACATTAAACGGTGGGGAAAACGCATACCCCCAAAAAGGATTTTTTTTATCTGGTGGTCTAAGCATTGGATATAACTTCTAAAAAAAACCGCTTACTAAAGCAAACTTAAAATAAGATTAAAAAAACATAGTAGATTATTTCGGTATACAATGCTGATACACCTTATGTAAAAGATACCTTTTCGTGTAATTTAATTAATGGCTTTCCAGTAAATGAAACTTATAGTTTAACGTACAAATGATATTAAAAGACATAGGATTATCATATAACAATACTTCGGTAAGGTTTTAAAATGTAAAAAATAATGAAGGGATTTGGATAGCAACAAAAATGTCATTAGAATAATAGTATATACTTTAATGCCTTTATCAAGATACCATTATTTATGGTTGTGCTTGCTATCAGAAAGTATTAGCCAGCAAGTGCAAAGCAGAAATGAGATTGCTGGAAATATAACAGTCCATACTTTTAATAGTTTATCCGGAATGGACAATATTAAAAAGTGCTTTTCATTTTCGATAAATTTATTTTATGCGCAATTTAATCATTATACTTTTTCTCTTCTTCATTTCTTCCTGTGCTTCTTCGAGGTTTGTAAAGCCCTTAGATAAAAAACGGCAAGCCGTTAATGTGTCGCTTGGCGGACCATTAATTGCCTTTAAAAGCATTACTATTCCTACACCTTTTTTAACTGCTACATACGGCTATGGTATTGATAGCACCTTAACAGGGTTTGTTGCGCTGAATGTAACATCAGCCATTTATGGTAATCTTCAAATGGAAGCAGGAGCAGTTAAAAGATTGATTCGGCAAAGAGGCCATTTCCCCGCCATCAGTATTACACCGGTTGCCAACATAATTTACCGCAATAAAGACGCGCATAAATTTTATCCCCAGTTGATGTCAATGCTTACCGGGAGTATAACAAAGGCAGAAATTTCTTTTACATTGGAATATCCAACTGGTTTGAGCTGGCTAATAAAAGAGCCTTTGACATAAAGCAGGCTAATCACTGGCTGATCTCTCCTATGATCGGGCAAACCTTTGTTCGGCATAAGCACAACTTTACAATTGAAGCAAAAGTAATTGCTCCTCATATTGCTTACAAAAGCATACGTATACTGAGTGTTATAAAAGAGCATCGAAACAGTTCTTTAGCAAATTTATTGATGTATGCAGCCATGCGGTGGATAGAGGCCCATGGGGGTAAAAACATTGTCGCTATTTGCCGCAGCAGCTTAATAGAAATGTATGTCAAAGCAGGCCTTGTTCCCTTGAATCGTACCGTAAAGGCCGGTAATGTTACTTATGAGCTGTCTATAGCAAGTATAGAGCATTTGAATGCTTTGGTGCGTAAACAAATGGAGAAATGGAAATTATTATACAACAAAATAGAATGGAAGCTGCCTTATTCATTTTTTGCTCCCTCCCGTTGTAACCATGGCGGTGCTTTTTTTGAGGCCATAGGTGAAGATTTACAAACATTGCAAAACCGGGATGTTGTGATTAATGCAGATGTATTAGATGCATGGTTCCCGCCTTCTCCAAAAGTAATAGAAGCTTTACAGAACAATGTAGCATGGCTGCTACAGACTTCACCTCCAACGCATAGCAAAGGATTGATTGAAGTAATTGCAAAAGTACGCGGCATTGGAAAAGCATCTATATTGCCAGGTGCAGGTTCCTCTAACCTGATATTTTTAGCCTTACAACACTTTCTTAATTCAATGTCTAAAGTTTTAATTCTTGATCCCTGTTATGGAGAATACAGGCACGTTTTAGACAACATAATTCAATGTTCAGTAAATACTTTTGAATTAAAAAGGGAAGAAGGGTTTGTGGTTAACACTGATGCTTTATTAGAAGAAATATTGAAGGGCTATGATATGGTGATTTTAGTCAATCCCAATAGTCCTACAGGCGTGCATATAGCAAAAGATAAAATGAAAGAAATGCTGTTACAGGTACCAACTGCTACCTTGGTTTGGGTTGATGAAACCTATATTGAGTATAAAGGAACCACAGATTCATTAGAGCAGCTGGCCACCCTTACAGAAAATGTAATCATCTGCAAATCCATGAGCAAAGTATATGCATTGAGTGGAGCCAGAATAGGTTATTTATGTTGTGCTCCTCATTTGATTGAAACCTTAAAATCGCTCACGCCACCGTGGGCTTTAAGCTTGCCAAGCCAGTTAGCTGCTATTACTGCTTTACAGGATGAAGGTTATTATAACATAAAATACCATGAGACACAATTGCTTCGGGAAAAAATGCGATTGGATTTAATTAGAATTGGTATGAAAGAAGTAATTGCAGGA
>JAABUK010008788.1_pt1 | contig 14048 bp, 15 predicted proteins | sample 5559141 | NCBI WGS metagenome assembly JAABUK01 (sample SAMN10711869, study PRJNA513367) | rock metagenome | isolation source: Antarctica rocks | place: Antarctica: Victoria Land, Pudding Butte nord | collected 2016-01-03
GTGGGGGAGCCAAATCCGCTCTTATGTATTTCACCCCTATAAAATGATTAAAGACCACAGAACAGATTACGAAGTCGGAAACGTAGGACCCGTAATGGACGGAGATTTAGATGGATTTATTAAAGCTTACCTGATGCTGCAAAAGGAAGAAGAAGCAGCTTCGTAATAATCTATGTTAATGGTCCTTTTAGCTAAGTATAGGAATTAAATAACAGTTATGCTGCTTTTTAAAAATGAAAACGATGAATTCATTTATAGAAAATAAAGTGAGGATTATTCCATACAGGGAAGAGTTTAAAGATATATTCAGAGATATAAACTACGAATGGATTGAAAAATACTTTGAGATTACTGACTTAGACCGAAAAGCTTTCGGTAATCCTCAAATAGAAATTATTGATAAAGAAGGATTTATTTTTTTAGCTCAATATGAAGATCAAATAGTTGGATCAGCAGCTTTAGAGAAAATAACGAATCAGCAATACGCACTAACCCGGATGGGAGTTAATGCTGGTTATCAGGGAAAAAAATCGGGAAATTTTTAATAGAAACGGCTATTGAAAAAGCTAAAGAACTCAAGGTAAATAGCATAGTTTTATACACAAATCAAAACTTAATCAGCGCACTTAATTTATATTTTAAAAACGGGTTTAAAGTAGTAACACTTGATTATGTTCCATATAAACGGGCAACAATAAAAATGGAGCTTAGAATATCGGATTAGACCTCAAAGCGAAATGCAAATTAAAAAAAAATTTTACTGCTTAATCCTTCAATCCAGTAAATCCTGCTAAATCCAGGTTCAGACCAACTACTGCTCTGACAGCCATTTCATATATTTTATAGTCTTAAACCTGTTGCTGTTAAGCGCCATGTCGGTTACCATATCTTTTCTTGTCACTTTTTTCCAGTCTGCGGGAGCTCCGGTTTTATCTTCTGTTTTTTGTAAATGATCAAGAGCAGTTAAAGTGAATGCATGCAGAATGCACATTCTTCTGATGGTATTTTCTTTGTTTTTTTCAGGTACGTTGCATTGTCTTACCAAAGAATGGAGTTTTCTGCATTCATCCAAAAAAAATTCTCTTACCTGCCTCACTGAAGAAGCTTTATTAAAATAAGTATAAATGCCCGATTGTGTATCTTTATACATATCAAAAGAGTCATTCGTTAATTGTCCCACTATTGCAGACTGGTAAATAAATGCAAGCTCTTTTTCTGTCCATTCTTCATCAATTAGTGTTGCAAACATCAGAGATGTATTTCCATTTTTTTCACGGCAAATGGTTACAATTTCATCAAGCGTAATATTGGGATCAAGCTGTCTTGCTGATACTGATTGCCACTCTAATGCTGTCTTCAACTGGTCGGGATATTTATCCGAAACCTTGCATGTTTTATGTAATTCATTGTTTAGCGCTATCAGCAATTTCACATTTCCCGGCAGGTCATCTTCTTCCGGATTATTAAAAATAATGTCAAATACTTCATCCCGCGTCCAGTTGTGATCATCTACCAGGTCATCACAAAGCGTAGCCCAGGCGGCCACTAAGGTCAATCTTTTTCGTTCGTCTGACGTCAGGCCTCTTCCCTTTAGCGCCGTGTACATTTCGGCACATCCTAAAATGGTGTACATCGGGTAATAAAAAAGAACTTTCTTTTTTTCTGAAGAAGTTAATTCATAACCAATTCTTTGGCAATGGTACTGAACAAGCGGTCTTAAAAAACGATTGATGAAAGCAAGCTGCCGGTAACCGTCAAAGGTTAGTCCTGCTCCATATTTTAGTACCTGTAAAGTATTCATTCACCTCCTTTGAAGCGAATATAAATAATATGTTGAGCCGGAAAAGTTTTAGCAGGAATATTATACCATGCAGGATGAAATGTTTCTTCCCAAAAACCTTTTCTTATTTCTGAAGAAATTTAGTATATAGATAAGTATCACATCTGTTACTTTAAAGAAATTTTTTTAAAATAAAATATAAGTGACTGCCACTCGTCTACCTTAATAAGCACTATGAAATTTTAAAAAATAAACGCCTTCTTAATAAATACGAAGGTGGTGGCAATTTTAACCCACTCAAATCCTCATAGAACCCTAAAGAAACCCAACAAAAAACTTTTAAAATAAAAACAAACCTCAAACGTCTTTCTTAAAAAAGGATTTACAAAAACAAATAAAAAAACAAATAAAAAAAACAACATGAACAACAAACTTCGCTTCATTATGCCTCGTCTCGCTGGCGCAACAGCTGCAGCAGGCCTAGCCGCTTTGGTTATTACTACGGTGTTTAAATTATTACTTGGCCTTACATTACTGGCGGGGGCAATAACCCTGATAGCACGTTCAATAGCCGGAAGGAGAAAACTGTCAGGTCACTACGGACAGGATGCGATGCCTGGTTTTGGCAGATGGAATGCCGTGGGCAACAGCAATGCAGGTATCAATCCTATTCAACCTGTTTCAGGTTATGCAACCCCGAAAGGAACATCCATTGTACCAATCAATTAATAAAAGGAATGATAACCTGAAGTAAAAAATTACATTTTAAAAACAAACAAAAAATACAATTATGTTTAATAAACAACAAACAGCAGAAAGACAACATTCGCAATTTGATGGTCGCCACCGTGGCTGCGGACATTTCGGGAAAAAATCCGGCAGCATGTTTGGCGATGCCTTTGAAGGTAAAAGCCAATGGAGAAATGCTTTCAACGCAGGTTTTGGCAACCGGAAAGCAGCTAATATAGAAGAGACTGACAGTGCATTCATTATCTCGCTGTATGCAGCAGGACTTCGCAAAAATGATTTTACAATATCAGTAACAGAGGATGTGCTGACAATTAAATATACGGCCCCTGCAACCGACGAAAACAACCCAAACCAATACGCGCATCTGGAATACCAACCCGGCTCTTTTGAACGTTCGTTTCAACTAAATGGCAAGGTGATTACAGACAACATCAGCGCCGCGTATACTGATGGAGTGCTGAAGGTGACACTGCCTAAAAATCCTGAGACCAACAAACCGGCACAACAGGTGAAAGTGGATTAAAACAATTGTTATGATATGCAAACCGCCCCGGAACAGTCCGCGGCGGTTTTTATTTATACGGCTATTATTGTTTAGATTACCAGATGAATAAAAGAGTATTAAAGGTGGAACAAGAACAGGATTTTTGTTTGCTTTAGAGCGCTATCACTTTTTCTTCACCGCATCCTTCAATTCATCCAGTGTGCCGCTCATGTTAAAAGCCATTTTGCTGTTGTTGAGCATACCGTTATCCGACAGAAGCCTGCCACTGAAGGTAAGCTTGAATTTTGTATCTTTTTCATCAAATAACATTTTCCATCCAAGCTTTGGCATTTTCATTGTTTTCATGTCTACGTGCATTATTACCGGTGCAGCGCCATGCGCGGGAATATTTACGGTTGTCATTGCTCCTTCCATCACATTTTTATCGTTATCAATAGAAACCTTATACTTTCCATCTTTCATTTTTACAGGAAAAGCATTTGGATTTTGCACATTAACTGTCATATTAAGACTTGATTCTTTTAAACCAAGCTTGCCGATGTCTATATTTCCCAGACTGGGTTTTAGTAATCTGAGCGCCGGTAATCTTTTAGAGAAACTCATGGTAAAATTTCGTTCGCCCGCTATCGGCACATCGGCCTGAAAAGTAGCTTTGACAGTATAATCAGCACTATCTATTTTTTTATCATCAAACCTTTTCAATACAGCTCCCATTTTTCTAAAAAAAATCTCCATAGGAAGGCGTATAACGGTAGTGTCTGAAGAGCGGATGGTAATTGGTTTACTGTATGAATCTTCAATAACTTTCGCTGAGTCTATATAAATAACATAGTCAAGACGCTTGGTTTTAACTTCTATCGGAAGGTTGTTGGTGAGTGTTACTTTTGAAGTTGCGCTTATCTTATTCTCATCAATATCTGTAATATCAAAAGAAGTTACACTCAACCCGGGCTTTAAATGTTGCGCCTCTTTTTTTATAGCAGAGTGTGGTGCACGCCACCACAACCAAAAGGCGGCAACAATGAATGCCACAATTGATAAAGCTATTAACCATTTTTTTCCGCTTTTTCCTGATTCTTTTTCACTGTAACTATTCATAATTAAATTGCTTTTATCAATTGTGGCATTTTTAATTTTTAAAATTTATTGTCAAAAATATTTAAAACCGCATTATTGCTGCTACCTGGCAGTCTGCAGGCATTTTTTCTTTTTCCAGCAGAAATACTTCTCCGCCGTTTGCCAGTGTTTTTACCACGGCATTATCAATCAGGTCTTCGCCGTCTTCATCAGGCGTATCATGAAATGCAATTTCATTTGCCATTTCATCAAAAGTGCCCCAGATATGTTCGCCTTTGGTGACAAACAAATGTGAAACCTGCGAATAATAAGCGGCCGGAATTACATCTGCTGCTATAGAAGATGTGATGCCTTTAGCAGAGTTATTCATATACGTTTCCAGAGCCTTATTTATCCTTTGTTCAAAATAAGGTTTCATCAGTTCCATCGCTTCATTGTACAGGGTGGTTGTTTCCTGGCGCTCCCGGTTGCCGGTAAGGGCCTGGGGCCAGACATTATGATAATCTGCGGCGTGGCGGTAAATAGGTATTTCATATTCTACACCTGCCAGTAAAAGAGGTGCATTTTCTTTATTAAAAACCTTTTCCCACAAGATATCATCAACTGCTTCAAAATAGGTGAGCATATTGTCTTTATCACCCGGGTTTCCGCCGCCAGCTCCATGCACTGAACCTGGTTGTGAAGCTGAAGAAGCTCTTCTGCCTGACTCTCCTGAGCGGAATGTTCTGGCATCGGGTTCTGATAATCTTTTCACCTCTTCAATGCTTTGCGGAAGCTCCAGGGGTACTATTTGCATTCCATAAGAGTCTGCGCGAAACAGTTTTGCACAGTGCTTACTGATAACAAGCAAATAGAAATATTCCTTGTTTGTCATTAAAGGAATAAGCGGGGTGACATAAAAAGTTGGCTCAATCACCGTAATCTCTTCAACAGGCACAACCGGCATTTTAATATATTTAAAAAAACCGTCTGCAATAAATACTGCAATGCCCGGGGATTGTTCCGTCCGGAAATTATCATCTTTTATCAGCTCATATCCCGGTTGCAATAATTTATCTGCATAGGGCTGATCGTAACCCTTATCTTTCAATCTTCTTGTTATTTCCTGCAGCTGGTTTTTGAAATTAATAGGATCATAATGCTCATTAACTTCTGCACCTGATGAATGTGTGCCTAAAAAAAGTGATATGCAACACTCGCTTTTGTAATTAGCCAACTCTGTAAACAGTTCTTTTGTAAGTACCCCCGGCAGTTGCTCTGCAACGACGGCAAACTGCTCTTCATCAGATGTTTCAGTGTTGCTTTTGTCACTCTGCGGTTTATTTTCTTTAGCTTTATAGGTATCTTCCCCTTTTGAGGTATTGCGGTTGGGATGCCTTACAGGCACGGAAGGGTCAAGTGTATCTTCTCCGATCGTATATTTTTCAGAGATTTCAATATACTCATTCATTTTTTCACGCGGCGTATCTTGTATACCTAAACCCTCTTCCTTGTTTATTCCTGATGGCCTCCCTTTGCCGGGATGAAATTCTCCATGCTCATCTTTTCCCATAGTTTGTTTTCCCATAACATTCTTTTTTTAATATTTAAAATAAAATTGGCAGCAATATTTGCTGCCTGTTTATCTGCAAAAATCCATCCTTTACTTTTTGTGAAAAAATTTCTGCTATTGGTTTGTTTTTTCCGGCTGATTTTTAAATGAGTGCTAAGCGAGTATTTAAACTTTGTCAGCATTGTGGTATGCTAAGGATAATCAGTAATCATAGTGAAACCTGCAGGAAATAATCCATATAGTTTCATCTTTTACTTCATATATTAATCTGTGTTCCTGTGTAATTCTTCGTGACCATTTACCCTTTAATGAGTGTTTTAAAGCTTCCGGTTTACCGGTTCCTGTAAAAGGTGCAGATGCTATTTCAATCAGGAGGGATATTATTTTTGAAAGGAGTTTAGGGTCAGGTTTTTTCCAATCTTCTAACTGTTGCAACGCAATGGGGCTTAAAGTAATTGTTTTCATTTATTACCAAACTTTTCTTCAAGTTCCTGTACAGAAAACGTCACACCTTTTCCTTGCTGAAGCAAATGTTCTGATTGTTGAAGATGCTTATTATTAGCTTCTGAAGAAAGCAAATAGGATGTTTCATCAACGGCTTCGGTTACAGTAATTTCAATTTCTTTATTCTTAAAAGTGGCTTTAATTGAATTAAGTAAGTCGAAAGAAAGTTCATCAACATTTAAACGATACGTAGTTGTCATAATTTAAAGATATGAAATAATAAAAAAGAAGTAAAACCAATATAAGTAATTTTATTCGTTATTTCTTTTATTTAATAATCAGTTCCAGTTGTTCTAACAGGTTCACTTGCCCCGGATTAATTTTAAGCTTTGCCTCTTTCAATGTAAACCATTCAGCTTTATCGGTTTCAGGATAAGATTGTTTTTTACCTGATTTTGGCGGCCATTCCATCTCAAAAAAATTACTGCTTATAAAAGGTTTAATAAAATCTGCATTGGTAGCCCATGCCGTTATAATTTTCCCTGATTTTATTTTTACCGGTTGTAATAGTTTGAATTCTCCTTCCGGCAGCACATTGCCTGTCTCTTCTGTAAACTCGCGTTTAGCAGCCAGTAAAGCATCTTCACCTTCGGTATATTCTCCTTTAGGAACGCTCCATACGCCGTTGTCCTTATTTTTAAAGAGAGGCCCGCCGGGATGTACAAGTAATACTTCAGGGGAGTTTTCTCTGTTTTTTCTATAAGCAATTATTCCGGCACTTAATTTAGACATTTAAATATTGTTTTAAATTTTCTTCAGATGTGTTTAAAATATACACTGAATCAGTTGAAGCTTTATATTTATATTTCCTCAGACAAATTTCAGATAAAATCTGTAATTTTTAGCGTAGCTTACAAGCCTCAATATCAAAAAGAAAACTAAACTTTCGCATACATTATCTGCAATAACTTTTTAATTCCTGCAAAGGAAGTATATAATTTGTCCGTTAAAAAAAGCTTCATCGTATCAAAAATTTTACTATTTACAGTATTACTGTAATATTGCATCAGTTGAGATTGTTGCAGAAATGTATTTAAAAGCATTTAGAAGGGATGCCAATATGTTGGAAAGGTATCCTGCTTTAATCCAGAAAAACCTAAAAAACCCTGAATGAGCAAGAATTTATTGATAGTGGAGTCGCCGGCAAAAGCGAAGACAATTGAAAAAATACTCGGAAATGACTTTGAGGTAAAAAGTTGCTACGGGCACATACGCGATCTTGAAAAAGACGATATGGGCATTGATTTGAATAATAATTACCAGCCCCGCTACAAAGTGCCGGAAGACAAGCAAAAAGTAGTGAAGGAACTGAAGCAGCTTTCCAAAAAAGCCAAAGAAGTCTGGCTTGCATCGGACGAAGACCGCGAAGGAGAAAGTATCAGCTGGCATCTTGCAGAAGAGCTGGGCCTTGACCCTAAGCTTACCAAACGTATTGTATTTCATGAAATAACTGCTCCTGCTATAAGAAGTGCGGTGCAAAACCCCCGTCTGATAAACATGAACCTGGTAAATGCACAGCAGGCACGCCGTATATTAGACCGGCTGGTGGGTTTTGAGCTAAGCCCCGTTTTATGGAGAAAAATAGGCATGCAGCGCAGCCTCAGCGCGGGACGTGTACAAAGTGTGGCTGTAAGACTGGTGGTAGAACGGGAACGTGAAATCAATAATTTTGTAACAGAAAGCAGCTACAAAATTGAAGCCTTGTTTGCTGCCAATGACATTAATGGAAAACCGGTGGTTTTTAAAGCCGACGGGCCAGGCAAAATACCGCTGGAGGAAGCCGCTGAAAAGTTTCTGGATAGCTGCAAAGGAGCAAAATATACGGTAACAGACGTTACAGTCAGGCCTGCAAAACGAACGCCGGCCGCTCCGTTTACTACCTCTACGCTGCAGCAGGAAGCAAGCCGGAAACTGGGCTACAGTGTCAGTAAAACAATGTTGCTTGCACAACGCCTGTACGAAAGCGGCAAGATAACTTATATGCGTACCGACAGCATAAACCTGAGCGAAACAGCGATGCAGGAGATTCAGAAAGAGGTTAAAAAAAGCTACGGAGATAAATATTACCAGGCAAGAAAGTTCAAAAATAAAAATGAGACCGCCCAGGAAGCGCACGAAGCAATTCGCCCCACATATATAGAAACCCATTCGGCAGATGATGATGAAGGCCGAAGGCTGTATGATCTGATATGGAAACGAACTATTGCATCCCAAATGAGTGATGCAGAATTTGAAAAAACGACTGCTAAAATAAGTATATCAACCAATAAAGAAAACCTGACTGCTACAGGTGAGGTAATGAAATTTGACGGTTTTTTAAAAGTATATAACGAAGGAAAAGATGAAGAAGATGATGAAGATGCTGAAGGAATACTGCCGCCGCTAAGAATATCGCAACTGCTGGATTTCAGAGAAATGCGGGCAACGCAAAAATTTACGCGGGCGGCACCAAGATATACGGAAGCGTCCCTGGTAAAAAAATTGGAAGAATTAGGTATTGGCCGCCCGTCCACGTATGCGCCTACCATCACCACCATTATGAAGCGCAATTATGTAGAAAAGCGCGACAAGGAAGGCCTAAAAAGAGAAGTAAACGTACTAAAGCTGAAAAGCGACCAGGTAAAGAAAGAAGTCATTACAGAAAATACAGGCGCTGAAAAAGGTAAGTTGTTTCCTACAGATTTAGGAATGGTGGTGACAGACTTTTTAAAACAACATTTTAAAAAGGTAATGGACTATGATTTCACGGCGCAAATAGAAGAAGAATTTGATGACATAGCCGAAGGAAAGACAAAGTGGAGCAGCATGATTGACGATTTCTATAAACCTTTTCACAAAACAATTGAAGTAACGCTTGAAACCGCCGAAAGAGCAAAAGGCGAAAGAGAATTGGGCACTGATGCTGAAACCGGCAAGAAAGTGATTGCAAGAATGGGCCGCTTTGGGCCGATGGTACAAATTGGTGAGACAAACAATGAAGAAGAAAAAGCGCGTTTCGCCAAATTAAAGGCAGATCAAAGTATCGAGACTATTACCATAGATGAGGCAATGGAATTGTTTAAGCTGCCGCTGACATTAGGTGAACATGAAGGCAAGGAGGTAGCTGTAAACGTTGGCCGGTTTGGCCCATACGTACGATGGGGCGAAGATTTTATATCATTGCCGCGTGGCGAAGACCCGCTGACAGTAGACATGGAGCGTGCCATAGAAGTGATTGAAGGAAAGAACGCTGCCGAAGCGCCCATAGCTGTATATGAAGACAAACCGGTGACCAAAGGAAAAGGAAGGTTTGGCCCTTTTATCAAATGGAATGATTTATTTATCAATATTCCCAAAGGTTACAACTTTGATAGCCTTACCCAAAAAGATTGTGAAGAACTGATAGAGAAGAAGTTAGACAAGGAAGCAAACCGCTATATACAGCAATGGTCCGCAGAGAAAATATCTATAGAAAACGGTCGCTGGGGCCCTTTTATACGATTTGGTAAAAAAATGCTGAAAGTGACCGGAAAAGGTGAAAAAGGAAAATATACCGCTGAAGAACTATCGGCCATTTCACTGGACGAAGTGAAGAAAATGATAGAAATACAAATGCCAGGCGCTTTTGCTAAAAAAGTTTCTGCTAAGAAATCAGCTGTAAAATCTAAAATATAAAAGATTTGAATCTGAAATGAATAATTACAACAAAAAAGGATAAAAGAACAAGAAAGTATTCTTTCCTCTTCTATTATCCTTATGATAATAACTTTTTTACTTGCTTATAATATTGTTGCAAGCAGTGCAATTGCTACAATAGTACCAACACCTATCCATGCCCATTTTCTTAAATTGTCATCTTTAATAAAAACATAAGCTATTAAAACGCCAATTAAACCTAAGAAAAATCCTAAAGCGAAACCGCCGATATTAAAACCAGATGAGGAAGATCCATCACCCATTTTCAGTTTTTTTTCAAAACGCTTTTTTGTAATTTTAAATGCCAGCCGTTCTGTAAAATTCATTTTTTTTTCGCTTAGGGCTTCATAATCTTTTACAGACATTTTCACTACTTTTTCCATTAAAGCTCTTTCCTGCAGGGCTTTTGCTGCTGAATTTTGTGCTTCGTTTGCAACATTTTTTTCAGTTAAAACGGGAGCAGCTTTTTCATTTTGCGCAGTTGAAGCTTTTTCTTTTGATAAAACAAAAGAAGCATTGGAAACATTCAGGCTAAAGAGTAAAGCCAATAAGATTGAAAATTTTTTCATTTTGTAGGATTTGTTTTAAACATTATTTAACGGTTTTTCTTAAAATTTATTTTCAGATAATTCTAAAATCCGATTTTCCAATATTTCTGGCTAAAAGCATTTGACCTGCTTGAGGTGATTGTTTTTTTACTTTTAATTTATTTCTTAGCAGCGAAATCCTTATAATTTGCATCTTTAATTCAAATGGTTCCGCTGCTGATAAGTAATTAACATAAGTAGAATAACTTGCAGTTGAATCTGTCAGTAAATTTTACTTAGTTTGAAGAGTAATTATTTAAAAATCTTTGCTTGTTTTAAAAATAATAAAAAGCTTTAAAAGAAGTGCATTATGATGGAAACCCGTGAAATATCAGCTTTGTTTTCCCTTATTGACGATCCCGACCAGGAGGTTTTTTCAACTGTATCCAACCGAATCGTTCACTTCGGACGTGGTATTATTCCTAACCTCGAAAATCTTTGGGAAAATACGCTGAGCGAAGAAGTGCAGGAACGCATAGAATTATTGATACACAAGCTGCATTTCAATGACCTTTCGAGAGACTTTACAGATTGGAAAAACAATCCTTACCACGACCTGTTGTTTGGTTCACTTCTCGTTGCCAAGTTTCAGTATCCTGAGCTTGCAACAGCCCCGGTTTTGCAGGAGCTGGAAAGAATACGCAGAAACGTATGGCTCGAGCTTAACAGCTTTCTTACTGCATTGGAACAGGCAAATGTCATCTCAAGCATTGTGTACAACTATTACAACCTGAAAGGCGTTGAAATGGGTTATAAAAACCCGGACGATTTTTTCATTCATAAAGTTATTGAAAGCAAGAAAGGCAATGCCTTAAGCAATGGAGTTCTGTACCTGCTGCTTTGCGAAATGCTTGATTTGAATGTAAAAGCCATTAATATTCCCCGGCAGTTTATACTGGCTTATTTTCACAACGATTACGACCAGTTATTGGATACAAATCCGCAGCAAAAAATTCATTTTTATATAGATGCTATCAGCGGCCAGATATTCTCACACAAAGACATGGAGGCTTATTTTAAGCGTATTTCAGTGCCAATCACTCCTTTTTATTTTAAACCTCTTTCGCACAAACGCATTATTCAAATTCAATTGGAAGAGCTTGCAAAATGCTTTAAAAATTTGAAATACGAATACAAATACAACGAGCTGATGAGCTTAAGCAATCTGCTGGAAGATTAAAGAAATTCATCAGTTTTATTGCAGCCTTCGCCTAAATCGAAAAAAATTGACAGATACAATTCGTTTCAAATTGTCTCTTGTATTCGTCATCGCGAGGCACGAAGCAATCCCATATAAATTATGAACTTGTATGTGCAGGAGATTGCTTCGTGCCTCACAATGAGGGAGAAGTTAAGGTCACAATTCATGTTTAAAAATGCGGCAGTCCGAAATGTACCTGCTATAGCTCCACTTGTCTTACAGCATAAAAGAAACATGCACCATCATTCTGTTTCGGGCTTTTACAAAACCATTTCCTAAATTTTGCGAAAGCGGGCTTTGCCAGTTTCCGCCGATTGATATTTTACTGAAACTTGTTTCTGCGCCTATTGTACCTAATAAAAGATTACCGCCCGAAATATCTACTGCAAATTTTCTATCTGTATCTTTTTGTGCATTTTCATATTGAACGCCGGTATTAGGAGCAACAGTTATTTTGTCTTTAATTCTGAACTTGCAGTAAGCCTGCGCATTAGCGCTCAGTTTGTTGCCATATTGATAATCAAATTTATTAACTGTATTTATTTTATAGCTGGAAGACAAGTTTAATCCCGCATCCTGCAGACGAATGTCATACATCGCATTAAAGGTAAAGTCTGTGCTGGCTGTGCCTAATTGAAAAAGATTAGTATTTTCATTTACTCCGGATTTATCGGAAGGATTGTATTTGCCTGTCGGCAATTTTACGCCTGCACCAACCCATAAGCTTTGCACAAGTAATTTATTTGCAAAAACTGTTTTCCTGCCATTAACTATTTGATAGTAGCCTGAAACAGAAACATCTCCGACGCAACTTTTTGAATTCGTAATACCTTGGTTTATCCGTTCGTTAAAACTATAAGGCACCGAGGACATGATCCTGAATTTTGTGCTTATGTTCCAGCCGCCCCACAGCTCGGCAGTTCTGTAAGTCTCATTGCTTGTAAGGTAAGTAGCAGCACCATCTGCGCCAATATGTGTTAACAATGAATTGTACCGGTAGCGGACACCAAATATAGTTTTTGTAAAATCGGGTAAAATGCCTATATAACTGTTGCCTACACCACAGCCGCAAATATCGCAGGCGGAAGAGTATATGGGTAAAGAAAAAACTGCAGTCAGAATAATTATATATTTTTTCATCGCTTTTTTTGTGTTTTTAAAATGTTTACAAATTCGTCTTTACATTCTTTTGAACAAAAACCATAAATCTTATCATTTACATGAACAGTATCTTCAAGGCCCGCTGAAAGAGGCATACCGCAGGAAGTATCTCTTTTTGAAGCAAACTGAATATTTGCAAAAAGCTTTTCTTTTGGTTTATTTGCAATAGCTGAAGACACTGCAGCAGCATTCTTATTTTCTTCATTATTATCAGATTTACAGGAAAACTGTACTGTTATAAGGATAACTATAAAGAGCTTTATTATAATTTTCATATTTAATTATTTTCTTTAATTTTCTGTATGATCGTGCCTGAACATCCCGGTTAAGTTATTGGCAATGTTAATGCTGTAAGGATCAAACATTACCACAGGGTGTGCTGCAATACTTACGGTAGCTGAGCCTGAAAACATTTTGATAATGTCAACCATCAAATGAATATTCGTTTCCTTTCCGGTTTTCACTTTCGGTGTTCCTCTTGCAGTTAAATCAAGTGTAATTTTTTTTATATTATTGATGGAGGCAGAAGAGTTGTTACCAAATCCACCAATATTGTAAATAAATGAATTATCTGCTACAGGCGAAGCAAGTGATGTGCCCTCCATTTTAAAGAAGATATAACCGTTATTTACACCCTGGTACATATCGCTTCCGGCACCTGCGGGGTCAAGTGCACCTGTGCGTTTGCTTATGTCGGCTGTATTTCTTACACTATCAATACCCAGGGTAAAGCTTAGTGTTTTGTATTCTCCTTCAGGTACATGTAAAATTGGTTCGTGCGTAGTCTCGTCACTTTCGTCTATCAAAAAGTAACAACTGTCTTGCGTAACGGCAAATTGACTTCCGTTTGTATTGGTAAGCACAAAGTTGCTTACATAATATTTCAATTTAGTTACCTTAAAACTCTCGCCTGATGCATTTGTATAAGTGCCTGTATTAAGCTCCAAATCTGTTGAGCCTGCTATATTATCAAACTCTACAGAAAGTTCTGCTTTTACATTAGAATTATATTCAGATGCACTTTCTTTTTTACACGACGTAAAAATCCCCGCCGACAGTACGGCTATTGCTAAAATCAGTCTCATAATTGTAAAATGTCTTTATACAGTGAGTCTTTCTCCATTTCTTAAGCACAGCATTAGGAATAGAAGAAATCCCCATTAATGTTGAAAAAATAAGAATAGTAAAAGCTGCAGTTAAAAAGCTTTTAAATGCAGTGAATAGATAAAAAGAATATTTTACGCGCCGGGAGGATG
>JAABUK010008789.1_pt1 | contig 14048 bp, 18 predicted proteins | sample 5559141 | NCBI WGS metagenome assembly JAABUK01 (sample SAMN10711869, study PRJNA513367) | rock metagenome | isolation source: Antarctica rocks | place: Antarctica: Victoria Land, Pudding Butte nord | collected 2016-01-03
CTAATTTAGGCCGGAAGCGGGAAAGGGGCAAAAGTATGCACGCTCGTAAGATAGAACCAGGTGAGCGTGAGCCCAGAATCAAGCCGCAGGGGTCACTGCAGGAGTATTTCACTTATTAAAATCTGAAGAAGAGGTCTCGGTGGGGGAGCTGGTCATATCGGAACTACTGACCATGCGACAGGAGCAGCAGAAGGAGATTGAAAGAAGAAGAATCTCGAGAAGAAACCAACGCTGCCAATCAGGGGGAATCGCCCAGTATTGTTGAGATTGGAGGGAGGAAGATCGCAAGACCTGATCATGGTTGAAGTTTTTTGTTCTCGCGTTGCTAGATTGCAGTAAGATGGCATAAAGAAACCCTAAAATAGGAATTGAAGGGTCAGAAAGACGGATCCAACAATGGAGGAGTCGTTTGGTCTTCATTACACACGGGAAATGAAACCCAAAGATTTGGTTTGCGGCCTTGTGTTTGTAGATATCTTGAAATATAGGAACGCGTGACTTCGCTTAGAGTTGATTTCTCGTCTGCACCAGGCTTCAATCTTCCAACGCGGCAGACCACGAAAAAGCAAGAAATCGAAAATATGTGCTCAGATAAAAGCAACTGTTATAAAAGCAAATTGGTATCGTAACAACGCAACGAAGGCTCCCACATAGCTCACTCGGATACTCGTGCGTATTGCTTGAAAGTCTGAGACGCGTCACGCCCGCATCCAAGGACGGGATCGGCAGAAGATGATTGTTTTTTAGGTGTGCACCTCCATCTGAGGGTTCCTCTTGCCTCTACTGCCGTTTCTTGTTCGCATGACGTGCATAGTAGCCATGACAGTTGTAGCAGTGAAAAAAACCCTATCGTGTAGTATGTCAGTAAACGGTACTAAGACGTACCTTGAAGTAGCAGGGATACGCACCATTCGAACGCAGCAAAGACAGTTGCAGCCTGCGCGCACCTGCACACATTCCCTCTGCAATACAGGAGCCTGGAGACAAAGAGAGCATGCGCAATGAAGCCGGCGAACCAGAAGAGCATTGTAATGGCTTCGATGGCCAGGATCGCAAAAGGATGCGTAGCTCGAGGGAAATAACGCGGCGCGAGAGTAAGGAAAGGAACGACGAGGAGTGCGGTCCAAATCCCGACAAAGATCAGGAAGTTGACGCGGTCAGGAGAGCCGTAAAGATTATAGGAGTTGAACCATGATGCCACTGAAAGGGAAATTAGTGTCCGTCATCGATTCTATGAAGAGGGCAAATCTTGAAGGGGTGTATTACCATATGCTTCAAGGCCAAGGACCAGAATGGCTAGGATGAGCTGCGCGATGCGCAACGGTAGCATGAAGTTGAAGGCCATCTCACCGGAATATGTTGTAGAGGGTGGTGGACGAGGGGATGATAGCTTCAGAGGAAGCGAGTAGAACGCTCTCCTTGGCTAGAAGGTGAAGTGAAGCCTGAAACGGAGGCAAGGTATGATGTTAAGTGAACGTTCGAAGGCTATGACGTGGTGTGTCACCTCTGTTCAGCAAGACGGGGATGATCCAAGATGATCGAAAACAAGAACAGGAAGATCGCAGGGATCGACAGATGGCTTCGAAGAAACGTTTGTGCGTAACTACGTCAGGAATGGCGCGTGGCGGGCTGGGAGGAGGAGTGATGAGGGTGGCGGCGGCGCGGCGCGTTGAGGGTGAGTTGATTGGAGTTGGACTTCCTTGACGCCTGCATGAAAAGACCACATGCGGCATCAAGACCCTGTTCATAAGCTTCGAGGCCCAACCATTGGGTCTTAGTTGACACAACCGGAAATTGCCTTCTCTGATCGAGTGGGAGATTATAGATACATCGCGGCGCCGTCAGAAGACACGAGAAAGGGGCAATCTGCCGCGGAATCTTATGTCTACCGACCCCAGCCTCGACTGTCTCGGTTGTCCTCCATTAGGAGTCATCATCATCCCGTATACGAGTATGGATGCTCCTTGTTGCTACGCATGAAGCTGCGGCCCGGCACATCGACAGCTTTTCCATCGTCATTCATCCTGCCTACAACCTTGGTAAACCCTGCATGCCAGTGTTGAGCAAGCCATGTCACGATGGAGTACACAAGTATGAGCCCCCCGAGGGAGATTGTTCATGACTTTATTCGGGGTAGAAAGAGCTCTTGAGCCTCCGTTCACGTCTACTTCCTTGGGGGTCATGTTTGGTTTGAACTCAACATCAACCGCTCCTGTTTCTGGCGCAGGTAAGGCCTCGCAAAATTGCTGACCACCATTGGCATTCTTGCCCTGCCACCACGAGCTGAAAAGCGCATCATATATTTGGAAAGGTATGAAGCTTAGATCACGCCATTTCAGTAGAACTGCCTCTCCCCAAACCAGGCACAATATGCGGGGTAGAATTTGGAGAGAAAGATTTCGTATCTGCTCCCAAGATACATAATTTTCACCGTATGAAAAGCACGCTCTTCTTGCTCTACCCGTCGACATTCCTCAGTCGATTGAGTTCCCTTCTCTTTGCTCTACCTCTTCGAGACCCAGGCCCAGCCGCCCCATATTCGTAGCAAGCTCGCGAAGAATCCCCCCTACTACTTCAGAATGGGCTCTGCCGAGCAAGCCGATTATGTGCAGAAATTCGAGACGCTGCAGCTGCATGCTGGGTATGCTCTCCGTCAACGTTAACTCCAAAGCCCCAATTGACCATGGACTAGCCAAGTACCTGATCCAGCTACCAACGCAAGAGCGGTGCCCATCTACGCAACCACCGTCGGTGCAAGCTAGGCAATATCCTTTGATCACCCCGTTGACACCGAGACAGTCCTTTACCTTCAATGACTCCGCTCATGGCGCGAGGCTATTTGGCCTCAAAGAGTTTGGGAATATCTATAGCCGGATAATGAATGTCCGTTTGCTTTACTCCTCCCCTCTGTTCTCGAAGCTCATTGAAGAAAGCCTACAGTCGAAGTCTTTGAAAAACGGATTGCAGCTTTAGAGGGAGGTGTGGCCGCTGTGGCTGCTTCTTCTGGCCAGTCTGCGCAATTTATGGCAATATGTGCCCTGGCCCACGCTGGAGACAACATTGTATCAACCTCGAATCTTTATGGCGGCACCTACAACCAATTCAAGGTCCTATTTCCAAGACTGGGCATCCAAACCAAATTCTTGACCTCTGAGAAGCCCCAGGATTTTGAAAAGGCAATTGACGATAATACTAAAGCTGTCTACGTTGAAAGCATTGGAAATCCAAGATACAACGTGCCCGATCTCGAGGCCATTAGCCGAGTTGCGCATGCCAAGGGGGTTCCAGTCATTTGCGACAACACGTTTGGCGCTGGCGGCTACTTCTGCCAGCCTCTGAAGCATGGCGCTGACATTCTAGTCCACAGTGCAACCAAGTGGATTGGCGGGCACGGTACGACCATTGGTGGTGTGATTGTCGATTCTGGCAACTTTGACTGGGGAAAGAACGCAAAGCGATTCCCGCAATTCAATGATCCTGCTCCAGGGTTCCACGGTCTCAAATTTCTGGATACCTTTGGGCCGATGGCTTTCATTGTTCGTGTTCGGGTTGAAATTCTGCGGGATATAGGTGCATGCATGAGTCCCTTTGCAGCGCAACAATTGCTGCTCGGTATCGAAACTTTGAGTCTGCGCTGTGAGAGGCATGCGAGTAATGCGCTCAAGCTGGCAACATGGCTGAAAAATCACAAGAATGTCGCCTGGGTTTCATATCCAGGATTGACGGAACACGATAGTCATCAGCTGGCGAAGAAATACCTACCGCGAGGTTTTGGCGGCGTTCTTTCTTTTGGTGTCAAAGGCGGATCTGAAGCAGGATCACAAGTTGTGGATGGGTTCCAGATGATCTCCAATCTTGCAAAGTATGTCCCAACTTTCGCTGCTTAGGATTCATGATTGCTAAAAAGGAAACAGCGTTGGAGATGCAAAAACATTAGCCATTCATCCATGGTCAACTACGCACGAACAATTATCAGAGCAGGAGCGGTTGGACTCCGGCGTCACTGAGGACATGATCCGTATCTCTGTTGGCATTGAGCATATCGACGATATCATCCACGACTTCGAGCAGAGCTTTGTGGCTAGTGATGCCGTAAAGGCCGATGGAAAGGCAACACCAGAAAATGCGACGAAGGCTGGAGGATCAGAGACTGCGGCAAGTCTGAGTGGGGCTACCTGATCAATGTCTTGAGGTTTGTGCGGTAGCGTAGGTATTTCTGATAAGACCTCGATGACAGAGACAAGATCGCGAGCAAAAGATACGAAAGAAAGGAAACCGACCCTTGGCCAAGAGTCCTCGCTGCCAGACAGGGCACTGTCATCGTTTCGGGTAGACTTCCGAGACAGGCAATACCGAAATCAGGATGCGCGCCCTGAGTGCTTACCCCATCTTAGACGTTGCGTACAGCCAATCGTACTACATACAACGGTGGACTTATATGAAGCCAGATTACATACATTACCTCTCTCGATCGTCTATGATTGTGGAAGACATAGAAAACAGTGGAGCTGCTGTTGAAAAGTAACCGAAATCACCTGCGGATTGTGTCACCGGAGGCATGTGGGGGAATCCATCGTTCTCATCAAGATGCCGAGGCACAAATCGAGGCTCGAGTCCTTCGGAGCCCCCGAATGTGTGCTGCGGCCAGTTCAATCGGCCCAACCACCATTTCTCCCTTTCGGTTGCTGTGTCCGTTCGTTCCTCCAGACTTGTCACTTGTCCTTATCCTCCGATTTTGTTCTTGATATCGTTTGAAAAGTATACGCGGGGACGTTGCTTCAAACAGTACTAGGGCATCCAGGAGATTGATTTTCAAGTCCTTCTTTTGCTGCTCCCATTGCGGCAAGGAGCTCAGCCAAAACGATGTCCTTCTTCTCCTCGAAACCAGTTCAACTCCAGATTGCCGAACCATTTCGCAACCCTCCTCCTAAAGGCCAACCCTACTCGATAGCTCTTCCTGGTACCGAGAAGCCAGACAGAAGCAAAGTGTACAGACACTGGTTATGCAAGGACGGCCTACTGGAGACACTCGATCCCAAAGTGCGGACGGCGCACGATATCTTCGAGTCGAGAGCGCAACAAGCACCCTGCAGCCCTTGCCTCGGCAAGCGCCCATACGATTCAGTCAAACAGGCCTGGGGTCCGTATGAATGGGAGGATTATGGCACTGTTCAGAAACGTCGAGCAGATTTCGGTGTGGGTCTTGTTGAGCTACACCAAAGAGCTGGAGTCACAGACAGCAGATATGGCATTGGATTATGGTGTCAGAATAGACCCGAATGGCAGATTACCGATCTAGCTTGCATGTCGCAATCCCTCTTTTCTGTTTCGCTGTATGATACTCTCGGTCCTGAGGCATCGGAATACATTATTCGACATGCGAACCTGCACTGTGTCGTCACGTCACTGCCTCATATTCCAACTTTGCTCAAACTGAAGCCTAGGCTACCCTCACTTCACATTATCATCTCACTTGACCCTCTTGAGGCGGGAGAGGCTCCGGGTCTGTCTAAACAAGCAGTGTTGTCGGAGATGGCATCCGATCTTGGAGTCACGATCATGTCTATGGGGAGAGTAGAAGAGCTTGGAGCATCACTAAAACGGCCATACAACCCGCCAGGACCGGACGACATCGTCACTATCAATTACACCTCGGGTACCACTGGGCCTCCCAAAGGCGTAATCTTAACCCACTCCGCAGCTGTAGCTGCAGCCGCCTGCTCCTTGTGCACAGTCAGCCACACAACTGGGGACTCCATCTGTTCTTACCTTCCTCTAGCTCACATCTACCAACGAATGTCTGAACACGGCGCATTCTGGGGTGGCGTCCAAATCGGCTTCTTTCATGGCAAGATTCTCGAACTCGTCGATGATTTCAAGCTTTTGCGCCCTACCATCTTGATTTCGGTTCCTCGATTGTACAATCGCTTTGGCGGCGCAATCCGAGCGCAGACGGTAGAGGCTCCAGGTTTCAAAGGCACGTTATCTCGTCATATTGTGTCAACCAAAACCGCTGCAATCAATGACAAGAACAATCCCTCCAATAAACACGCCATCTACGACCGCATCTGGGGCAAGAAAATCGCGGGCGCTCTCGGCCTTGACCGTGCTCATTCAATGGTGTCTGGATCTGCACCTCTCGATCCGACCTTGCATCAATTCCTCCGCGTTGTCTTTGGAAACAACATCGTTCAGGGGTATGGTTTAACTGAGACGTACGCCGTTTCCCTCGTCCAAGCTCCCAACGATTTTAGCTCCGGGAATTGTGGCGGCATTGCTCCGGCAGGGGAAGGGTGTCTTTTGTCGGTACCAGATATGGAGTACCTGGTTACGGATAAACCATATCCGCGTGGTGAGTTGTTGATTAGGAGCAAAACGCTATTCAAGGGCTACTACAAGAATGAGGAAGAGACGAAGAAAGCTATGACGGAAGATGGATGGTTTAAGACGGGGGATATCTGCACCGTCGACGAGATGGGAAGATTTATGATTATCGATCGAAGAAAGAATGTGCTCAAGCTCGCACAGGGAGAGTACATCTCCCCTGAACGAATTGAAGGCGTGTACCTCGCCGCTTGCAACTTCCTTGCTCAGGCATATGTCCACGGCGACAGCGTGCAGACATTCCTCGTCGCCATCTTCGGTATTCAGCCTGACTTATTTGCGCCATTCGCGTCGAAGGTGCTGGGTGAGGAGATATCGCCCACTGATATTGACGCTATCAAGAGAGCGGCTGCGCACGAAAAGGTTCGAGCAGCGGTGTTGAAAGAGCTGGATAAGGTGGGCAGAAAGAAGAAATTTGCTGGCTATGAGAGAGTGAAGAATTGTTACCTATATGTTGAGCCTTTCTCTATCGAGAACGAGCTGCTTACACCTACGTGAGTTCTGTCGCCATCTCTGTGATTCGTAAGAGGTGCTAATCGATGACCAGGCTGAAGCTAAAACGACCACCAACGGTAAAGAAATTCCGGAGTGAACTAGACGAATTGTACAGAGAGGCATTGGCGAAGGAGAAGGCGGATCCGAAGGCAAAGTTGTGAACATGATTCACATTTCTGCAATCCACTGAGAAGAATTTGCGTAAGCGATGCCAAGAAGATGGGGCTCGCATGATTTGCGTGCTGAATACTCGTACATAGCGCTGGGGAGCTGTCACATATATAGATGTACATTTCATTATCAGTCCTTCCTGGATATGAACGCAGACCCATTTCCCCTCCAATTTCGATGCGCTGGAGGCGTACGTGGAAACCTCGATCGAAATGGAGAGCAATGGGAATTACTACATCGTCCTGGCCTCTGACCGACTGAGCAAAGTTAAGGCATTGCTGCATTGTTTCAGGCTAAGTTACCCAAGCCTGATGACAACTATGACGAGTTAGGTATCTACCAGGGGTCGTGCATCCCGATATCTCACCATCATTGTCACAGGATCCTACTCCTGCAGGTTCGAGGGCTGGTTGCTGGGCGCTGCCTGCCTCTTCCGGTTGAGGCGCGCTCTCGTTGAGCGACAAACCTCGCTAGGGAGACAGCTGTTGATACTTGATCTTCTTCTCCCCCTTTGAACATCTTTCGAATATAGTCATAGTAGACCCTTTTCTTCTGACTAGACATGATCCACTTGTGGCAACGTGGAAGCCTCGGGTCGACGTCGGAATCACGGCCCGGGCTCCGACAGGCTGGGCACTGGCGCCGGGGGTTCTAATAAGTATGATTTGTTAGATCTTTCAGGAGGCGGACGACTGGCGAAACCAAACGAAGCGGAACCTGCCGCCCTTGACTAAGTCATAGCGCAAGCTTGCAGGGCCTTGATGTTTGGAGGTCCCGAGATGGACGTTCGTTTGAGGACTTCAATTCATGCTCGTAGAATATATTGCTGGCGTGCGGCTGAGCAAAAGGAGTTCTATGTGGCGGAGGACCACATGACAAGCGATATCAAGGATTTTCCGACGGCTGGCACCCACTCCGGGCGTTTTCAAGCTTTGCATTTACGTGTCTAGACTTGGCTGTGGAGGGTGTGTAGAGGAGCTCGTTCATCACGCGGCCACATAATATAGTTGTCCAGCGACCAGCTGATCCAACGAAACCCAGTGCATGCTTTCCCTCTGAAACATGGTGAATCAAAGAAGAAAGCCTGTGTCCATGCCTCACAAGCCGCTTGCTTGACGACGAACCACAGCCTGCAAGGCGTCTGCTGCGTCAAATCTTGACAGATGCAAGGTCGTTTCTAGCTGCAGCACGCAGCTCCACATGATTACAAGATGAGCTGCACCGGCCTACCGTTGGCTGGCGACGCTGCAGCAGCTCATGCATGGGGGAGGATGTGCTCCTCTTGCAGATGCAGGAGAAACAGTCATCATGTCTTCGTTTCTGCTTCGTTGCTGTAGTGCCACATTGATCTCTATTGTGGTTGCTACGGGGGTGGAAGCGGAACACTGTCCGAAGAAGCAGGATCGTGGACCTCTGCGGCGGTCGTGGCAAGAAGCTGAGATGTCTGACAATACGTTCATTTCGGCATGATTGATGATTTGAAGATGATATGAAGATGATAGTAAGCCGTAGTCGACCCCTTTTCGACCATTGCGCTTGGGAGTGGAAGTACCGAAGTCGCTGACGTGCTGACTTGGGCACCTGTGGTTAGTCGTCAAGCTTTGTGCTCTCTTCGAGCGAGTCAGAGTCCCAGAGCATCGCCCTTCCTCTGCATCGCCGTCGAGTGATAGCCGGAGGAAGTCCTTTCTTGAATTCGGGGTCGTAGCGAGGATTTTGGTTGCGCTGGCCGTCTCCCCAGGCTTCGGGCGAGGCATATCAGATCTGGCTTAGCAGCACCACTTGGCTTGGAGCCGGGGACTATTCGCTTAGCCGTGGATCTTCCCCCCCCCGAAGCCCCCAGAGCCCGGAGGCCAAAGCAAGAGCCCCGGCTTTCCTCATTATCTCGTTCGACCTCCAACTGCAAGTTGTGATCTTCCTTCTCTTCTCCCAACGCTCCTCATGGAATTTTGTCCCCTCTCAATCACTACCACCAACTGCTTTGCGAAATATGCATATTCTGTCTTGATCAGTCTGCTCTGATCGACCTGCCATATCCCTAAACCCCTGCAAACGCTGCACACCACTCCCTGTGTGACTCGAAGCCCTTCTCGTACCCACTTCGATTGAGGATCTCATTAGGAGGACGCTGTACCTCTAAAACTTGCGACTCGCATTGCTCTACTTCACGAACGCCTACTATATAGCTTTTGGCTCTGCTGGGGACGTTCGCATGCCTTGCGCTTCCACCTCTCATCTGCATTTCTAACGACTTGACGCCTGGCACGAATCACCGAGACGGCCTGCTTTGGATCTCTTGTTCCACCTGAAGACTAATTATACGACGTCGAGATACCCACGTACCGCGCAAATCCTTCTTCCGTACTTGCCCTCCCTGGTCTGCTGAGGACCCTCGCACATCTGGCGAACACCGCACGACGCGTCGAAAAAGTTTTGTGAGGACATTTTGTGTTTGAGGACCTCTGAGAAGAAGAAGTTTCTATATCTTTTCACTTTCTGCACACTTCAACTCCAAATCAACAAGACCAGAAATGTCAAATTACCCTCCCTCATCCGATAATTACATGGAAAATCCTTCAGCAAGATCTCCTCGTTCCTTCCGCACTCATTTCCAAGTACCTCGACAGTCTTCAAGACAGTTTGACGCTTACGGTCCCATCACCTCGACAGGCTCTTTGTACAACACTAACGACTCGATGGCGCGTTATGACACAAGAAGAACGGACAACCGATTCGGGCCTCCAATGCAGAATTCACAGATGACTGGCGCACCTTTCTCTTACGACGTCAATGGTGGTTCCCAAACATGGAATGCTGCGGCTGCTAATGCCTTTGCCGGAGCTCCCCACACTATCGCCGCTCCAGCCTTGGGAGCAATGGCTCCGATTGGAAGTCAAACAGGGAGACTTAGGTCAACTCGACCAAGAGGGGGACTACCAGGTGTACGTTGTTTGACGTGTGGTGTGCCTCTTCTCACTTTGCTGACAGACGTGGCAGCCTTGGCTCGATCAAGCTCCCATGCAACAGCCGTACGCGAACATGGACCAGTCCCGCCTTGGGCAGCAAATGCGCCATGACTCTTATTCTGAAGCTGAGGACGAATTGATCCCGACTGCGATAGTGATCAAGAACATTCCCTTTGCGGTCAAGAAGGAGTCGTTGGTCCAGCTCATGACCGACATGAACCTACCCTTACCCTATGCTTTCAACTACCACTTCGACAATGGTGTCTTTCGGGGGCTCGCATTCGCAAACTTCACCGGTGCCGATGAGACAGCTACTGTCATTGCTCACTTGAACCACCTCGAATTGCAAGGTCGCAAGCTGCGAGTTGAGTACAAGAAGATGCTTCCGGCTCACGAGAGGGAGAGGATCGAGCAAGACAAGCGCTGGCGTCGCGGCCAGCTTGAAGAGCAGCACCGATCAATGCCTAACCCCCAGCTGCAGAACCAACCCTCGGTATCCTCACTTGCATCACATCAGCTTCCTGGATCGTCTCCGTCGCCTGTTTCCCAACATGGAGCGAAGCCAAGTAAATACCACTCAAATAATTCCAAGTCTTGGCTAATTGGTTTCAGATTATGACCTGAATGATCAGGAGACGTTGAACTATTACACCGAGCTCGTTGTTTTCAAGAACGACCCGAACCGAGAAACCTTGGTCATGTCGCCGACCCTCAGTCCAGAACTTCGACGCACAATTCACGCTCTCGCCCACAACCTGAATCTCTACCACACTTCTCATGGCACCGGAGACCAGCGTCAAGTTCACATTATGAAATATCCCACTGGCACCAAGGTCAGCCCTCCGCACCAGACTTTCTCCAACAACGTGCATGGCAACGAAGGTATGCGCAGTAGAGGGTTGAATCGAGCTGCCACAACAGACTTCGGAGAAGCAAGACAACAGGAGTCTGCCGCTTTCAATGCCCTTCGCGGTCAATCGTCCGTGGGACTTCTTGGTGTTCTTGAGCCCTCCACGGGCTTCGGAAGTGCTGGCAACCTTCGATCAGCGAAATCCTATGCTGACTTGAGATCGTACACGCCGTCGCCAGTGTCGAATGGAACCACCTTTCCTGCTGCGCTACAGACCAACTCTGCTCGTTACCAGCAGCTAGATGGTGCCGCACATTCCAGTACTCCTAACGTTACACCCACTACCTCCAAGCTCCACCATGAAGACAATCAATTGAGCAATGGTCTCGGCAGCTTGTCTCTGGGGACCGGACTTGGCGCTGCCGGTAGTCCTCGCAGGCTCCGAACCATGTTCTCTTGGGAAAGCTCGCAACAATATCCAGCCACTGCACCCATTGGCAGCAATCGCACCACTGGCACCGGCTTTGACAGTGGCTCGCAAGATCGCCTGCCGTCCAGGCAACCTCGTGGCCCCTCGACGGACCGTGGCTCCGGATTTCGAAGGCAGAATGGTCACCACGGCCGTGGAAGTGATGAACTGAGAGGCAACCCTGAGATCATCGTCGAATAATCCCCCTGTCTACGAGTCGACGACAACCACGATGAAATGAGACAGGGCTTACATCTCTATTAGACATGTTGGGGCAGCCCGAAAGCGTTGGATTGGAAGACAAAAGAATCGATTAAGCAGATTGCATTTACTTCACCGAGGAAAAAGGAAGTTGTCATTGTATTACGGCGTAGGATGTTGGTCCCCATTTCTCTTGAGTGAGGTGTGGTCACCCTCAACACTGTACCTTCAGCATTTACGGCGTGGGTCAAATGGTGGGCTGGGGGGCAATTGGGAGCATTGCTCCAAGAGGCCACAACATTCCTGCCGGTATTCGAACGGGGCGACGGCTTGTTGGAGGATACATCGGCTGTTGGGCATCCGGACCATCTCTTTCTCTGTCAGAGCTGTCTTTTTGTGCTTGGCTGTACTGTATGGCTGTTGTGTTGGACCTGCCCTGTCACTCGCTTACTTAATAGACTGTCGTTAATAGTGCGTCATCCCCTTTAAAAAGCAATGTCGCTGAGCCTGCTATGTCGGACTGGGCTGCTCTGCCTTAATTACTTGCATGCTCATACTCATTGGACTTTGCCCAGGTTGTTGAATCGATTTCCTGTCCTTCAAGGGCACCGTAACATGTCTGAATGCCTGCTGCGGCCATAACATCCGAGTACTGCTGCTCCTGCTGCATAAGCAGTGCAGGTGCTAGGCCAAGTCGGTGCCGAGACGGCAGTAAACTAGCGCCACGGCTGTTCGTCGCTCTGATGCTCCACAACACTCAACTTTCGTACGGCTTGTGAGAGGCCACGATCATGATCTTGCTCCTCTCGGATGATGGAGAAGTGCCAAATCATCTTCATGCCAGCAAGTGTGCTCGGCAGACATGCTCGCGGTGCTCGACGTCGCAAGCAGGGGCAATGCTGGCCGCCAGAACGACGAGGAGCAGCCCCGCTTTACGGTAGGTCAACATGCTCCTCCGAGCGCCTTCAGACATTCAGGGAACAGGCCGTTCTCCACTTTCATCTTCTTAGTAACCGCCTGTTCTCGTCAATCTCTCCAAAGGACATTATCATTCTTCCAGCCCGGTGCCGGCATCTTGCGTCCATGTTTGGTCTAGCGCGACCGTGACGCGAGGCCGCTCCTTCCCCCCGTTGCAAAACAAAGTTCCTTCCCGCCCTTTCTCACTGCCACCACTACACCGCGTCGTCACTGCGACCTCACCACCACCTCCGGCTTTTCTTCACTACGACACAACCACTCCAACAACACATCAAGAACACATTGCACAATCCAATTTGACTGTTCCCATACAATGGCTGGAGGTAAAGGCAAGAGCATCGGCGGAAAGGGTAGTGGCGCAAAGGATTCGGGTTCGAAGAGTCAGAAATCCCACAGCGCGAAGGCTGGCTTACAGGTTCGTTCTCCCACTATTGTTCATCATTTCATCCTCATCGATGCGAATCTCGATCTGCGATTCTCGACTCGAGCGCCCTTGATCTATTGTTCAATGAGCCGCAGCGCCTCGACGCGTTTTGCAGAACATCAGGCTGCCCTGGTGCATATCTGATGACGGTCGAATACTCACCAGAAGCAAAGTCGCCACGTGTTCACTGCGAAGGGAGTTCTCTCCGGCACCTATGTTCACACTGTCCACTCGAGCATTCTCGGAGTGATCACTAACATCCACAACACATAGTTTCCCTGCGGTCGTGTCAAGCGTTTCCTCAAGAACAACACCCAAAACAAAATGCGCGTTGGAGCTAAAGGTTCGTCCTCGCCACTTGTCCTAACCCGCTACCACTCGTTAACACATGTCTCTTGTTTCAGCCGCCGTATACGTTACCGCCGTCCTCGAATACCTGACCGCCGAAGTCCTCGAACTCGCAGGCAACGCCGCAAAAGATCTCAAGGTCAAACGTATCACACCTCGCCATCTGCAGCTCGCGATCAGAGGAGACGAGGAACTGGATACATTGATCCGCGCGACTATCGCGTTTGGTGGCGTGCTGCCGCATATCAATCGTGCGCTGTTATTGAAGGTGGAGCAGAAGAAGAAGAGTAAGGTAGATGCTTAGATGATGATGGTACGAATCGAATGCGATGGGTTGGTTGTGCAGAGGAGGAAGGGCTGGGGCCTTGTGACGTGTTGCGATGATACTCAAGATGCCGTGGCTGTGGGATTAGAGCATGCCCTTGCTTAGGCGATGAACGCAACACGATCACTGCCGTGGTTCGTCACGCTTCACATCAAGATTGCCAGCCGAAGACAGCTCAACCCGACAACTTCTGGTTTCGTCTCTATCGTATGTTTATCCGGATCTACGTGTGCTTATAACGAGCTCCGATCTGTCATCTTCGTTTACTTTGCGATACAAGTACTAGTCGGGCTCGTGTGAGTGAGGCGAAACTTGTTTCGCTGCCATGTTGGTTATACAAATCTGATAACCCTTCTTTGATTCTCAAACATGCTTCCTGCGATCTCGGATCTTCTCTCCCCCCCCCCTCTCTCTCTCTTTCTCTCTCTCTCTCTTTCTCT
>JAABUK010008791.1_pt1 | contig 14044 bp, 5 predicted proteins | sample 5559141 | NCBI WGS metagenome assembly JAABUK01 (sample SAMN10711869, study PRJNA513367) | rock metagenome | isolation source: Antarctica rocks | place: Antarctica: Victoria Land, Pudding Butte nord | collected 2016-01-03
TGGTCATGACAGTGGTATTTGGTATCTGTTTACATGCTAAAAGGCTTTTGTTTGCAGCACATTTGGTTTCTCTTCACACACAGTGACAGCTTATTTTATTTTGACAGTTTCTTGATGATGCTCTTTTGTTTGTCTATGTCACTTGTTTGTCTGTCTCGTTTTCTGATGAAGAATCGCAATTTAGTCAAATGGGCCAGCTGGCCCCAACGACTGTAAAATCCATGAATGAATGAATGAATGAAGAGGTTTTACCCCTGCTTCGTCGAAAATTATGCTTTGAGGTGCCTGTTCAAGACGTAGGCCTTAATGTCTGAAGCCATTAAGGCCTGCGCTCGCGAACAGCACCTCAAAACTGCTGGCATCATCTTGAGATGCTGCGAAGCTGGGGTTAAGTCCCCTTGTCCCACTGTTGCACGGCCAGGCAGCATGTACACCAACCTGATGTCTGGCATCTTTGCTGGATCAAAGTGAAGCGCGCCTCTAAGAACTGTGCCGGTTGTTAGTCGGGACAGATGCTCTAGGAGGAGATACCTTTGAGGTACAACTTGCCAGTTACAGTCAAAGCGTGCCGAGCGATCACAAAATTCAAATTTTGCATGCTATGCAGGTGTCTGCAGGGCAAGAAGAAACGGCAGAAGGCATTGATCAGCAGCACCAGCACCAGGTACACTATGATGTCTATCATGATGCTCGACGCTAAATTTATCTGTCGCCGACACCTGAGACTGTTGATGCCTTTACAGGATGTGCCAGATTGCAGTTGGATCCTGTGTGACAGGACTCTTTGTAACAGGTGTGCATCAGATTTTGCTGTTGCTTTGCTTTCTTGATTCTTGCAGACATGATCTGTGTGCCTGTAGGGCTTGCATTGTGGACAGTCTGAGCATATCAATATGAGTGTGGACATGTTCAACTCTGGCATTGATGAAAACGGTGCTCCACAGATCATGTTTGACATTACCCTAGTTGGCACCACAACTGGCAAGGTGGCCTGAATGCCGAAGAGCCGGTATGTCCTACTGCTTTTGCATGTTTTGTTATGCTTTTGCGTGTTCAAAATCTATCAAGCAGTAATGACCTGGTTTCTGTGCTGAGTCTGTACAATAGTGGATCTCTGGGTATCATGCAGAAATTCAAGTAGCTCAAAGACATGTCTGATGTGTGATCTTGATCTCTGTAACACGATTGCGGCACTGTTTTGCAACATGATGGCGTCGACGGGCCGAATTCGCTGTTTTGGGGATCCACCGGCGAATTCACTGCCGTTTGGGGCAGCCGCAGGCTGCCGCAAACGGCAAAGTCACTGAATTCGAGCCGGCAAATGGGGAGTTCACATGCTAGTGATCCTGCCTATGGCATGCTATTACTTTCAGTGAATTAGGACAATACGTATGCAAACCTGTAATATATACTTTGTAGTGAATTAGGAAAATACATATACAAACATGTAATATAACATACTGTTAGACCCTAAATATACATTAAATAGCATACAAATACACAAATTCACCTTCAAAATGCATGACTGATGCCTCATCATGACTAGTCTTAAATGAGCCCTAATGCCCGTACATCAAACCAAGCTTGGTCCAACCAAATTACCACATACAATTCAGTTGGCAGCCTCATAACAAACAACATCATCGCACACTGTCAAACACCTGATTCCTCAAATCACATGTGCACATGGACCTCACTTTGCATGTGGGCAGACATGGTCCTTCTTCAGCTGCGCATTTTGGCCTTTGGACTTCTTGACACATACACCGCAGTATGGACAAGACAGGATGTGCTTGCCTGCCATTGGCACTGCTTTGCCAATTACCAGAAAGCATGCTGCACAAGATTTCTGGACATTTTTTCCACCTCTCTCTGTACCTTGGTTGCTGGATTTGCCAGCTGACCTGTCCCTGAACCTCTTCTGGCCTGATGCAGCTGATACAGGTCTCTGGAATACAGATGCAAGAGGTTGCGCTGCTGCTTCAACTGCAGGCTGGATCACAACAGCTGTGTGCGCTGTGGGCTGTGAGGATACAGCAGCTGTCTGCAGCTGTTGAGGTGCAGCAACAGGGGGTGCTGGCTGTCCTGCAGCCATAGCATGGGGGTTGAAAATGAGGGGTGCTGGAGGAGAGAGTGGGGTCAATGCCTGTGTAAAGCCAAGCAACATCAATGAGTCCCTTTGTCTAGTCTGTTTGATATATGCATCACCACACTGGCGAAGCTCCCTGCTACTTTTGGGATAAGCATCTAATGGCTTGCCAGCTGTGAATGCTTGCAACAAGCGATTGTTGAATTCAATCACCGTGCCCCAATAATCAGCAGAGCTACCTCTTCTGAAATCAGGCAGCAAATGCACAAACAATGCAAACTCTGTTGCTGTCTGTACAGGCCTGATAAGGTCATGTACAGCAAGCTTTCTGTGGTTTCCAGCAACTCTCCGGACAAATGCTGGCCTACAACCTTTTTTGTGTTTTACCTTTCGCTTCTTGGCAGCTGAGCAGTAGGCAGTCTGTCCCCACCAGCCAGCAAGCTTGCCACAGACCCTGCAACATCAGCAGCTGGTGACAGTGGACAGATGTGTTCTGCACATGTCATTCTTCACCGTAGCCAGCTGATGGCATTGTTGTTTGTACCACAAACTATATGATGCAGATGCACATGGGCAGCTACACCTGGATCACAGCTTGCTCATATGAGTGGTGCCCAAGGGCAGAGTATGATGTGTTTCACTAGTGCTAGTCCCAGACTTACTGCATCAGGCATGCAGAAGATGTATATTAATGCAGAAGAAAGCAAAGTCTCACTAGCAAGCTGTTACTTTCACTCAAACAGTCAAAGGCAAGATGCAGTCAAGGCACCTGGTGACTGTGCAGCAGTTGTGGGGCCACTATGTGCATTGTTGATGGTCATTTGCTGGGCATCCATCACATCAGCATGATCCCATACTGCAAAGCAAAATTTTGTCAGCAAAGCAGCGCCACTGGTGCCTTGCACACAAATCTTGTATAACATGCATTTGACTGCAGCTTAGCAGACACTGTTCCAAATCCCAGCTACCAATGGCATGCCCATCAGCTTGATCAAGCAGGAAACAACAAATACACACAAGCTGACATGCTGCAGCACAGGACCATTTGCACTCACTCTGCAATGGCAGGATCCCATATCGAAACAGCCCTGGACGATGTTCTTGGGCCTCAGCAGATGAGGTAGTTGCAAATCCTGCATTGTACCTCCAAGCTGACTGTTGGTCATGGCAGTCATTATGCCAATGTGTTGATGCCACAACTAGAGATCAAGCAACACAACACATGCCACTGAGGTCGGGCAGAGTAGACTGGCATGGTATGTTTGTACCTCTGGGATCAGACTTTGCTTTAAATGATAACGAACAATTACCTGATTGCAGACTTGTAAAGTGTGAATTATGCAACAAAACATGCATGCATGACAGGCATGCAGATAGTTGCTGCAAAATGAAGACCAGCAATATGCCAACCTTTGAACATAGAAGATGTAGTTGGGGAAGGCGCCAAGCTCTGACTGAGTCTGCCATCTTGACCCAAAGTGATTGCAGGCCTCTGCTGCAGTTCAATGCTGCTTCCACCAGTGCCTCCAGCTGTAGGTGCAGAGAACAAAGTCAGGTATGGCCTGACGTGACAATGACCTGAATCAATGCTTCAACATCAAAGCATGACTGCATGCATGATACACGCTACCGGTGGAATGCAAATCTTGCAATGGCAGTGTTCAACAAACAGTCTCACATGGTTGTTGTGACAGAGCTGCCACATGAGGGTCTGCTCTCTGGGCAGGGATTGCCGGCATGCGAAAGGATGGCCCTGTGTCTTCTGCTTGTCTATGGGGGACATCGTCATCTGAGTCAATGTCGACTGCAAGCACAAGATGTCCATCATAGAAGTTGCAGCTGCATCAACAGCATTAGTCTATTTTGACACAGCTGCAAAAGAGTTTGCTTACACAAGAGTCCACTTGATGGCTCTGCTAAAGAACTGGAAGCTTCCGCAACAGCAGATGCTTCAGACACCAAAGGCCTGTCAGGGCTGCACAAGTCAGCTGGCTGCATGCTGAGCACCTGCACCGATGGCTGAGCACCTGCAGAGTCATGCATGCACTCATGACATGCTTACATGCATTGTCAAAAGCCCAAAAGATTAAGGGGAATGGCAATCAACAACCGTACCTGCCATGTCTGCACCAGAGACAGCTTGCCCTTGCAGACTGTTTGACTTGCAGAAAATGCGCCTGAGTTGTTCCTTGCTTCCTGTGACCAGGCATGTGCAGTCTTGCTACACACACAATAATGTAATGTATTGAAGCAGGACGCTGCAAGCTGGAAAGCAAACTGCACGGAGATACTTGTCCTGCCTTTGACCACATATCTACTTGCAAATCATAAATGGTAGCATCAAAGTCTTACTTGTTGGCGGCAATGAAGAGAAGCTCGATGGCCGCCGCTGCTCATCAGAACTCATTGGCTGCTGTCACCCGGCAGTCATGATGCCAGCTTGCTGTGTTGGGGGTCCAGCTGCAGATCACAGCCAAGTATCTTTAGAGCATGATCAACAGCAATGGGGTGTATGTACATGTATGTACTTGTATGTATGCAGTGGCAACTCAGCAGAAAATGACAGTACTGCCTTGGACAATGCAGATCAGATGCTTCAGAGCCACATGCTATGTTGTTATGCAAGAAGCCATGTCACCAACTGCAATGCCTAATGCAGTTACAAAATGCAATGCATGCTTTCAGATTCATACCTGAGGTGCTGGCCTGAAAGAAGTGCCTGTCAGACTGCTCAGCAGCACCTGATGATCTTCGCAACTCAGCAGATGTGCTGCCAGTCTGCATGAGACCTGTGCTGCAGCCAACAGCACCTGATGGCTGCTGCCACCCACCAGATGGACCACCAACCTGCTGTCCAAATGGTCCAGCTGCAAATAACAGAGCATTCAGGCAAGTGCCACCATCACGGTGAGTCAGCATCAGCAAAACTGATTCAGCTAGCAGCCATTCATGATCCCAGCTTTGCTATCTTAAGGGCTTGGCCATCTCATTGCCGTGTATGCCTATATGCGATTTGACTTTGAGCAGGATTGTCTCAAGCCCTGCTTGTGCTCGTTGCATGATCTCGTGACCGATCGCTTCAAGCAGCGGTCTATGGCAATCGTCGACTGTCGATGACGGTGACCTTAGGTGCATGCCAATCTTCTGAATCGAGCACTTCGAGTCTGTTGCTATGCTCTCCTTCACTTCCGGTCTGCAGTGCCTTACTGCGATCAGAAGCGCCACCAGTTCGGCCCTGTTGATGGTGTTCAGCATGCCCTGCTCATATGGATGCACCTTGAGACTCAGGTGTGCATGCTTGTGTGCTCTATATACTCCTGAGCCAGTGACAAGACCTATGCCTGTGATTTCTTTTCTGCTTCCGTCCGTGTATATGATCTCGTCTGGGCGAAATTTGAGTTCAGTTTTGTGAAAAACCTGACTGAACTCTTCACTGGTTGGCTGCTCTTCAGGTGACCATGCTGTGGCTGTAGTGTTTGTGGCCTTGGAGTAGTGCTTGGATGGGTACAGTCCTGGCGGTGATACTGTTTGTTGTGTGGTCATCTTTAGCTGTTTTGGCCTTTGTGGTGGGTTCCCAAGCTGAGATGCACAGGCAAATCCTTTGTTTAATTTGTCTTGTTTCACAAAGTGCCGCAGTCCAGCTTCATTTGCAACAATCAGGAAATGGACATTCTGCTTTGGGGTGCACCACTGGTCTTGTTCATCAGCCCAGTGTCTTGGGGCACTGAATCTGAACTTGCTTCTGTCAATTGTTGCAATTGCTTGCACTGTCTGGTGTGATAGCCACCTTGCATAAGAGCTGCTTTTGTCATCCCACCATAGTAGTACAAAGGTAGTGAGCACCGGTTCTGTAGCTTCCTCTGCACTTAGAATTGCCCATCTCATGGCCATTTCCATGGCTACAGCCTCGTATTCAGGGTTCACTTGTGATGCACCTGTCCACTTCACGCTGTATGCATCAAAGTTGGCTTCAAACAGTGCATCTTCTGCGTACATGCTAAAGTAGCATGTCATGTTTGGATTAAAGTTGAGAGGGGAGGCAAATCTCTCAGTTGTCACGCTTAAACCGTCCTTGAATGCTTGCATGTATCTGTCTGGGGTTGTGCACTGGTTTGCTAGCTTGCTTTTCTTGCTTCCATCACTTGCTTTGTTGGTGTATCTGTTCAGTAAGCGTGCAATGGCTGTTGAAAAGTCCAAGTGACCATATTGGTTGTGTGTGTCAGGCTGGTGCAACTGTGAGTGTCTGAAGGCGCTGTAGAGGATGCGTAGGCGGTGCATAGTAATTGAGCCGCACAGCTTGCCGGAAGGGTTGTACACATTGGCCATGGTCTCCTTGATGCACTGTTCTTTCCAGCTCATTGATACGACATACCTGAACATGGGTTTGATATGCAACACTCACTAACCCTAGGGCTGTATGAACACACAGCATAATCCTTACTGATCAGCTGAGCCGCCGTCTCAGCCTTGCTTTAAAACTGCGAACTGCACTGACTGTGTTATCTCAACACGACTACTATTGGAATACGCCTCACAGCTTTACAGCCACACACTCTTGTTTGCTTACATGCACATAGCATTGGCTCACCGCATTATAGCTTTCAGATATAAAATAATATTCAGACAACTATAATTAGGCTGGCTAATTAGGCTGGCTATTGCAATTGGCAGCTGGACATGCACTCAGACATATGGCAGTACCTGGGCTTTGAGTACAAGGGCGTTCACTACTGCTTTAAGAACCTGCCCCTTTGGCGCTTCCATTGCATGCTGCATGTACAGCATCAACGAGCACAAATCGCACAGGCAAGCAAGGCATCAGGGGACAGGCTTATAGTACCCAAGTTTTGACAGGTGAGCCCTTGGCAACAATACTTCCAAGCTGCAATGCAAATGAGCAAGCTGGCCAACACCCTTGAACAAGCCAACTGGCAAACTTACCACACATGGGGCACGCCTGAATATATTGCTATCGACATGTGGGTTGTCAGAAAGGGGACACCTTGCCCACAACCCCTGCAGGTCTAGACTGCAAAGAGCCAGCGTGTAGCTTGGTCAGTCCTAACAATGGAATATTAGAGAAACATATCTATCAACATATAATGTGCAGTAGCCATTCAACGTTACATGCACATACACCCAGCCTCCGCTGAGTCAAAGTTGCTTACTGCCACCCAGCTTACACACTATAACAGCTTGTAATGGAAGATATGCAACAAATTTGTTTAAAGTGGTTTTTGTGAAGGTATGTTAGGCACAAACACACTCACCTCCATATCTCTGGCAATATGCAATTATTGCATATTGCCAAAGATGTGCGCATGCAGTGCACTGTCACGTGACAACTATTGTGCCTGCATGTGCATACGGTAGCTGTGTGCTCCAAAGGACCACAGCTGCCTGATGATGCCAAGCTTGCTCACTGTAATGACGCATAGCGAGAGACTTGTTACCAAGAAGTTTTGAATGGAGTGATGGTGCAGAGGACACCATTTTGGCATATCTGTGGCAACACGCAATTGCGTCACTGCATACGCGTAGCTACGTAGCTATGTAGCAGTGTGCTCCGGAGCTCCTACTAGAGCCACAGACCCCAAAACAATCTATGGTCACATCTGTACAACTAGGAGCTGGAATAGCACAATGTCACAACTACCGAGGGACAGATGTTGCATCTGTGCCTTCTGCAGCACTGCATGCAGGACAGATATTACATCTACAGTGACCTGCATCTGGTCTGTCTAGGCAGATGTTGCATCTGTTTTTGGCTACTATGGTTGTTGGACACTTCTGGTCTGTCATTGCAGTTCAGATGCAGCATCTAGTCTTGTGCATCTTCTTCTCACTGCCCCATTCTAACACTTCAGTCACTGCCTAACATTATTGCTGTTGACATCTGTGCATTTGCATGTCTGGATCCAGTGTGATGTCCACAGTGTCACTGCCCAGAAGCAGAGCTTCTAGATCAGCAGCATGACGTCATTCAGCAGCTTGAGCAACAGCAACAACCTCTGCAGGTGATGTCACTGACTTGTCCCAACGCAGCCTATTGGCATTTGCTATTGGCCTCAGGTGTGCAACCTCATAGAATTAATGACTAGCAACAGGCTGTCAAGCTTGCCTAATTATCATGTCAGCAAGGCTGCTTGTCAGAGGCAGTACACTTGTTCAACAGACTCCATGCTGCCTTTGCATGCAGGCTAAAGTAGCCGAGTCCTGGTAGTCTTCCTGTGAGTTACAAGATCAGTTGAGCCAGCTCTCCAAGAAGCTGAACACTGCACAAGGCAAGGATGCAAGCGTCGCCAGATTGCATGCAGAGGCGAATGAGCAGCTGCGGCAGCAAGCCACCCTTCTGGATTAGGTATGATGCTCTATATAGCTGTATCATATGATCAAGTGTGAGCTAGGCTGAGCGTGCAACAGCCACAGGGTGTATCAGTCACGACCCGAGCACCCATGAATCGAACCGGCGACCTGCCGATCCGTAGTCCAACAACCACCCACAAGGCTAAAAGGCAAACTCTCGTGACAATTCTCACATTCCTATAACCCATTCGTTACACAGGGCCTGCCTCTGCTCATTGTCAGCTCAGCAGTCAAACGTCATAGGTCAACAAAATTGCAGCACGCACAGCAATACTACAACACTACATCGCACGTGGTCCGCAAGCATAGTGTTTGTGTGTGGCTACACAACAGCAAGCTTATGGAACATAGCTAATCCAAATTTTTCCTTCAGAAATACAGGGCATGAAGCAAGGACTTAGAAGGCTCTGCTCCATTATGCATGAAGGCATAAGGTGCTTCAAGCTCTGCTCTCAATGTGGCTGCAGCACTAGCTAGTCTATAGATAACTATAGACACCCCCTACATTATGGCTGCCCTGCATCCTGCAGAGACAACACTGCGGCAGGCCACAACAGCAGCCAACCAGGCAGTGGCGGAAAGCACTGCGCTGGTCCATTATGGTACATCGAAGGTGAAGGTACCTGCAACAGGTTGCAGCAATCACAAGGCAGGCAGGAGTTCAGTTTATCAAGTAGCTGTCATTCTGGTGGGAATGTGACATCAGCGTCAAGCTGGAAGACAGCAAGATCTCCTGTCACAAATAGCCAGCCGTACTGAACATTGACCACAGTGGGGGCAGATCTGCCAGCACTGGCTGCGGCTCTTTGCACTGGGAAATTGCTGTCTGTATGTCAGTGAATGATGTGCTTTGACACTTGGATAGTCGCATTTGTGCTGCCTCATTATAATAACTAATCAAGGACATGATTTGAGATTTAGTTGGATGCAATTGCGCAATCCATCAAGAAGTTGACACACAGTATCACATGTTTGTTCATACTATATTGACTTCCCCATGGGTCAGATACTTACAGTACCTGCCTGTAAGCAGTCCTACGCCGCAGTCAGCGTACCAAGCCAAACGGACCTGGTGTTGCAAATTAGACTGCACAGTACAAGCTCACACCAGCCAAGGTGCTGGACCCAAGTGTGCCTCTCAGGGATCTCATACAGCTAAGCAGACTTGCTACTACCTAGTGGTGTTGAGTTTGAAATGCAGAGCATTGTGCAATGTGAGCAAAAGGTTAGACGAAGTCAGATTTCCAAGGAGTTCAAAAGCTGACATGACTTGTGCTGCAACAAGTCTGTTGGCCAACAGCAAGTAAATGTCAAGCTTCTTCCGTTGATCGACGCCGTATCTTGGCTGATGACGGGGGGTACCCCTCGTTGATCGACGCCGTATCCTGGCTGATAGCGGGGGTTACCCAGAAAGGCCCAGAAAGGGGTACCCCCCGTAGTTTGACGCCGTAATCTTATTAAGATTATCTTAAGTTTGAAATTGTGTGCACCACTTTGCCGTCGCTTGCTGTATGTGGCACTCACAGTGTGCACAATAGGGGGTAAGGCATCAAGCAATACGGTGCTGAGCTACACTCGTCAAGCGTGTTGAGTCGGCACCCGATCCAAAGGCCGGGACAGAGGCAGAAGATGTTGCAACATCTTCTCTTGAATTGAGCAGGCCACGCGTGAGGGCCTCTCGAGTAAGGCCGCTTCTGAGTTCCCTGTGAAGGATGCTGTGAAGTCAAACGGTTTGGAAGACCACAAAGCTATTGACCACTTGGTTCAATTCCCTGTCATCATCTCACCACTTATGCAAATCTTTTGACACTTAGGTTTTGCAGGCCCTGCAGAGCCTGATGATCAAACGTATGCCACCAGATGCAAAGGTCAGCTCAACAGAGCAGATCTCAACCAAAAGGTGTACACCGCCGTCACTGCACGTGTTTTGTAGCTGATAGTGTCACGTATGATGCTTGTAGTGCTGTGCCTTCTGCTGTCTTGACTTTGGAGAAATGGCATGCCTCATGATGTGCAAAGCTTGTTTTATACAACAGCTTGCACGTTTTGCTGTAGACTACACTGACTTGGCAGCTGAAGCTTCCAGGCTGATGCACAGTGCTGCAGGCTAGTGCGTCATGGTGTGTGGTACACTTGAGCAGAATTGCATGATTTGCCTCTCATCCATGCAAAGCTGCATTTGTCAGAAATGAGACACTGCAGCTGGTTTTGAAAAATGCAGTGATCATGTAGGAGGCTGTGCAATTGACAGACTGTGTACCTTGCACAATTCACGGCACAGCCAGAAGTGCTGGCTGGACTGCAGTCAGTAAGTTTTGCTGGTCTGGAAAGCCTTTTGCAAGACATCTGGGAACGCAACTGCCATCACTATGGTGAAGGCAATGGACAATGCTGAACAGGTGGGGCTGGCATCTGTTGTGCTGCCTTCTGTCCAAACAAAAAATACTGTGCTGTGCATCCTGCATGCTGATCTACCCTTGCATCTGTCTGTATATTGAGTAAGCGCCATTGCATACAACGTCTAGTGTATGGGTGTGCTACCTTCCACTGCACATCAGGTGCAGCTCTGTGCTTGTCTTGCACATGAGCTTGAGCTCTGCACATGCTGCTTTCTGCTGCCGTAGTCTGCAAGCATTATGCAGGAATTGCTGTTGTCATCGGTTGTACTATATGCCCCATGTTGCACTGCACGCTTCTGTGTTCATTACTGAATTCTCTCTCCTCAGTAGTGCAACACTGTACTTGTAAGGCTTAGAGCAGAGCATGTTGTTCTGCAGGAGGTTGGGCAAGACAAACAATACGTACCATGCACAGTTCTGGGCACTGCCAAAGGAGCAGGCTGGACTAAAGCCAGCATCTTTGCTTGGCTTGGAAAGCTGTTTGCTAAGGCCTTTATAGACAGCGACTGCCCATTTGCCATGCAAAAGCTATAGTGGATGAAGTCAAGCAGGTCAGGCTGAATGTCACCCTGTGCACCATCATATGCTGATTATGTTTCATTGCCATTACCTTGACCCTTTGCATTCCTTCACCGTGCACTAGTGCACGCTTGTGCTTACATTATCCTTTTCTAGCTGCCCAGCAATGAGCCTCGCGACTGCTGCAGCAGATGCAACAGCAAGCCAGTGGTGTAGCTGGCTCAATTGCTTCTTTCCTTTTCTGCATGATGAAACATGAGCGCAGACTTTTGCCCATGTGCGTGCAGGGCCATACTATGTTCTGACCAGGCAGTGCCATGGTCAAGGATCACCCAATAGAGATGATACGTGCTCTGCCTTTTGAGCACTGTGTGAATTTTATGTCAGAGCATATCCCAGAGGAGGTGAGAGATTTGTCAATGAAGACGTCATGCAACTTTGATCTGTCACTGTGATGCACGGGGCTGTGATGCTCGCCTGCACCATTCTGTTCTTTATTTGCAAAGCAGCAAACCGGACAGCTCAATGAGTGTGTACCTGTACTAACAGCAGAGTGGCTGCAGGCACATGTACCTGCAGACGATCCAGCCTCCAAAAAGAATGGCAAGGGCAAGGAGCCTGGCAAGAAGGGTGCAGGAGGCAAAGTGCTTGCTGATCTCACTAATCAACCAGCTGGCATCAAAAGGCAAAAGGAAATGTGCACACTCAAACAGGCCGCAGCAGCTACACGTAAAAGACAAGTCACTGCACCAGCCAGCACTGCCTGAAGTGCAAGGGTTTAATGATGGTGGTCAGCTTAGTCGCAGCTTGCGTGCTGATAGAGTAGGGTTTATAGACAAGCAGATGCAGAATCTGTACATCAGACTAGATTTAAAATCTACTTTATCATCAGTTGTGACATCTAGCCTGATATTAGTTGCAAGAACTATGGATAGCAACAGATGTAGAATCTGCTACTGTATCAGATGTAAAATCTACAGTGCCATCAGTTGTGACACGCTGTAGATGTAGCATCTACAGTACTACTAGATTTTTCGGCTGTCAAGATGCAACATCTACACTGACACCAGTTGTAACATCTGTAAACATATCAGATGCAGCATCTGATTGAAAAAGAAAAGAAAATCTTACGCCGCTAGGCGTGATAACGGGAACGCGCACAAGGCTTGAAACGTAACCCGATGCCGTTAAGCCCTTGTAATGATGTTTCTTCCAGGACAAACCTGTACCTATATTCCTTGACAGGCCGGCTAGGTCGACCGGGGTATGTTCGGTGTTGACGGGACCATCCCCGGGTTGTTATAGGCACCGCGCCTTTTGACGGGAAGTATATTACCCCATTCGATTAGATAACATGAGCAGGTGTATCATCCGTTGGCCTCAGAACCTGAGGAAGCCGAAAACGGCTTGTTAACAGACGAACAAATCTGCAAGGCTTGGGTTTGAACCCAAGACCTCCACCTAACAGGCGGATGCTCTAACCACGTGGAGTCACCATCAGTGCACTAAGCCATTTAACGTCCGGCTAGCAGAGCATCTGATTGCATGTATAGTTTTTGCATCTGTTGTGACAATTAGATGTAGAATCTGTCTGCCTTTCCAGATGATGCATCTATAATGTATGCAAACCAGCTCTCCAGATGTTACATCTTGACAGCAGAAAAATCAAGCTACAGATGCTACAGATGTTGCATCTGCTGAGCACAGATGAAGCATCTGATGGTGGATTTGGCCACCTTAGTTGCAGTATCTATGTTTCTCTAGATTTTTTTGAGGTCTGTGGCTCTAGGATCCTGTGGGTCACAGCTGTCTATTGCTACCAAACTTGCTCAATATAATGGCTCATAGCGGAAGACATGTCACAAAGTGGTTTTGGGTGCCTCGCACTGAAAAGACATCACTATAAAGATGACGGTGCAGAGAACACAAATTTGGCAGATCTGTGGCAATATGCAATCACATCACTGCGCGTGCATAGCAGTTTGCTCCTAAGCATCACAGCCGCCTTATGCTGCCAAGCTTGCGCGCTTCATGGGCATCTAGCGCAAGGCCGGCAGCAGAGTGGGTTGTTGGAGGTGTGTAGAGGCAAAAAGACAGGCACCACCATAGCTTTGGCACATGCAGACACCTGACCGCATTTGCATGGCTGTGTGCTCCTAAGGATCACAGCCGCCCCAACGCTACCAAGCTCGCAAAATGAAATGCCTTGCAACGGGATTTATGCGGCAGATCTGATGCCCAATGATGCACGTAGTCCAATTTGATCTGTGCATGCAGCATCTCACATGATTGGCCATGCGACAAGGCACAAGCAAGTCACTTCATCTGTGCTGCCTTGCAGCAAACTTCAAGACAGGTAGCAGCTTGCCTACGCAAGTCCTTACTTGTCGTGGAGTTTGCTGCAACGCTGCGGCCGGCGATGTGCTTTGCTTGTCTTATCTGGTGCCCAATGATGCTCATAGTTCCAATTGGATCTGTGCATGCAGCATCACACATGATTGGCCATGCGACAAGGCACAAGCAAGTCACTTCATCTGTGCTGCTTTGCAGCAAACTTCAAGACAGGTAGCAGCTTGCCTACGCAAGTCCTTACTTGTCGTGGAGTTTGCTGCAACGCTGCGGCCGGCGATGTGCTTTGCTTGTCTTATCTGGTGCCCAATGATGCTCATAG
>JAABUK010008792.1_pt1 | contig 14042 bp, 12 predicted proteins | sample 5559141 | NCBI WGS metagenome assembly JAABUK01 (sample SAMN10711869, study PRJNA513367) | rock metagenome | isolation source: Antarctica rocks | place: Antarctica: Victoria Land, Pudding Butte nord | collected 2016-01-03
GGGGTTGGAGGGGGGGGTTGGGGGGGGCGCGGGGGGGTGGGTCGGCGGGTGGGGATTGGAAGCGTACGCTGCGTTGGGGTGAGGTTCGGGCTCGCGGTCGGGTTTCGTGGGGAGGTGGGGCGGGTGGTGCGTAGTAGTCTGGAGGTAGGAAGGAGAAGGGAGGCGCGGAGGTGGAGGGTTGGGAGGAGTTGTGCATGAGGGGGAGTTGGTCTGTTGGGGGGGCTGTTGCTGCCATGGGTGGTGATTGGTGCACAAGGGGCAATGGTTGGACAATATGACTTTATGAGAAGGAGATAGACAGCTTGTACAAGGCTTCTTTTAGCAGTATGCACAAAGGATACTTGTGTACGAGGAAAGGTGTCAACAGAATAGCATTAAGGTGATGACGAAAAGAAAGCCCGCAAAACCGTTGTGGCTGCGTGGAGCGCGTGTGTGCTGTGGACCTGTTATGAGCCCGAATTGGAGCACGAGTCGGAGCACGCGGGGTTATCGAGATGTGGGCGCATCAAGATCGTGGACCGGACGGGCCGTTGAGCTTTGACCATTGTCATGGAGTGCATGCTTGACTGGGCTGTCTGGGCTGTACTCAACGCCTTGCAATGAGAAAATTAAATAAGTGCATTGTATCGCCTCATGAAGCACACGGAGCAACGAGGCTAGGGATGACTAGCTTCTTGGCGTTCGACGTGCTACCGAATCACCGTCAGGTCCTGCTCAAGTCTTTGAGATTGTTATCGTATAAAAGGTTCAATTGCTAGACCCTACACATTCACAGGAACGCGAAGCACATGAAACGTTCCGGACAATCCCCTTAGAAGAGTTCACCTGGAAGGGGCGCACACCTGGAAGAGGCGCAGCCCTACAGGGCTACTAGTAGTTCTTAGCGCTAGAATATAAATCCTACCATAAAACTTCACTAATCAACCGAACCATAAGGAGTTAATCTTAGAGTAAGTTAGTAGATTATTAGAACTATTAGACAATGGTTTTACTTAATTATATTTAAATTTAATTGCGGTAGCCCTGTAGCCCTGTAGACTGCGCCTCTTCCAGGTATGCGCCTCTTCCGGGTGAACTCTTCTAAAGTAGGTTCCTGCAGTGGGCTTGCGACTCATCCGCCTGTATTGATTCCTTGGACATCAACCCATTTTCAGCAAATGTCGAACACTAGAACGGAAGAGATCGAATTCACAGAGACTTCCACAGGAAGAGACTTTACCACTTTCCAATCCGCAGGCATTGTCAATAGCAGTAATGACGACGTGCCGGCTTCAGCAGTTGAGGCAATCCCCGATGGCGGCTATGGATGGACAGTCGTTTTTGCATGTTCAGTCGTCACCTTCATGATCACTGGTTGGACTGGCTCCTGGGGAATTATCCAGACAGCTCTCATCCAAAAGTACCCAACACGAGAATCGGCAATCTCACTGTCTTTCGTCGGCACCCTCAGTATCGCCCTCTGTGTCAGCCTCGGACTTGCTTCCGTTCGATTATCACAGCTGATCGGAGCACGCTACAGTATGTTGCTGGGCGTACTCTTGATGAGCTTCGGCATTCTTTGTAGCAGCTTTACAGTGGACAACCTTGGTGGGCTATTCGTAGCTCCAGGAATCGCATTTGGACTCGGCTGCAGTCTCACATACACCATGAGCAACAATCTGCCAGTGCAATGGTTCAGCAGCAAGCTCGGTACGGCAAATGGACTAGTGAAGCTCGGCGGTGGCCTTGGAGCCACGATCATGGCAGTTGCCGTTCAAGCACTCATTGACAGAGTTGGTATCCCTTGGACCTTGCGAATCCTTGGCCTCGTCTCGTTGGCAAGCGGCGTTCCCGCTGCATTGCTCGTCAGGGAACGTTTTCCATCTAATAATGCCTCTTTTATTAATCTGTCACTTTTCAACAGTATGCCGTTCTGCTGTCTGTTCCTTGCTGGGCAGTCGGTACCTTCGCGCTCTTTGTTCCACCGTACTTCTTGCCATTATTTGCCCACTCGATCGGACTTTCAGCTTCAACTGGAGCAGGCATTGTTGCAGCTTTTAACGCTTGCACAGCAATTGGGCGCTTTGGAGCTGGGTTTGCCTGTGACAGGTTCGGCTCCACTAACATGCTCCTATTGACTATGGCCCTGAACGCTGTCAGCATGCTTGCTATATGGCCGCTATCTGACGCAATAGCACCATTAATTGTCTTTGCTGCAATAAATGGAATCGCAAATGGCGCCTTTTTCGTCACTATGCCTACTGCTATCGGCCGTATGATAGAACCAGGTCAGGCAGCGGTGGGCATGGGAATGGCTATCACGGGCTGGACCGGGGGATATCTTATGGGCAGTCCTATCGCAGGGATGCTTATCGCTGCTACTGGTGCAGAACAAGCGCACACCGTTGGACCATACAGGGCTGCTATCTTCTATGCTGGTGGTATGGCATTGGCCTCAGCTGCATTCGTGGCTGTTGCAAGGGTGAGAATGGATACTAAGCTGATCAAGAAAATATGAAGGCCGAATGATGCGATGTTCATCAGTTCTTGCACCTTACACTTTCTAGACCACGTTCCGGAACGTGACGAATGTTCATTTGATATATCAGCAGCTGGCTGTAGGCTAACCTCAAGAGGCCTACGACTCATTCGGTTTTATAGGTAGCTCGGCATATCTCGTGTGGCCTTCTATTTCAAGAAAGAAGCTATGAATTGCGGTAAAATTGTGATATGGCTTTCTGGACTGGGGGCACGTAACAACGGATCGAAACCTGAAGTCTTGTCCTCCAAAATTCCGAGAGCGGCATTTACCAATTGCGCATCAACAAGCTACCAAGTGCGCACATACGACTTCTTGGCACAAACATGAGAGACATTTGTGCTCCTCCCCAGGAACATTGATCCTCCCCTTCAAACGGACGAGAGTCATCTACGGTGATCTCGCAAATCCTCTTAGCCTCACCTTTGGTATTGGTGCAACTCATACCTTCACTACATCGCCCACACCAAAAGTCAAATCTCCTCTGAGACTTGGCCCACGGAGCCCTAGTCACGGCCCAAAGGCGAGATGGCTTCTGAGCAGCCCTCTTCATAAAGGACCCTAGCTCGTTCGGCATCGCGTATGTCCCTGCCTTCGGGCAGGAGGAGGCTCAAAATGTATCTGTATCTTGACGCTCACGGCCTCAGCGATTGCAACTTTCACAATGTTCAGCACCGGCATTTATTGACAGACGCCAGACGAGTCAAAGGCTTAACGCATCAGAATTCTTGCTCACCAATGGTCTTATCGCGATGGGCGAGAAATGCCTTGAAAGTTGCTGGGGCGAATTTTGGAACCGCTGCCGTTGTCTTCGTTGCTGAGGTTTTACACACCCACGATGGACATCATTGATTCTTGCAGTGTGATTGAATCTTAGGGCAGCTGGTTCACCATTCATCGAAGAGGCATTAATGGCCATGATAGATGCTCGAATCCTTGAAAGCCGTGTGAAAAGGTGGTGGTAGGAATAACCGCGATGTTTATGAACCTATACATTCTGACGGTAGTTTGACGCTCATTCGCTGTAGTGTGGGATCTGGCACTAGGAAGGAGGAATGGGAAATGGGGCAGCATCTCGGCCGAAGAAAATCATTGCATGTGCAGATAAATTGGAATACGTTGTAATCTAATACATAAGCGGTACTATGCCGTAGAGACTCGTCGACAAAAAACACAACAGAATCCACTCGTCTTTTCAAGAAAGCAGCAAGTTACTGGGCACATTGTTTCAACAGTCAATAGCCTGGTGTCTCTGCATAAGTCCAATAGCGTTACTTCTGCACCTCCTAAGTTGAATCGCTCGATAGTGCAACGATCCTCCTTCATTTCAGTAAATTCGTTGCAGCGTTAATAATCCCCTCAATAATTCTACTCCATCGCTATCACATATCCATAGTCAGATATCACACTTGCCGAAACCACAAACAGGATTGACTTACCTCAACACCCTCCACATCGCCCCTATCCACCGACTCCACCAGCCCAGGAAACGTTGCACCAGCGTACCCCGTCCAAAGCCCCGGTGCGAAAACAACATGCTTGAACCAACTCCTCCCATCCAACCCTTTATCGTACAAGAAGCAGCGTTCGAAATATTTGTACCCGTCATTGATCTTTTTCACCTGATAATACAACTGCGCTTTTCGCCACCATTTCCACCACGGCACTCCCTCGCCTATGGTCTCTGCCAGTTCTGCAGCTTTGGCGTCGAAGATTGCGGTCGCGTTATGCAGTCGGCTGATGGCTTGATGCAAGTCTGCGAAGCCTGTCTTGGAGAGCGATTGGATGGACGCAGCTGGGGAGGCTGAAGCATTGGTCTTGACCGCCGATAGATACCTATCGAGGCCAATAGCGTAGTCGGTCGCATTGAAAGCGATGATAGGTGTTTCAATCAACGCGGCGGCGAAGAGCGCCCATACTTTCGTGATGGCAACGTGGTAGTGCCAGTCCGGATCGCCGTAATTCTCCATCCAGGCAAAGCTGTCGTAATTACTGTGATAGTGATACACAGGACTGTTTTTAGAGCTAGCGAAGCCGAGATCAACGCTGGGGATGCCAGCAAAGTCTTGGAAGGCGGTGAAGTCGCTTCCAGAACCCATGGTCCTGATGTGCCCGTTCCAGAGATCGCGGACGGTTTGGCCACTGATGGTTTGGTTTGGGGACTGAACGAGAGAAGTCGCTTCATAGAGAGCCTTGTTCAGGATTGGAGAAGCTGCGGCTGAGAATTCGGGCCCTCGTGTGCCAACATCTACATTGAGATAGGCGACGGCGGCTTTCGAGAGCCAGGGGATGTATTCCTCAACCCACTCGGTGGAGCCGATCAAGCCGTATTCTTCGCCATCCCAGCTTGCGAATACTATGGTTCGAAGAGGTTTCCAGCCTTTCTTGAGGGCCTCCCCAAAGCTGCGGATGACTTCGTTCATTGCAGCAGAGCCGCTGTTTGGATCCCCAGCCCCCCCTGCAATCCATGCATCTCGATGATTTCCCAACACTATCACTTCATCTTGTAGGGTTCCGTTGACGATACCAATTACGTTCCATAACGGAGTTGTAACATATTCCTGTTCGTTTATCAAGTTTAGCACTAAGCCCGCAGGAGAAGGGCCGATATTATATTTGACGCCCTTGTACCCAAGACCACCGCCCTGCCAATATTTATTGAAGTCAGACGCTTTTGGACCATGCCCATTCAATGCTTTGAGTAAAGGCAAAGCATCTGCGTATGATATCGGCACGGAAGGAATGGCAGGTATAGAATGGAATGGATCCTGGCGTGGCACACCTGGCTTCGAAGGATATCCAGGGGTCGTAGGATCTCCCGGGGCTACGCCTGGACTTATCAGCTCCTCTACACGCTTACCTACAGCATCAGATCAACCTACTCAGAAATTGCGTACTTCCTCTCTGCACGCTGCTTGGGTTCCTCGCAGGTCCGTCAGGATAAGTCTTGTATCCATTCTTCTCCGTAATATTCCCATCTTCCTGCGGATCCGTATACATGACAACTCCGATCATACCCAGCTCTTGCGCTTTTCTAATCTTTAGCCCTCGGAAGATGTGACCATACTTTGCGAGCGCAATATTCCCCTTCAGACTAACATTGGCCTGAACTAAATCCTCAAAATCCTGATAGGTACCAAAATTCACATACACATATTGACCCGTGACATTCCCACTTGCGGAGTACCCATGGAAGGTAGGTATTCGATTGTCCAAACCGCTTGTTGGGTCCTCTTCCAGTACATCTTCTTCCATGCTGCATTCGTATTTGACTTTGTATGCGCCATTCCTACCCTCGTTCACCTCGTCCGTCTCGGCAGGTCCAGCCTTGCTCTCCCTTACCTCCTCCAAAAGCGCCAATCGATGGCCCACCGGATAATTGATGTAGATGTCATAGTCCACGATACTACTCTTTACTCCCCATTCCTCCCATCTCTCTCTAGTCCAAATTGCTTGACTAAGATTCTTCCCTGCTAAGTGGGGCCCCGCCGTATAATACTCGCTCCATTCCCTCACTTTCCCTTCATTAGGAGTTTCCAGTAGTAGCTTTTTCAGATTCTCATAGCTTAGCCCATCGCTCTTTGGCCATGCTTCGCTGGGATAATGTGTAGACCACGGCAGATATGCATTGTGATTCGACAGCCACTCTGACTCGCTATTATCGCCAGGAAGCCAGTGTGCGGGGACAAGAAAAAGAATCAGGACCACGACGAGCGTGGTGGCAAGGGCGATGCTACAAAATCGACGTATGTAGTTGTGAGAATAGCGAGGTCGTGCGGAGGTTATAATGACGGTTTGGATCAGAGGGGTTTGTTCATTTGGGGGCGGCATAGTAATGGTGGTGATAGGCGTGTTTCGATATTATCCAGCCCTCCCAGTGCAAGACCTTGCCACAGGCAAATCACTGCTATAAAGCCGGCTTCATCCTTGTGTCAAGACTCGATGACCATTCGAATTTCTTATTCGGGAAGGCTCTCAATTCCGCTCTACTTACCATATCTGTCATAACCCTAACCCTAGAATATCAGGTGGCGGCTGCGCGGGTCTTGCCATTCAAACCTGCTTCATGTTTACGCGTGCTTCTCGTACTTAGTCAACAGGATAATACAGGCCCCCGATTTTCGAATTTTTCCGTTCACTGGAACCTCTACAACCCTCAAGATTGTATGAACAAGCTGGACGAGAGTTTGGTTTCGCTATTTGACCTGATGTTGACCGTCTTTTTGTCTATCATCCGACAAAGTTGACAAGATACGACTGATGTTTTGTAGACGATCAGAAATCTAATCGGTACGCCGAAGAGACTAAAATGGTATAGTTCCGGAGCAAATTATATTGAAAGGATACGTTGCATGAGTGATGTGCGTTCGTTCATGTATTCTGACGGTGGTTGCATGAAGGCTTGCATAGTGTGCCACTGCAGCGAACATTCGACTTTGCAGTCGTCTATGCAGATATACTTCGTCCACCGTTGACTCCGTGGCTATCTGCTGTGACCAAGTGGACCGTTGTATGGGCACCGAAATGCGCATTTTGACGAGCCGTCACGCCGTTAAAGAAGACAATTATCTGCTCCAAGATGGAGAAGATTAGTGATCGGCTACCGCCGGTGCTGCAAAGTCTTCATTGCCAGAAGATTGATCTATGCGGACATATAGATTTTACACGATCGGTAAGACCCATGGATTTCATGCGCCGTTCTTTGTACTCAATATCAAGGGTATGCTCCGGGGCGCCAAAATTTCGCCGGTACCTTCTCCGGGAGTTTAAGCAGTCTAACAGATTCAGAAAGCTTTTGTAGTTCACGGCGCACTCTTTGGAAAGAACGATTGGAAGAAAGGCCTTCAAGCTCCAGAGCTCCAGCAGCATATTATGGGCCGCAGAACTTGGTAAGTGGCATTCCATGCTCATTTTATACTATAGCTCTCTTGCTTGGTGTGGAGGGTTGGCATATGAATGATAAGGATAGGAGATCCGATTAAATATAAGTCTTCTATTTATTTATACTACTTTATCTTTTGCTGACTTGCATTGGCTTGCAAGGTACGTAAACATTGCCAAGATGAGAGCAGGTCATAACGTTACGAGGGAGTCGTTCCACTCCCTCCCCAGGTGCATATAAATTGATAAAGTAATCTATAGCTGTTACCGACAAGCTCTTCTGGGCTGCCCTGGCAATGAGGGCATGAAGTCGGAATACTGGAAAGCCTGGTGTGGTCACAGCCCATCAGGAATGCAGCCCGAAGCACTGTCAGCAAGAAAAATGGTATTTTTCAAGAATCCACGCTCTCACGTCCATTATCTTTGGAGACCGGTCACACAACGTATTGGAAAGTCTAATGTGTTCTTATGGATGACACATCGCGAAGCAACGTTTACATGAAAGTGAAGAATTTCGGACACAGAAGAGTGCTGCTAGGGCTCATTTCCTCGGATGACGATGGCTTTAACTGCTGCTATAAGGTCTGAATAGGAGTATCAGAACTACGGGACGTTTATATGTATACTGATCTTGGCACACACAATTGCGTTAGGTCGACTTGTTATTACCAACACCTACGGCGTGATTACTGGCCCTCGTATGCGGTCTGGGAGGTCTGCAAACAAGGTGGGAGAGACAAAAATCTACCGAATGAGAAATGTTGATTTCAGCTTACATGCCAGCACCTCTGGCCAGTACTGCAAGGCCATCTTGTATCTCCTTTTCGAAATGACCTAGGGGACTGTAGTCGGGGAGAAATTTCTACACGGAAAGGGCTTGGCGTCTTGGAGATCACTTCATGTCACGCAATCTAGAGATATCGATGAGATCGGAAAGTTGACTTTCCTCAATTTTGATCTCAAACACTGGGAGGAGGCAGATATACATGGTGACTGTGTTGTATCAGCGCCGGGCTAAGCCGCGAAACCCGAGTACATGGGTACATCACGTGCCCATATTAAGCACCGTGACTGCAAGCTGGGTCTGCAAGCTGAGACTTGTCGGGTGGTACAACGGGCGTCATCTCCGCCTAATCACACTAGAATTATCACAGTCGCAACACTCGGCTTGACTCACGTTTCCTCTTTAGTCTTGCGATACTACCTAGATTGTGCTCCATGTTATTCAGACTCTGAATCCAGACACGAAAAGAGCATACTTATAGCGAAGAACTTGGTCGTCATGATCAAATCCATACAAGGCAGAGACCAAAGTGGGAAGAGGCTTCTGGATAGTACGAGGTAGATGGTATATACGAGCAAATAGCTCCACCTAGGAACGTTGCTGGACTAACGCTGACAGAGAATCCCATCATCAAGAGCTCAGATCTTCGACTAATGGTCTCACTGCAACCTTGCAGCAAGCGCACTCCACAAAGTTATTTTCAGTACCGAACACGAAAGCCGCACAAATATTTGTGTGGTTTGCAGGTCCCAAAGACCAGAACATCTTCCACGAGCAGTGTCGAACCAAGCGTGTTACAGGAACATGCGAATGGCTCCTAGACACGAGACAATTCCAGTCATGGCTACAGCACCCGCCTGAGACAGGGGATGAGGGCATCTTTTGGTGTCAAGGAAAACCTGGGATTGGGAAAACCATGCTCGCGTACGTCAGAGCCAGTCAAGTCATTGATATGAAACGCTGACATAGAAAATAGCTCCAGAATAATTGATGAGCTTCGTGCTACCCATGTAGTGGCTTACTTTTACATGAGTAGCGGCAGATTGCATTCCGCATCAGCCGTCACTACGAGTCTGCTAAGACAGCTTTGTCTGCCATTCCATCTCATACCCCAACGGCTGCAACATATCTACGAACGGTCCAACGGCGAATCGGACCGCCGAATGAGACTGGACGACTTGATTGAGGCTCTCAAGGAGGCTTCGAGGGATATCCGACAACCAATTATGATTGTACTGGATGCCCTAGACGTGGTCAATATGCGTGATCCAATGGAATTCACAAAAGTCATCAGTAGCCTGAAGGGAACTTCATGGAAATTCTTCATCACTAGCCGATCGGCTCAAGACATCCTGCCTAACGTTTGCGATGGCTGCTCCTATCTCTCTATTGCAGACGAAAAAGTTGCGATGGACATCCGTTATTTTGTAGACAGTGCACTCAAAGATAATGAGGCAGTGGACAGTATACTGTCTCGTCACCCAGATTTCCGATCGGAAGTCATAGATACACTGACTACTCACTCGAATGGCATGTAAGTCCTTGTTCTTGCTAGACGACAGTGAGCTGCAAGTGGTATCATTGATCCCTGGCTAACAGATAACAGGTTCCACTGGGCTTTTCTACAGACCAGACTTGTACTCGACCAAATTCATCTATCGGGAATCCGAAAGGCCGTTCAGTCAATTCCTAGCAACATCAATGAAATTGTAGAGAGTGCCTTGTGCATGGTGAGGCTGCAAGACACAGCTCGGACCCAATTGGCCATGAGAACTTTGACACTTCTCACAGCTGCTCAAGCACCTTTGACTGCGGAGGCATTATGCCATGCGATGGGAGTAGCTCTTATTCTTGATTACCACCCAGAACCGATGGAGCTAATCGCGGATGAAATACCCGACCCTGCCTCGGTCGTTGAGTGCTGCATGGGCCTTGTTGCAATCGACCCGGTAACCAGAATCATAACGCTCGCGCAATACGACATAGGGCATAATATGCGGATGCGATGGAACGATGTTTTCACTCGCTGCCCGGACGATGCGAGACTGGCAAAATGGTGCATGGCTTATCTCTCATTGGGTGCTTTCTCAAGTGGTCCATGCTGTGGGGCAGAAGCCTTGACTCGGCGCCTTGAGCAATACCCTTTCCTGGACTACGCCTCGCGTCACTGGAGCCAGCATGTCCGGGAGGATTTGTCGCAGCAAAAGACCAATGGTGACACCATTGACGACACTGGTCGTTTATTGAGCCAGGAGAAAAGGAAGAACCTCGAGTCATCCCTTCAAGTGTGTGAGGCTGGTCCGGAGTTCCATGAAGCAATGCTTGTGAATGGGAAACCAGTGCTTGATTGGAATGTGGGTAGATTTCAGAGCGTATCCTCGCTACAGGTGGCGACTCGTTATGGACTCACCAGGGTCGTACAAGATATCATAACAGCGAGTCCAGAGATGATCTCAGAACAAGACTCTTACGGCACATCAGCGCTGCATGAAGCTGCAAAATCGGGCTGGAATGACCTTGTCCAAATGTTACTTAAGGCTGAAGCTCAACCCGGTCTGATGAACGATGAAGAGACATCGCCGCTAAACTATCCTGCCGAAGGCGGTCATGCCGGGATGACGTCCATCGTACACAGCATCTGCCTCACGCGGATGGAGTTCATCCAGAGCGTGTAAGATCGCCTATTCGACTGGCTGCACAGAACGGGCACGAATATATTGTCTCGATGCTAAGAACCCGTACCGAGCCCTCGGAACTAACAGAAGCCCTTTGTGACGCGATTGAGGCCGGACAAATGGGGGTGGTTGAAAAGCTGTTGCAAGGTACGAATAGGGTCAGTCCGAACGCAGAGAGGAATGGCGTTTCGGCAATGATCATGGCTAGCAGAGGAGGAAATGAAGCAAGTCTTCGCTTGCTTTTGCAAGCTGGCGGTTCGCCTTCATGTGGAAATAGTTCGCCAAGCGACTGCATTCCTCTTCACCAGGCTATCAGGAATGGTCGCGCGGATATGGTAGTCGATCTGCTGAAACATGGGGCTGACATTGAGGCGTGCGACACTCTCGGTCGAACAGTACTCTTTGAAGCGCTCAATGCACCTGACACTGGTGGAGCAATGCTATTACTAACGAACGGTATCAATATATCGACCCGCGACCACATGGGAAACTCTGTCTTGCACGAAGCTGCAAGAAGAAGCGCGGTCACACACACATCCGTTTTCCTTAATCAAGGCATAGAGATCAATGTTACTAATCACGACGGATCAACGCCTTTACATCTTGCGGTGCAAAATAACATTTACGAAATAGCAATCCTTCTCATTCGTGCGGGCGCTATCAATGATCTTTGTGATACTGCGGGACAGACTCCGTTGATGTACGCCGTATCAGCAGGGAACATAAAAATGGTCCAGTTGTTGGTCAAATCTGGGGCATCACTCTCTTCAACCGTGGCCGGTCAGAGGACACCACTCATGCTAGCAGTATCAGCTGGCCATGATGAAGTGGTCAAATTGCTACTCGAGTGCGGAGCAGACCCTAATGGATCGCAGACTGATTCCGATACACCACTCTTGCTAGCGGCATCAGCTGGCCATGTTCAGACGAGAGAATTACTACTGGACAGCGGAGCAGATCCCAATACTGCGGGAACGAGCTCAGAGCCACCACTTGTGCTAGCAGCATCAGCTGGCTATCTCAATGTAGTACAATTACTACTAGAGCGCGGAGCAGACCCTAACGCTTCGGATACTGATTCGAGAACATCCCTCACGATAGCGTCATCGGCGGGCCATCACCAGATTGTGGATGCATTATTGAAGTACGGGACGAACGGAGCAGATGTCAAAGCGTCCAGACCGGAGTAACAGAAGCCCGGACAAGAAATGTGGCACGTGAGTCCTGAGACTGATATGAGGAGGTATCTCATCTACCAAGTCAGTGGGAAAGAGACCCAGAGTCGCATAGGTACGATCAGTGGCGAAGTTTCTCCGATGGATCTTGCAAGCCACCTTCGCCCAATGGATGAAGGTTGAAGTCCAGGTATTGGGTAAAATTCTAACACAGCATTTCAGATGAGGGCTATGACGGACCACAATCCATCGACAGCCACGATTTCATTTCAAATCTGACAGCGGCTTCAGGGAAAGGCGCAAGGCAGATGGAGAAGAAAGTGGCAACATTCCTTGCTAAGCTGGTGTTCGCAGTTTGATTAACATGCCTCGAAAGAGTCAATCCTTTGTTTGGGCAACTTCAGCATGCTGACTGGCCTAAGCAATCCTGACCGGTAACGCCCTTTCAATATATGTTGACAGTTTCTGACCCTCAATCTTGTCATAACCGAATAAAATCGGCGGTTCGACATATCTGACGCTAGCCTTGAGACTGTTGGCCGTTTGCATCTTCCCGAACAGCTTGACGATGAATTGCCTTCGCATAAATTTTTCCATGTCCTTCAGTGCTGAATGAGAGCACATCAGGATGAGGGTGGCTGTTCCAGCTGAAAAGGCTGTTGCCACGGAAATACCAGATATATGCGTTGTTGGGTAGAACTAGGAGGTTTCGCCGTGGCCTCTTTGCCTCCAAAATGGTACTTGGCTTCAGTCTCGGTGCTCCAGTCGGTGTTCTTTCAACATGGTCGCATGCTACCGTAGGAATCAGACAGTCCAAGGTCTGTATTTTCCGATAAGTCGCCGTATACACTTTCTGGTACTCATTGCCTTTGTCTACAGTACGGCAGATGATAACGATGACCTTCCCGCTCGTTCTACATATTGCATAATAATAGTCGTTGCGAATTGCGTCTATGCCGGTGCCATTCAAGGCAATGTTGATCTTTCCCAATGGCTTCAGATTGCTGTCCGGATTCTTCTTCAACCGTGCTTGTGGGATTTCCTGACAAGGAGCCACGAAATGGTCAAGTCCCACCACGTTGACACGGTGCTGCGACTTATCAGTATCACGTGCATCAGGCCTCTGCACATCAATTCACTTCTCGGAGTCATAGTTAATCAACTTCCTTTAGGGGCTTGTCTTTCTTGCCGGCTTTGGTGCCATGCCCAGCTACATCTCTTATTCAACTTGTGGATCTCCTTTTCGGTTTTTTTCATACAACGCTCGACTTGAACAATGAGTATGCATTCCTAGGCTCACAGATCTAACCACATCTGAGGATACACTGGAAACATACACTGGCGACTGTGATATGCAATTCCTTCGCCTGCACTGTCGGTCAGTCAAGCAATGAATGTCCTTCCTACCAAACATACCTTTCCCAATCTCATCAAGCCGTTCTCGCTTATCCAGTGGATTAGCAAAGTCCAATTTCCAAAGCTGTACAAATAAAGGATGGAGACTGTGGATGCCAGACCAAGTGATCGAGTCTTCGCACAGATGCAGCCGCCACCAATTCAGATCCTCTATCCCAAGACCACCGTCGGATGCAACAGTCATATCCTCAGGAAATGGTTTATATAGAGGCACCTCAAATGTGGCCTTCTTCTGCAAGCAGTGCAGCCTGGCGGTAATGATCTGCTATATCGTTTGTCTAACGATAAGGGATTCGAGTCTACTTCGAGCCGAGTAGTCCACCGAAGCTACCTGCTTATTCATTGTCGAACACGCTTGAATTCAGATCATCCTTCGATACGGGGCTTGAGCTGGGAGGGAAGAAATAAGACTTCGGATTACCGCGAAAATTCATGACATGAAACACGTACAGAAAGCGTCGCCGCAGAGAAGTCATAGTACAAGCCATCGAATCCCTTCGCGTCCTATCATCAACTAGTCTGCCCACCTACCCCCAACAACCCCCCCACCCCACCCCTCGGTCCAGCATCATCAATCCCCATAACCCCAACCG
>JAABUK010008793.1_pt1 | contig 14040 bp, 21 predicted proteins | sample 5559141 | NCBI WGS metagenome assembly JAABUK01 (sample SAMN10711869, study PRJNA513367) | rock metagenome | isolation source: Antarctica rocks | place: Antarctica: Victoria Land, Pudding Butte nord | collected 2016-01-03
GATCCGATAGGTGGGGAGGTCCTCATCTCGCCGCTCGGAGTCTGCATGGATAGTAGGCAATAGCCAGGTTGGTTGAGACGGGGGGGGGTTCCAGCGCGACGGAGACAAGATGCGGTCATGACAGTGACTTGGAGGCAAGATGGGGTCATGACAGTGACTCGAGGCAAGATGCGGTCATGCCAGTGACTCGGAGGCAAGATGTGGTCATGCCAGTGACTCGGAGGTAGGCAGGGTCCTCGCCAAGTTTCGCTTCGGATTTCATTGAATATGAATTAGATCTATGTGCATATGTAGCCGAGTCAGCGCTACGGATCGGCAGTGAGGTCTACGTCCCCTGGCCTATGTGATATGAATAGTAGGAGGTAGGCTGGTTGGGACCGAGAGATTCAATAAGACGCACCCTCCTCCTCCTCCTCCTCCTCATCCCAGTCCGCACCTTCATCATGCCCAAGTCGCTCCGTCCGGAGGAACTTCGCGCCCTGAACGCACCCGCCGCAGGGGCATTCGTCATGGAGAGTGTAGGAGGGGCGTATGGTGAGGATCCCGATACTAATGGCAATGCAGATAGCGGTCTAGGGGCAACAAAGGGGAGGACTTAGCAAGGTTATACGCCTAGCGATGCGGAGAGTGCGATTGATGATACGCTGGAACGAGGAGAGAGTTATGAGTTGAGGAGGAGTCAGAGTGAGAGTCATAGTCCGGTGCAGCGGCCGGAGGAGGAGGAGGAGGAGGATGACTGGGAAGCCAATCGCGGCGATGGTTTGGGTGATGGCGAATGTGGCTACGAAGCCTAGTAGCTGGATCGAGACGAAGATCCATACACTGGATTTGCGGTCTAGACTAGCTGGTGGATAGGAGCCGTGCGTGAGAGATATGTCGCGGGCTGGGAAGAGCACCTTTTAAGTCGTGCCGTTGCCGAATAGGGCTTGGGTGTCCATGACGAAGAAGAGGCCGGCTAGGACTCCTTGCGGGATGAGGTGGAGGACGACGAGGAGGGGGCCGGTCATGGTGCCGAGGGCGAGGAGGCCTTGGGCGAGGTTGCCGACTCGTTGTTCGACGACGTGGTCGACGACACGGGTTGTTTTGCCTTTGTTGGTTTCGTCTGGGCTGGTGACTTGGCGGGTGACGCAGAGGGGTTTTGTGTGGAAAGGGGCTTGGGGGATAAGGCCGTTGGGGAAGGGTATGCCGAGAAGGCCGGCGATGAAGGTTGTAAGACCGAGGAGGAAGATGTCCCAATGGAAGCCGGGTGGTTTACGCAAGGGAGCTCGCTGCCTTGGGCTATGAGGGAAGATACTGGTAAAAGTCATGACTAAAGGTTGTGCGCGGCCAGAACGAAAACGACCGACCCTAGAACGGGGGCGAGAAGGACTCCATCGACACCATAGCTCATGTCGCTTTTCGAGAACACATCCAGGGAGGAAGCAAGAGCTGGAAGAATACTGCAGGAACGGTAACTTGCCAGAGCTCCATCATGCCAGCATGCCACAGTAAACGTGTTGGCGTGCTCGAGAGCAAGAGCGCACTCAGAGGCCAAGGCACGTTCCTCAGTCGAATTGGGTCGTTCGTGGGAGATTCATTCAACTCGACGAGTTCTTGGACGGAAAGAATGAAACAACAAAACGACATGAAATGAAGAGAGGAAACGAGCACGAAGAGAGCTGCGACACAGGGTCATACTTTGCAAAAAACGTATAAATAGTAGCCGGTACAACTCGATAGTCCCAAGCATCTTTCCAATCATGCCCATGGGATGGCGCTCTTCTCTTGACGTCCTGTACCATGCCACGAGATAGGTGGACCTCCCGCCATTTGGGCTGTCTTCGAGTCGAAGAGGACCTTCGCCGACTGGTCTGCCTCGAACGGCCTTCAATCTCCTGCTCGGCCGGAGGGTGATCGCTGCGGCGAGCCGGGGGATAACTGCGCGACTGCCATGGCCTCTTTGACAGGGGAAGCCGTGAGATCGTGCACTCGTGGCAAAGGGCATCGCTGGGGAAGGTGTGATTGCTACTTGAGCAGCCATATCTGAGCGCGAGGACAGTAAAGGAAAGAAAGCTACAGGCGTGTCTGTAGACTGGAGTAGAGGGTCAATGATTGGACGGGTGAGGAAGACTTCACGACGGATGTTCCATGCGCCGGATCCAGGACGGCGACGAATTGCCATGATCATGAGCCTCGGACATATTTGAGACGATCCTGAGTGCCATCTGGAGCAATTTCGACTGTTGGTCATAGATCTTGCCATGCTTCTACCGTAGCTGCGGGGACAAGAAAAGCAGTGGGCGGAAGAAACGGTCAGGGGATGGACCATCGTTCAGTTCGTCAAAACGTCGATGGAAGCACTGTGTAAGCGATGTGAGCATTTCGCTACTGATGTATGGCACGGCGATGCGCATCTATGCATCTGTCTCCGAGGTGAAGGTCCTCAATGGCCGTCTGCCACCGCGAAGAAGAGGCCCGCCAGTGGCCCTGTCTACTCGCACTGACAGCCCTGTCAACGAACGAGAGATGGCTGTGGCCGCATCTGTCTATCAGGTATACACACCTCCCTCCATACGTCATCGCCATAAGCTCATCATAGCTAAGAAACCGCAAGCTGTAATATCCTGCAACATCAAAAGCCCCCATGGTGCCTCGAGCCAGACCATCATCTCTTTCCCAGCATTTGATTCGACCAGCTCGAAGTCTCTCAATCATGTCTCTCAAGCAAGACCGAATACCACACTCTACACAGATGGCACACCCAATAGTACCAAAAAACTTCCATAGCACTTGAAGAGCTGGACCTAGTATGCCTTCGCGACAACGTCGATAGAGACCCTTCGTCTGCCGACCAACCTGGCCAGCCCTACAAAGTCAGGCAACCTTGACACATCAGCGAGAACACCAAGAAAGAGCTTTGGTTCCTCGAGATCGATCCGAGTGCACGCATTCCAGCCATGACGGATACCTTTACGGATGGGAAGCAAATCCCGTCCTTTCGAATCCGGCAGCATCCTCCAATACCTCGCCGAGCAAGACGACAGAGGGCACGAGATCTCTTACCCTCACAGCTCCCGAGAACAATACGAAGTGAACAAGTGGGTCTTCTTCCCGAACGCGGGCCTCGGTCCAATGCAGGGTCAAGCCAACCACTTCAATAGATATGCGCCAGAGAAAATACAACATGGTATCGACAGATACCTCAATGAGACGCGGCGGCTCTACAGAGTTCTTGACAAACACCTCCAAAGCTCCAAGTCGGGATTTCTGGCCGGTGATCACGTCGCTACCGCCGATGTCACTACAATCCTGGATGGACGGGCGTCGACGTCGAAGAGTTCCCCCCAGAAGAAAGGCTTGGGAGGAAATGATGTCCAAACGACCTGGTGTGGATCGTGGTAAGGACGTCACGGAGAAAATGAAGGTGAAGGATGTGGGTAAGGGGGAGATGAATAAAGAATTACAGGCCACGAGCGACTGGGTTATGAAAGGCATGAAAGATGACTCGAAGAAGTAGGTAGTCAGCTGAATTTGCGGCAAAACGAGCGGGGGCACGTTGAAGAGGAAGAGTTGGTGTTTCTCAGCTGCTATTCTACTTGTACTCGGTCGACGTCTCCTCTGCGGTGACATCTACGACGTCTCCATTTTTTGAGACGTGCCCGATCTCTGCCAGCTCCATTCTGGGATCATGCCTGAATTGCGTGATGCGGCTGCGTGGTGAGACGTAGTGCCTGTGACCGTACGCAGCGTAGTAGACGAGAGCAAAGAGCGTGACGGCGCTGAAGATGACGACCGTCCAGTTGAAGCTGGCGGGGGTTGGGTTGGGTGCAGAGGGGAAGCAGAGCATGACGATGCCTAAGCTCAGGAACAGTAGCGCGAACACGTTGACGAAGTAGCCCGCCACTCCCAGGTTCCACCGCGGCGGTTGGATGGGCGTGGCGGAAAAGCGGTTCGCCAATCGGCAGGCGATCGCGGTCCAATAGGAGGAGAAGATCGCGATCGAGGACAGCGAGGTGATGATGTTGAAGGCGATCACGGAACCGAGCGGGATGAGGGACAGGATGGAGATGATGATGAACGTCAAAAGGACCGAGTTCCAAGGGATGTGGGTTGCGGGCGAAACCTGCTCACGTCAGTTGCAGCTCCAGGTGCCCGGATGCATCATCCTGGCTTGACTACTCAGGTGTCCATACCTTGGAGAGGAAGCTACTGAAGGGTAGACCGTTATCACGGGCAAAGGTGAACATCTGGCGAGAAGATGCGGTAGTGGTGGTAAGCTGGCTGAAGAAGAGGAGAAGAATCATGAAGGTGACCATCACCACTGTCTTGGCTTCGCTTCGCGTCGCGTTGTAGAACACCTGCTGGTAAGGCTGGCCGGATGGGGAGGTCAACAGTGACGAGACGTCAGCGCCCAGGCTGTAGATGATGAGAATGGTGGTGAGAATGGTCATGGTGTATCCCAGTATTGCTGAGCGGTAGATGGCGCGCGGCACCGACTGTGAAGCGTCTTTGGTCTCCTCGGACATATGACACGACACGTCTCCGCCGACGAAGGTTGATATCGGCCCCAGAATGCCCACCAGGACGGCGATGTTGGAACCCCAGCCGTTGTTATCCCGAAAATCCAGGGCGATGCTCCGCGTGAGCCCAGCTGATGTAGGGTGTGGGGCCAGGACGGCCAGCGCGATGCAGATGAACAGCCATCCGCAGATGAACAGGACGCCCATCAGCCACGAGCAATGTCGAAGGAGGCGTGTCGAGCGGGAGTTGATGATGATGGTGACCAGGGCCGATCCAATCATGAGAGCGGTGAGATGGCCGTTCTTGGGAACATAGGCAGTATCGAAGAGGAAGAGCAGGCCCTGGATGTTGGCTGCGATGAGATAGGCAGAAAAGGCCAGCGCAGCCTGCCATCCAAGAACGTCGAAGTATCCTGGTTCGCGCGTTGTCAGTCACCCACCAGCCTTCTCCAATGTCACGGACGTGACCTTACCAACGACAAAGCTGAGCACCTTTTGATACGAATTCGGAGCAAGCTCGGCCGTCCACTGGTACGGCCCTGCTGAACTTGGGGTCATCGAGGCCATTTCAGCAAGCGAGAGATCGCACAAGAATATGCCAATGGCGGCGACGATGGTCATCCATAACTGAAGGCGGCGTAAGCTAGTGGATTGCAAGGGCTCTGATGGGCCCGGGTCAGCAGTACCATTCCGGCAGGACCTCCATTTCCAAGGGATAAGCTCATGTTGCTGTGCAACCCGAGTCAGCGGGAGTGTCAGGGATCACGATCGCATTGTTGCTTACAAGAAGGAATACGGCCACGATGAATTGGTGATGAGGCCAAAGCAAGTGAGTGCCAGTGTCCCGAACTCTCGCTGTCTCGTGTTAGACACTCGCCCTCAGGTGCAGCGGTGGTCAGGGCAGAGGGTCCGACGCACACTGAATTGCTGCAGCTTGTTCATCAAGGACATCTCCTGGACATCGTACGGAGTGCCTTGGTTGATGCCCCTCTTCTCAGAGCCAGCCATGCCACCGGATTGCCCACCATTTCGGCTGGTCCAAGGTGTGGAGAGACGCATGCTTGCAGGACGACGAGAAAGAGACTGCTGGGTGCGCTCGTAGAATCAGAGGAATGGAAGCAGAGGAGATCCAAAATCAAGGGATGCCCATTTTCGGGGGCCACTCCCAGACAGGACGCGCGAGGGGGCTCATGAAGCCACGGGCCTTCTTCGCACCTATGTGGAGATTTCGCTTTCTCCACTCCGCTCGTTCGTTGTGTCCTGCACCTAGGCTTGAAGTGGAACAAAGCACTGGGGGGGCCAGACGGATTCCAAAAGGGGGGGGACGGGGGATTCGCCAGTTTCGATGCCCATATCTGAAAAAGCCGTTTAGAGGACTCTGTGCCGCAGAAGAGTGCATGCTAGCGCCAAGTCGCCTGATAAGCCAAGCTTAGACACTTGACGAACAGTCTCTCGCCAATCATATCAGAAGGTCTGCCAATCTATCCTCATAGCGTGGACCTGATGGGGCAACGTGTGCGGCAGCCCAGCAGGCACACTGCGGCGCGACACCAGGGACGAGTGGTGAGAAGCAGGAGGGGCGACGTCCCCTGGTACGAGCGGAAGATAAAGTCGACAAAGTACCAGTAGGAGGCTTCACAGCGCTCCTCCAGCCGTGGAAGCCCATCCCATTGGCTGCTAGACGGGGCCGGACCGTGGTGCCGCCCCAGTCAGGTCCGAGATCCCGTGCCTTAGGCCGAGGGCAGCCTTGCGTACAGGGGGTGCTGGGTACAGGGGTGCTGGCCTCCGCCTTCGTCCCGCCCAGTCCCTGTACGATATCCCTTCTCCATCGTGTCCTCCCATCCCGCGGCACGTGCTGTGGGCACATCCAACGCGGGCGCAGTCCCCTATGCAGACAACGTGACGGAGATGCAGCACGCCCCTTCATGTCCGCGGGTCGAGCGCATCAAAGACAGCCGGCGTTGCACTCCTGCCTCCGCACCTCCATGACCGTCGTCGCCCCTTCTTTACTGCCCCCGTTGCTTTCCACCTGCTCCCAACCTTCGCGTTTGCTGTTCCGTCGCTTGAAACGAAGCGAAGCGCCGCCGCGTCACTGCTTGCCGGCCAGATGCCTTCCACCTCTGCTTCCTCGTCCGACTATGCGCCGCTCCTGCGCGGAGACCATGGCTTCATCCTCGCTCTGGCGCTAACGGTGGTGATCACCCTGGCGCTGTCTTCCGTCACCAAGATATATTTCACCTGGCGGAGGTTCAGCGCGATGGGAAAACACGTTGGCTCCACCGGTCACGCATTACTCACGTCCGATGCCATGTGGCTTCTCGCTCACGTACGTCTCGGTCGAACTGGACTCGCTTCAACGCTGCGCTGATGAAGAGCCTTTAGGTAGTCGCCTTCGCGTATCTGGGTGTCCGCATCTCGACGTTGGCTGGCTTGACTGAGCAAGGTCCTAATGCGCTGGGCAGCGCCCAAAAATCTGTCCTTGCCAGTGTATGTGGGCACCGAAGTCGTAGGGCCGATTGTGGTCTGACACTTTCTTCACTCACAGGCGAATCGGGCTTGCCAAATCCTCTTCATTCTCGCGCTCTACCTTAGCTTTTGCTCCGTCCTATGCGCTGCCTTGGCTATACGCACTGTCACCACAGCAGGAGGCTCGGTTTTACGGAGTCCAACGTATGTCGCGCCACTCGTCGTGTTCGTCATCGGCTTGCTACTGTGCACCCTGCCGCTTATTGGATGTGAGGGCGAGCACATCTTCCCGGGTCTTCAGAATCTGTGCCCTTCCGCAGTAAATTTGACCAAGGCCTATTGGAAGGCATTCTCCGACGCTAACATTGAGTCAGAACGCTCGCCTGCTCCCAGTGATGGTTCTGATCATGGTCCTCGACACTGGGCTGGCCATTTCCTGGGTAATCTTTGTATGCCAGCGCAATTTGCAGGTCCATGCCGGACGGTCCCCTCCAGGGCCGCCATGGCCAGTGGCCCCGTTCGTCCTGCGCCTTCTGTGAGCATCTTACTCTCTTCTTTCCTGGCCAAGACTTACGAGTCCACCATGTAGCATCGTCGGAACAAACATCGCCTATACTGACCTCTACGTCCGCTTCAACAAGTCATCCGTACCTTACTTTTCCCTCTTCTATCCTGAATTGCTTTCCCTCCTGGTCAGCCTTACAGCCACGACGTCCGTATCGATGAGCAGAATCCTCGGCAAATTCAACTTCGCAGGCGTCGCATATACCGTAGATCCACGCAACAGATCTCGCAACCAATCTGCGCTGACCGGCTCGGGCTCTGGCACAAGGACGGGCAACAATACGCAGACCAGCAATCATGCCGGACGGCACCTGTCTTCGGTCAACATGGATGGCTGGAAGGACCGGTCAGCCACGCTTAGAAGTAAAGCGGGCGTCATAGCTGGTCGGAGAGGAAGTGCCGAGAGCGAGGCTCAGATACTGCCGCACGACGGCATCGTTCGCAAGGTAGAGATCCAGCAGGTGTGGGAGGAGAACACGAGTAGCAAGTCGCAAAATGAGAGTTTGTAGATGGCATGCTTGGGTAAAGAGTCGAATGAGAATGGACCCCTGTACATTACAATCCATCGTGAATGCAAGAATCTGGCGCGGTGTACAAGACCCGGGACATGGAAAAAATCCGCTCTTCGTGTTCAGCATCGCTCGCGTAGTGGGCCTTTGGTCCTTCTTAGGTGGATATCACGACCGAGCCTGGTCTGCCCCCTCCCCCCAATCAACAATTGTACGCTCATACTAGCGGATGGCTCCCACGTCACCAGTCGTACGTATATACTAGAGACGGAGATCCACCTAGCCACAAGTCCTCCCAGTCGCTCTTCAGTCCCACAAATGGACTTTGAAGACTATACCGCTCGGGAACGGCACCACAACCTAGCAGAGCAGAAACTCGAGCACTTTATTGCGACGACTTTGCGTGAAGCAGCCCTTTAGAAGGCTTCCGCCACAAGGGCCTCATCTATACTTCAAGGAGGTGTAAGAACAATGTTATGTGAATCGTGCATTCTGTTCCCGTCTTCCCGAAAACATAACTCGAGTCGTCGTTGCTTCCTAACTTCGCCTAATTATACTGAGCGATAATAGGCACTGGCAAATGCCTCTCGCTCTTGATGGAGGTCAAGCGACGGACTGGAGCTTCGACGTCTGACTGTACAAGTTGCTTTCTTTGCTTCCAAATGTTTCCAACATGGAAGATTCGAACCTCATCTTGACAACAAGGGCAGTCGATCTGTGGGCCGAGAATGCCCTGCGCCTACCGCATAATGACAACCGATACCTGGGTCCCTGTTGGGATGGCGACGATATTTCCAGCCGAGAGCCCCACCGCAGCCCCAGATCCGGTGCAAGAAGATTCCTCCTCGCGACTACAGCTGACTTTCGACCAAAGGCAAAGGCCGAATAATGTAGGGAAGGAATTTGTCTTTGGCGTCGGCCCACAATGCGATGTCTTGCTGGGGAAAAGAAAGGACGTCAGGGGAAAAGAAGGGGCGTCAGCGGCGAACATTTCAAGATCACATTTGACCTCCAAGGCCGTCTTGTATCAGAGGTTACATCGAGCTATGGAACTGCGGTCAGCTACGACGGACAAGCGCGAAAGGAGAGAGGGGACCATTTCACCTGGATCCTCTTCTCCGGAAGGACGATCGAAGTCAATGTTTTTGAGAAAGCCTTCATCTTCGAACTCATATCGGCATCCCACAGGACGTGCCAAGGAGAGTATGCAGCAAATGTACAGTCATACATGGCTGAACGCCGAAACGCTCCCCCCCCCGGGCTAAGCCTGCTGGGCCTCCAGAGCCACGAGAGCACCGCGCCTCCAACTCGGCTACGTACGCCTAGCCAACAACCTATCTATATTCTAGGCAGGCAGCTTGGAAAGGGACTCTGCGGGAAAGTACACTTCGCAGAAGATGTAGGCACAGGACAAGAGTATGCCGCGAAGGTGTTCAACGCGGGATGGAAGTTCGAGAGGGAGGTAGAGATCTTTGAAGCAAATTTCCCATGTGAGAACCCTGTCCGATATTCGAGCCCACTCTTCTCTCTCTTACATTCAATCCAGGACCACATGGTCCAATTTGTAGACTTTGACGATAAACCCTGCCCTCGTCTAATTATGGAGTACCTACCGCTTGGGGATCTGGACGCTCGGCACCAAAGAAAAAATCCCATGACGGTAAAAGAGATTGTCACAGTCTTCTATCAAAACCTACAGGCTCTTGCCCATCTACGTTCTCATGGCCCTGGCTTTACGCATCAAGATATCAAGCCGCAAAATATACTCGTTCAATCACGGGCCCGCGCTTTCTTTTCTCTCTCAGTGTGTGGGGAGGACAGACAGGGGAGAAGGGTCGAAGAATCACGAAGATTGTCTACTGTCCGCCTGAAGATCCCTGCCGGCCCTTTGACAAAAGCAGAACGAGCCATTCAACGGGTTAGCAGGGCCAAGGTTGGTCGCGAAATCAAAGGCCAAAATGGCTTGAATTAGTCAAATGTACAGGGCTTTGTCTATGTAATTGTCTATTGAAGCTATTTCGATAGATTCTGTCTCTAAAGTAGCTACAGCGAGGTTGCTGAAGTGGAAGATAGCAAAATGGGTACCCAAAGCGCCAAGCAATTTGTGTTGCACTTACGGGAAAGTGTTGTAGGTCCTCCTTGGCGGCTTACTCAGCACAGGCCTATTTCCTTCTTCCTTGCTAGTTTGCGTAGATAGCTTCTTCCTTCATACACTCATTCATCAGAAAGCCCTGCCCTTCTCTGGATTTTCATGGGTCCTCTGCACTTTTGTCAAACAGCCTGAGCTTCAAGACGGCTGTCGGCCTGGTCTGGGCTGGTCTGCGCCCCCCTATCCAACAGGCTATTTGGAGCGATTCTCTTGGGTATAAGAGTACTCATCTGAAGCGCAATGCTAGATAGATTTAGATAGTCAATTTCAATCAATCCTACCAAAAAACAAAGAAAAAGGGTTTTTTTAATAAATAAAAATCTATTTATCATAGAGAATGATCGACTGTCCTCAAGAAGAAGCTACCAAGAAAGAGGTAAATACAAGAGAGCCTGCGCTAGTTACATAAGTAGGACCGTAACACTGAATCTAAAGCTTCGCAAGTCAATCAGCGCGCACTCGTCGTTTGTCAATGGACACCTGAACTCCCCATATGTGCATTGGTACCAAAAGTCCCCATACGTCCATAGGTACCAAAAGTCCCCATAGAACCCCCCCCACCTCTAGGGGGGCCATCTGAACTTTCCCTACTTTTGCGCCTGTATTCTTTCTTCTTACAACCAGGGCAGACTCTGCCGTATGTGATGGCAGTTCTACGTTTGCAACCTATGCAGATTTTTAAGGCATGGTGAGCACAGTAGCCTTTCCCCCAGTTTATTCGTTCGGTTATGCAGTTGGTTTTAATGCAATTATGTTTTTCGCTACAAAACCCGTACCCCGGCGCAGGTTCGCCACACTCTTCAGTAGATAGTACAGATTGACAACGATGATAGTCGCAGTGCTTAGATTCGACGTCGTGAGCGCGATCGCATACATCTCTGCTATGACATCGGTCGTCTTCGCAGTGTGAATAGGTACCGTCTCGTAATCTTCTGCAGTTAGGTGTAATACATACTAGACTGTTCCGATTGTTCGACATGTCTTAAAAACTTGATGGATAGCGCGCGAAGGGTCTGTAGAATTGATTGAAATTGACTATCTAAATCTATCTAGAATTGCGCTTCAGATGAGTACATATGTACTCAATAGAATCGCTCAAAATAGCCGAAACCAGGCCGACAGCCGCCTTGAAGCTCAGGCTGTTTGACACCTCCCAACCCCTCCCCCCCCCCCACGCTTCCATTTCGGGCGAAATTGAAGCTGAACATTACTCGAATATAACCCTCTCCCAACCTCTACTGACTCGATTTCTGCTTTTGCGTCAAGCAAGGCCCCTCGAGCAGATCTAGAGGCGCCGGCTGAACGCTGGCACGCCCTTTTAGGCCACCCAGGCTCAGAAGCTAGTTACCACCCATCTTCAAAATAGCGTTTCAGGGGCTGTCGTCGCTAATTCGACCGCCGGCGCCAACGCCACAGTTTGTGAGATCTGTTGCGTAAGCAAAGCAACAGAAATAGTCTCAAGAAGACATCATAAAGAAGATTCTGCGAATGAGCCCCTTGCACGTATTGCCTACAACCTAATTCAGATGTCTGTTGCGCATAATGACGATAATTGGGTCAGCCAATTTCCACTGCTATTTTACTGACATGGATTTCATCTATGCGCACGTAAAAAGGTCTCAAAGCATTAAAATTCATCACTGAATTTTTTAATTTAGTAAAAACTTGATGTAATTAAGCTATTCGCTATTTTTAGATAGATGGAGAGACCTCTCTAGGTCAAAAATATGATGATTTGGCCGCTGATAGAGACATCACTACAGAACGCTCAGCGCCAGCTACTTAGACTTTTTGAAATAGCTCTGCTAAGCGCTCTAAGAGGGTGATTATTCAAAAAGCTCACTGTATGTGTACAGTAAGCTCTCTATTAGTTGTCAAGGAAGGGGGAGTCTTCGCCCTGTTGCGTTATCGCCTTTTCCATCTTCGTGCGTCTGTCGCATTGCCACGTTTGGACAGAGTTCGCTACGGTGTGGGACTCCGATCCGTCATGATGGGCCATGGCATTTGACCAGGCGGCCAGGGCTGGTGAAAACTGCCCGTGTAGTCAGTTCGCAAAAGCGAGGCGTGTCCTCCTCCTCACAAATACCTACTTGATGGACCAAACCGACAGACATTCTATCATGTTAATCAAAGATCACTACCGGTCAAGCTCCTTGGCTCCACACCGCAGCCCTTCGTCATTGAAATCAAATTCAATGGATTCAACATTGGGCGCATCCAGCACTGGCGCGAGATGCTAAGCCCACGGACTCGCACTGGCGACTCTCAGTTGGCTGCAGTGATCCAGAAAGGAAGGGATTCGAAAGAGAAGAGGGACAAGGGCACGAAGAAGTGTAATCATTGCCTAGGAACATTTCCCCCGCCCCCTTAGTAATATATCCCAATTGTATAGAAAGTGTTGTCGGAATCGTTGTGGCGAGGTACATAATTGTCGTAGTAGCACTGGCTACTGCGATTTCGCTTTTAGCCCAGCAGATTAGCTCCATCAGAAAGCCTCACCCGAACCTTTTCAAATTCCAATCGCCGCGACTTTGTGACTTAGATAGGGCATGGCACGGGCGGGTTCTTGCTGCGGAAGTGGGGGGGATTATTTATTAGAAATACGACTATCTTTGCGAGTAGAAAACCATTCCATGTCGCGCATAACGTCCCAAACATAAGTGAGACCTGTCTGCTGGTTGGAACGTGAAACACCACTGGCACCCACACACGTAAGACCTCTGAGCGCTTTCTTCGGATGTCAATTGTGCAACTTCGATATGTGGGGGGCCAACAAAATTGCACGTGCTCGCAACGCAGAAATCCAACAAAGATGGATTGACAAGATCACATACTTCGACCGTAGCAACAACCGCTCTGACGTCGAAGAGCTCGTGTCGGCGTACCGGAATAATCAAGCATGTCGAGTAGTTCATAGGTTCCAGAGGGTTTTTGTCAGACAGCCTGCGCCTCAGCCTGCGCCTCAGGCTGTCCATCGGCCCAATTGAGCCAATCTCCGGCCTATCTTGGCCCAATTTCCTTCATATTAAGGCCCATTCTCAGGGGCATTCTAGATACTTGCTAGACAGTCAATTCTATCACTTTGATTGTACTCAATTCGATTCTCTACAGATAAAAAGAGCTATTTCAGCTATTTGTCTGACAGTTATAAGCCCGGAGTTGTTTTCTGCGAAAATAACACTCATTTTCTGATTCGTGCCCGCTTTTTCGGCTTAATTTGCCTCATTTACAGCGCTCGATACTCATTATGACGTCCATCACCGTCCCCTCTATCCTTAAGACGACAGTTATCCTCGAATCTCTAAGAGATTGAGATGAATGGCTGTTTCTCGTGAGAAGCAGAGCTCGAGAAAATGATATTCTGCTCTATATTAATATAGATTTAACTTAAGAATCCTTCATTCTTTTAGAACCCTCAAATCTAAAGCTAAAAGATGTTAATATAATAGCATTATCAGTTATTAATCTAGATTAAGATCAGCGAGATATATATAAGCTTCTTCGAGATAAATATCAGATTAAATAGATAAAATACGAGAAGAAGCGTGCAGCACTTAATAATCTACGAAGATTCATTATCGAAATCATCATTTATATGAATCTAGCCTTCATTATAGATCTTAAGATAATATATAAAATCTTTCAAGTTCTTAAGAAGAGACTAATACTGATAGATAGAGCTTATTAGCTAAAGCTATTCTAATAATATCAGATATTAAAAAAGATCTCAAGAACTTAATAGCTTAAGAAGTAGTTATAATTATGAGAGAAAACATATATAAACGCGAAGAAAGTGAATCTTTCTAATATTTAAAATAAATATTCTCTATATAACTTTATATTAGTTATTAAG